>Ga0265356_1000042_pt1 | contig 20781 bp, 12 predicted proteins | sample NZE4metagenome_FD_189075 | JGI IMG/M metagenome (GOLD analysis project Ga0265356, IMG submission 189075) | Rhizosphere microbial communities from Maridalen valley, Oslo, Norway - NZE4 | ecosystem: Host-associated > Plants > Roots > Rhizosphere > Soil | place: Norway: Oslo | collected 2017-09-15
ATCGGCGGCCTGCGTGCCCTGAATGCCAACTTCGCCCAGGCCAAACACGGCGTCTTCACCAGCCGGCCCGAAACGCTGACCAATGATTTCTTCGTCAACCTGCTCGACATGAGTACGAAGTGGCAGGCCTCCTCGAGCGATGGCGTGTTCGAAGGACGCGATCGGACGACGGGCAAAACCAAGTGGACCGGCACCCGCGTCGACCTCGTCTTCGGTTCGAACTCCCAGCTTCGAGCCATCGCAGAAGTCTATGCCAGTGACGACTCGAAGCAGTCGTTTGTGAAGGACTTCGCGGCTGCGTGGAACAAAGTAATGAACCTTGATCGCTACGACCTAGCCTGAGCTCGGCGGAGAAGAGAGCTGTCAACTCGGTACGAACCCTGGTTATGGGCTGCTTTCATCGCAAAGCAGCCCACTACCCCTAACCCCGTTCCTGCCTGAAACTTGAGCGTGAGAAGCTCCGACCCGCGCGTCAAGCCTTCTTCGCCTTGGCGGGAGCAGCCAGCGCGACGGCAGCTTCGGTGGTGAGCAGAAGAAAGGTGAACGTCTCCTGCAGATACAGCCGCACGGCGGCATCGGTGTGGCTGAGATAGCCGATACAGACGTCCTGGCCAATGTGCAGGTCGAAATCGCCGCCACGAGTGGTCAGCACGAAAGCGCCAGCAATGGCGGGCGCCCAGATGATTTGATCTTTAACTAGCCGTTTGACATGCTCGAGCACCGGGTACCCGTGATCGCTGGTCTCGGCGAGCGCGGTGTAGGCGTCGGCGCCGAGCAGCACGGCATAGGGACCGTTGACACCGACGAGACGCAACTGGCTTAAGCTTTGGGCGATCGCATCCGGGTACTCGCGCACGTCGGCGGGGAGCGTCATGATCGGGTTGCTGGTTCCTGGGCGGATGCCCCCAATGCCGGCGGCGACATAACCCTCGAATATGGCGGCGTCCTCGGCAAAGGCAATCTGCCGCGCCGCGTCCTTCGCCGGTTGCCAGTCCGAATCATTCGCACCACGATCGACGTCGTCAATCGTCTGGCGGTTCAACTCAAACGGAACCCGCAGTTCGACCAGCGCCTTCACCTCGCGCTGCCTCGCGATGATGCCTTTCGCTGGGGCGGTGATCGTCCGCAGGTGGCCCGTACCGACAGCAGAGAGGCCGGTGCCAGCCGGTCCCTTGAGGTCGAAGACCCGGCGTCCGGCAAGGTAGCGCTTGAGCGTGCGCGATGTTTCCTCCTCGATCTGAGCCCATGCCGAATCAGAGATGGGAGCAAGCTCGCGATGGAGATTATTCATGTCGTATGTCTCCTTTGAGAGAACCGATGCCGAGCGAACCGTCGCGCACCGATGGAATAGATGAAGAAGTTTCGGCCACCGCCGGCGCCGCGGGGGATTCCGCAACCGCAGGCGGATCCTCGTTAGTCTGGTCCTCGGTTGTTTGATCGGTCACGTTCTCCAGAAACGTCGCCGACGGCACGAAGAAAAGATTTCCGGTGACAGCGCGGCTGAAGTCGAGTATCCGGTCGTAGTTGCCGGGGGGCCGGCCGACGAACATGTTCTCGAGCATCAGCTCGATGGTGCGCGGCGAACGGCTGTAGCCGATGAAATAAGTGCCAAATTCACCATGCCCGGGACGCCCGAACGGCATGTTGTCGCGCAGGATTTTGATCTCCTTCCCGTTTTCGACGATGGTTGTGAGCGCGCTGTGCGCGGACGTTGGCTTGACGGAGTCGTCTAACTCGATGTCGGAAAGCTTGGTGCGGCCGATAATGCGTTCCTGCGCTTCGGTGGAGAGCGCGTTCCATGCGCCCAGATCGTGGAGATATTTCTGAATGATGACGTAGCTGCCGCCGGCAAAGTCGGCGTCCTCGTCGCCAATGAGCACGGCGCCGGTCGCGGCAGCGCCCCGGGGATTCTCCGTTCCGTCAACGAAACCCAGGAGATCGCGGTCGTCGAAGTAACGGAAGCCCTGCACCTCATCGACCGGGGAAGCGGCGTTTCCGATACGCGCCATGATCTGCGTGGCCAGCTCGAAGCATAAATCCATGCGTTTGGCGCGAATGTGGAACAGCAAATCGCCGGGTGTGGAGACCGCATGGCGCACCCCCGCGCGAATCTCGCGGAAGGGATGCAATGCTGCGGGCCGCGGCGGCCCAAAGAGGCGGTCCCACGCGTCGGACCCAAACCCCATGACGCAGGAAATGCCACCTTCCAGGTCGCGGAACTCCACCGCGCGCAACAGCGCGGCGAGATCTCCGCAGAACGAGCGCAGCGTGGCGCGATTTTCAGAGCCCGGGTTGAGCGTCGCGACCAGGAAGATCGCGGCGCGGGTGAGCGGCGCGGCTACCGCCTGCGCAACGGCGGGCAATCTACCTGCTGCTTCTGGTGTGCTCATTGCATCGGGATGGGGATCGGTCGCCATCGAGTATCGTAACTGTTGACGCGCACAGATCCCGCGCCGCAAAATTGCTACGCTCGCCTCGCGGGTCAGAGTCCGTGCTGCAAGCTTACCATCGGCTGCCAAACCTGCAATTGCCTCCCCGCCTGGCGCTTCGATCAGGAAAGCCGGTTTCATAGGTCTCAAGTATTGGCGCCTGATACGAGTGATGGTTTCGCGGATCGCCGATCACACGATTCAAAGTCCGAGCGGTCCAATCGCCGTCACCTGCGTGGACGTCTCCGGATTGCGAGATGACAATCGGCTGAAAAATTGGGTCTCTACACCTGCTCAGATGTGGATGCCCCCGACTGCGGCAAGCCAGATAAAGATAAGCAGCATGAATATAAGCCAAGCGACAAGCGGGCAACATATTCCGGCGCGAAAGGCGAATCGCAGTCCCCCTATCCCCTTTGCTTCGTGCGCCATTTTCCTGAATGTGACGACGCTGCTTAACCCGAGCACCGCCGAACAGATAGCGAAGGACCAAAAGAGGACCAACCCCTCCGTGGCAAGCTGTGGGTTGGGTTGATGCATCATATCGACAAACGGCGGAGTAATGGAACCGAAGATTATGATGGCTAAAGCTAGGTTGAATGACCGACCGAGTGGCCAGAACAGAGCACTAGAGGCGACTCCGAACAGCGCAATGAAACCTGTTGCCGCGCCGAGACCAAGCGCAAATGCCAGTGATTTCTTCCCACTACGGAACAAGAAATAGAGCAGTACAAGACTGAGCAAGATCCGAAGACCAAACGTGACTAGAAACCCGACGAAAGAGTTCAGTGGGTCAAAATGAGCCGCAGCCACATATTCTCCGACCAAAGAAATCGTGTACATCAAGGCAAAGCACCGGGCCGCCCATAGCCACCCAGAACTAACCACACTGATCGGCTCGCTCTCGGCGGGGAGTACGCTGTCGAACATAGGTGCCGTCCATTTGAAGAAGAGTGACAATCGAACCGCGCAGACGCGGACTTAACCGACATTTCCTTTTTGAGTTCGAAAACGCCAAGCATTGTACGCCCGAATCGCGTGCTCCGACGATGGAAGGCACTTCCTGGCGGGATCACCAGACGAATCGTTGCGGTGAATTACAATACATCCATTGCCCCTGGGCCGCCGTCTTACCCAGGAGAACGGCGCGGACGACGGAGCTTGGCGAAGTGCTGGTCCGGTATGAGCTTCCCTTCGACAGGTGTGGCGCCACGGTCAGTGCGTTTCGATCTCAACCCTTATGCGCTCCAGCTATGTTCGGATATTCGCCCCGGCTGCGATGTTTTTTCTGCTGCTCGTGGGGGCAGCCGGGCAAAATTCGACCCTGATCAGCCTTGATCAGGCGATTGATCTCGCGCTGCTGCACAACCACTCCATCAAAGCCACGCGAACTCTGATTCTGCAAAATCAGGCTCAGGAGATTACCGCGAACCTGCGTCCGAATCCGACTCTTGGGGCGGATAGCCAGTTCGTCCCATTGTTCAGTCCCCAGGATTTTTCTGGCGACAACCTGAACCAGACTCAGCAGTTCGACGTTGGCATCAGTTATCTGTTCGAACGTGGTCGCAAACGGCAACGGCGCTTGCAGGCTGCCCAGGATCAAACGGCCGTCACTCGCGCCCAGGTAACCGATGCCGAACGAACCCTGGCTTTCAATGTGGGGCAACAGTTTGTCAGTGTCTTGCTGGCGGAGTCCACGCTTCAGTTTGCGCTGCAGGATCTGCAAAGCTTCCAGAAGACCGTCGATATTGGCGCGGCCCAACTCAAGGCGGGCTCCATCAGCGAGGGGGATTATCTCAAGATCTCGCTGCAGCTCCTGCAGTTTCAGACCGACGTGTCGGCTGCCCGCCTGGCAAGAGTGCAGGCTCTTGTCGGATTGCGCGAGTTCCTGGGCTACGACGCAGTCCCGGCCAATTTTGACGTGATGGGAGATCTGGCGTATCAGCCGCTCAAGGCGAACGAGGAGGACTTGCAGACCAGGGCATTGCGCGATCGTCCCGATTTTCGCGCGGCGGAATTGGGAATCACCGCGGCGCAGAGCCAAATCCTCCTTGCCAAAGCAAACGGTAAGGTGGACGTCAACGGCACCTACGACTTCACGCATGTTTCCGGCGAGAACACCGCTTCGCTTTTTGTGAATTTTGCATTGCCGGTATTCAACCGTAATCAGGGAGAAATCGCGCGTACCGGTTACGCGCTCACGCAGGCGCAGGAACAGCGGCAATCGGCCAGCGATACGGTTCTCTCCGATGTCGCCAATGCCTATGAGGCGGTGAGGAGCAATGACGAGATTGTGCAACTCTATACTTCCGGATATCTCAAGCAGGCGCAGGACTCGCGGGACATCAGCGAATATGCGTATCAACGTGGCGCTGCCAGCCTCCTCGATTTTCTCGACGCCGAGCGCAGTTACCGGGCCATTCAACTGGCCTATCGTCAGGCGCTGGCCTCCTATATGACCGCTATCGAGCAACTGAAAGAAGCGGTGGGAACGAGGAACCTGCCATGATCGTTCGCGAAAAGATCGTCGGCGAGAAGAACGTCCGCGCGAATCACCGGCAGCATCGGACTGCGTCGGCCGCCGTGTCCGCGATCATTTTCGCGATCGTGTCCGCGAGCATTGTCGTGCTGGCCGGTTGCAGCGGAGCCGACAAACAGGCCAGCAAGATGACTTCGTTCTCGACGGCCGAGAATCCCGAATCCAAAGCGGAGCTGTTCTCGCTGCCCGCCGACCAGATTTCTCACATCCAGATCGTGCCAGTCGAGCAGGGCTCCCTGCCGCGAACGCTGCGCCTGAGCGGCGCGGTCGAGTATAACGACTTCAAAACCACGCCAGTGATCACGCAAGTGGGCGGCCCGGTGAGCCGCGTCGTAGTGGTGCAGGGCGAGCACGTGCACGCCGGCCAAGTTCTGCTTTACATCGCCAGCCCGGACTACTCTCTGCTGCGCTCGGCGTATCTTAAGGCGCGCGACGCCTTCCAGCTCGCGGACAAAGCCTATCACCGCGCCCAGGATCTCTATGAGCATCACGCCATCGCCCAGGCCGATCTCGAACAGGCGCAATCGAATCGCACCCAGGCGCAGGCCGACTTCGAATCCAGCGCCGACGCCATTCGCATCCTTGGCATCACCGACCCGGAAACCATTGTCACCAAACCGCCCACGCCGGAGATTCCGCTCTACTCGCCGGTGGCGGGAGAAGTGGTGGATCGCACTTGCTCTCCAGGGCAATTATTGGCGGCCGGCGCCACGCAGTGTTTCGCGCTGTCGGATATGAGTTCGGTGTGGATTCTCATCAACATCTACCAGAACGACGTGGCCTACGTGCACGTCGGCGACCCGGTAACGATCGAGAATGAATCCTATCCCGGCGCGGTGCACGGCAAGATCGACTACATTTCTCCCGCGCTCGACCCCAACACGCGCACGCTGCAGGCGCGCATTGAAGCCCCCAATCCCGGCGAGCGCTTGAAGAAAGAAATGTACGTGACTGCGCAAGTTCAGGCCGGCATCATCCAAAATGCTCTGTTTGTTCCCAATTCCGGCGTGCTGCGCGACGAACAAAACATGCCCTACGTCTATCTGCAGACCGGAAAAAGCCAGTTTGCGCGGCGTGACGTTACGCTCGGCGAAACTCAGGCGGGAAAAACGCAAATCCTCACCGGGTTGCAAGCCAACGATCGCGTCGTCGGCGACGGCAGTCTTTTCCTGCAATTCCAGAACTCGCTGCAGCACTGAGGTAACGAAACCAAGCATGACAGAACCAACGTAGCACGCTACAGACGTAACCCGTTCCGCAGATGATTCACCACATCGTCCAATTCGCGCTCCGCCAGCGATTCCTGATCCTGATGTTTGCACTGCTCGTGCTCGTTGTCGGCGCGCTCTCGTTTCAGCGCATGCCCGTGGACGCTTACCCTGACCTTTCGCCTCCGCTGGTGGAAGTGATCACGCAGTGGCCTGGGCACGCAGCGGAGGAAGTCGAGCGGTTGGTCACGCTGCCCATCGAGTTGCAGATGAACGGCGTGCCCCACATGGTCTTCATGCGCTCGATCTCGCTCTATGGCTTGTCCGACGTCATCATGACGTTCGAGGACAACACAGACGATTATTTTGCGCGGCAAGTTGTGTTTGAGCGCCTCTCGACTGCCTCGCTGCCTCCGAACGTGACGGGTAGCCTGGCGCCGCTGTCGAGTCCGTCCAACCTCGTGTATCGCTACGTGATCGAGAGTCCCGACCGCACGCCGCAAGAACTGAAGACTTATGAAGACTGGGTGATCGAGCGCGCCTACAAATCCGTGCCCGGAGTGGCCGACGATTCCGGCTTCGGCGGCACGGTGATGCAATATCAGGTGCTGCTCGATCCCGCCAAAATTTACAGCTACCACATTCCCTTGCCACAAGTGATCAACGCGCTGGCCGCCAACAACGCCAACGCCGGCGGCGGTTTCTACTCGCAGGGTTCGCAATTCTTCTATGTGCGCGGACTTGGGCTGGTGAACAAAACCGAAGACATCGGTGAAGTCGTGGTCGGAAACAACAACGGCGTGCCCATACGCATCCGCGACATCGGCGAGGTCAGCATTGGCCACGCTCCGCGCCTGGGAGAATTCGGTTTCCAAAACGATGACGACCGGGTCGAGGGCGTCATCCTCATGCTCACTGGCGAGCAGACGCAGAACGTCCTCAAACGCGTCGAAGAAAAAACCAAGGAGATCAACCGCGACCTTCTCCCGGCTGACGTGAAAGTCCGGCCTTACTACGACCGCAGCGACTTGGTGCAGGTGACCATCGACACCGTGGAACACAACATGCTGCTCGGCATGGCCCTGGTTCTGGTGGTTTTGATTTTCTTTCTGGTCAGCGTGCGCGCCGCCATCATCGTGGCTCTCACCATTCCGCTGAGCCTGCTGTTTTCTTTTATTTTTCTGCATGCACGCGGCATTCCTGCGAACCTGCTTTCCATTGGCGCCATCGATTTCGGAATCATCATCGACGGTACGGTCGTGATGATGGAAAACATCCATCGCGAACTGGCCGCCCGCCACGGGCAGGAATACAAACTTCACGAAGTGATCCTCGCGGCAGCACACGACGTCGACCGGCCCATCTTTTATTCCATCGCCGTCATCCTCGCCGGCTACATTCCTATCTACGCGCTGAGTGGCCCGTCCGGCAAGCTCTTTCACCCCATGGCGGAAACCATGTCCTGGGCTCTGCTGGGTTCGCTGATCTTCACACTGACATTCGTTCCCGTGCTCGCCTCCTACTGGTTCACCAAAGGTGTAAAGGAAAAGGCGAACCGCGCCTATGATTGGTTGAAGGACGAATACGCTTCGGAACTCCGCTGGTGTCTTGACCGCCCGAATCTAACGATGGTGCTGGCCACGATAATTTTCCTCGCCTCGCTGATTCTGATTCCCTTTATCGGCGGCGAGTTCATGCCGCACCTCGATGAAGGCGCCATGTGGGTCCGCGCCACCATGCCCTACACCATCTCCTTCGAAGAGGCAGCTAAGTTCGCTCCGCAGATCCGCAAAATTCTGATGGCCTATCCCATGGTCACGGAGGTCGGCTCGGAGCTGGCCCGTCCCGACGACGGCACCGACCCCACCGGATTCTTCAACTGCGAGTTCTACGTCGGGTTGAAGCCCTATAAGGATGCGACCTGGAGTAAGGGATCCATTCGCAACAAGGCCGATCTGACCAAAGACCTTCAGAAAAAGGTGGAACAGTATCCCGGCGTGATTTTCAATTTCACGCAGCCCGCCGAAGACGCCGTGGATGAGGCGCTCACCGGCCTGAAGAGTGCACTGGCCGTGAAAATCTTTGGCCCCGATCTGCAAACTCTGGAAGACAAAGCGGTCGAGATCAAGCGCGTGCTGCAGCAGGTGCCCGGCTTCACGGAGCTTACTGTAGTGCGCGAACTGGGGCAGCCCAGCGTGCAGATCGACGTGAACCGCGAAAAAATCGCGCGTTACGGCATCAATGTTTCTGACGTCGAAGGCGTGATCCAGGCCGCGGTGGGCGGACAGGCCGCCACACAGGTCATTCAAGGCGAACAGCTGTTTGACTTGGTGGTCCGCATGAAGCCGGAATACCGGTCGAGTGAGCACGCCATCGGCAACTTGCTGGTGCCTACTCCCTCCGGGCAGCAGGTTCCGATCGCAGAACTCGCCACCATTCGTCAGGGCAACGGCGCGTCTTTCATTTATCGCGAGAACAATTCGCGCTACATCGGAGTCCAATTCAGCATCGAGGGGCGCGACCTGGCCCGCGCCGTGAACCAGGCGCAGAATGCCGTCGCCTCGTCCGTCAAACTGCCACAAGGTTACCGCCTGGACTGGGGCGGAGAATACAGCGAATACGTTGCCGCGCGAGAACAATTCGCAGTGATCGGCCCGCTCGCGGTTCTGCTCATTTTCATGATCTTGTTCGCGCTCTACGGCAATTTCAAGTTCCCGGTCACCGTGGTCATCGGCGTGGTGATGACCGAACCGGTTGGCGCGCTCCTGGCCCTCAAGCTCACGCACACTACCTTCAGCGTCTCCTCTGTTCTCGGACTGCTCGTCCTCATGGGCGTCTCGGCGGAGACCGCGATCATCGACGTTTCCTATATCAATAAGCTGCGCCTCGAAGGGCAGGGAATTCGCCAAGCCACACTGGAAGGATCGCTGATTCGCCTCCGCCCCATCATGATGACCGCGCTGGTCGCTTGCCTGGGCCTTCTGCCCGCTGCTCTTTCCACCGGAGTGGGCTCGGATTCGCAGAAACCATTCGCCATTGTCATCGTGGCGGGCCTTATCTCGCGGCTCTTCCTGGGCCGCATCGTGAGTCCGGTGCTCTACCAGATGGTGGCCCGCGATGGCGACGTGCTCCAGGTCTAACCAACCGCCTTGTCATCCTGAGCGAAGCGAAGGACCTATGCAACTGGCCGGCTGCGCCTCAGCGTCGGCGCTTTCCTTTCATGTAAGATGTGTGCAATTTTTCACAGGCAGGAAAACTAACAGTCGTTCTAGGAGACCCTCATTGGACCGTAGCAAGCGGCTCGTTCTGTTCTCTTCTTTTCTTCTTTGCGTCTTGTTCATCACGTCCGATTCGCAGTCACAAATCGACGACGCCACCAGAAAACTTTCTCACGACATCTTCCAGCAACTAATCGAGATCAATTCCACGGATTCTGTGGGCAATGTGACGACAGCATCCGAAGCGATGGCCCAACGCTTTCGCGATGCCGGATTCGCCGACGCTGACCTGCAGATCCTTGGCCCCAATGATAAAGACCGCAAGAAAAATCTGGTCGTCCGGCTGCACGGCACCGGGAAGCACAAGCCCATCCTGCTGATTGGCCACCTCGATGTTGTCGAAGCTCACCGCGAAGACTGGACCACTGATCCTTTCAAGTTTGTGGAAAAGGACGGCTTCTACTACGGCCGCGGCACCCAGGACATGAAGAGCGGCGACGCCATCATGGCCACTACGCTGATCCGCTTCAAGAAAGAGGGTTACATCCCCGACCGCGACATCATTCTGGCGCTCACCGCTGATGAAGAAGGCGGCAAATCGAACGGCGTCGACTGGCTGGTCAAGAATCACCGCGAACTCATTGACGCGGAGTTTGTCTTCAACCACGATGGCGGCGGCATCCTGAGCGACCACGGCAAGCCAGTGATGATGACGGTGGACGCCACGGAAAAACTGTATGCGGATTTTCAGCTTTCGGTGACCAATCCCGGAGGCCACAGCTCGCTGCCCCGACCGGACAATGCCATTTACGCTCTCGCCAACGCGCTGGCGCGGCTGCAGAACTTTCAATTTCCCTTCGAACTGAATGAAGTGACACGCACTTACTACGAGCGCATGGCCAAGGTGGAAACCAGCGACCGCGCCGCCGACATGAAGGGAATTTTGAAGACCCCTCCTGACACCGCGGCGGTGGCGCGCCTCTCGAAAGATCCCATCGACAATTCGACCATCCACACCACCTGCGTCGCCACGCGTCTCAATGCCGGGCACGCCAACAACGCCTTGCCGCAACGCGCCGAGGCCAATGTAAATTGCCGCATTCTGCCGGGACACTCCGCGGAAGAAGTCCGGCAGGAACTGATTAAAGCATTTGACGATCCCAAGGGCGTCGATACGAAAATTACAGTGCGCTACGTCGACAGCTTCGGCAACATCTCCGACAGCGCTTCCGACCGCAAGAGTCTTCCGCCTCCGCCGCTGCGCCGCGACGTATTCGGGCCGCTCGAGAAAATCACTTCCGAGCTGTGGCCGGGCATTCCGGTGATTCCTGAAATGGCCACCGGCGCCTCCGACGGCGTCTATACCATGGGCGCAGGCATCCCCACCTACGGAATCGCTGGCATCGCCATCGACCGCGACGACATCCGCGCCCACGGCCGCGACGAGCGCCTCGGTGTCGAGTCCTACTACAAGGGAGTGGATTTCTATTACCGGTATCTGAAAGCGGTCACGTCGGAATAGTTGGTAGTGGCTCAATCTGAATTTCTTCGCGTACTTGCTCACGTGGAGCGGGCACTCTTGCCCGCTGGTTTTTGGGAACTGCATGCAAGTGGGCAAGAGTGCCCGCTCCACACAAACCAAGGTGATTAGCTGCACCATGATTGGTGCAGCTGGCGGCAAGCCGATGATTTGAAAGCGGATGCAAGCTTCAAGTCATATGGAATAAGCTTCTTGTATCACATTGAAAATAAGTGGTTTATATAACTACGCTAAGACGATCTAGCTACCCGGCATGGGCGTTCGATCTGCCTCACGACTCACGGTCATACTCGTCTTCGCGAGCCTCTGCCGGCTCACAAATCTCCGCACGGGGCATTTCCTGAAATGATCAGGTTGGTGTGGGGACGGGCACTCTTCGGAGCCTGCCTTGAGCGCAACCAAAGGTTCAGCGAGCGCAGCTCGCCTCTTGCCTGAAATCCTCCAGCTGCGATTATCTTCAAACCATTTTCAAACCCTCCGACACCCGCGATATAGCTTTCATCTCGTACGGCGCATCGAGGCGCACCTCGCACAACTCGCCGATCAAGTTTCCCGCCCAGCGATAAATGTTCTGCTCCCTCACCACTTTGCGCAGGCGCTGCATCCGCGCGGTCTTCTCTTCGGGCTCCATCTCCAGCGATAGCCGAATCGCCTCGGCCGTCTGCTCGATGTCGTAAGGATTCACCAGCACCGCGTCGCGCAATTCGCGCGCCGCGCCCGTGAACCGGCTCAGGATGAGAACTCCTTGCTCATCGTGACGCGCGGCCACAAACTCTTTCGCCACCAGATTCATTCCGTCGTGCAGGGAAGTGACCAGGCACAAGTCGGCCGTCTGGTAATAGCGATCGATTTCTTTGTGACTGTGCTGCCGCTTCAGAAACACAATCGGCTTCCACTTCCCAGTCTGAAAACGCCAGTTGATCCGCTCCGCTTCGGCTTCCACTTCGGCCAGCAAGTCATGATAGCGCTTGATGTGAGTGCGGCTGGGCGCACCAATCTGCACAAAGACGAATTTTTCGCGGTACGCGGGATGTTTTTCGATCATGCGTTCAACGGCGAGAAAGCGCTCCAGAATTCCTTTTGTGTAATCGACCCGGTCCACGCCCACGCCCAGGAACAATCCCTCCACGCCGAGTTCGCGGAACAGGGTAACGCGATCGGAGTAAGCAGACTCCTGCGCCGGCGACTCTGTAGTCGCCGCGGTAAAATCGACGCTGATGGGAAAGGGCTTCACCGCGGTGCGATGATCTTCCCGGTTTACCGTGAAGTGTTCCCAATCGATGCGCGACTCCAGCGCGCGATCCACGGATTGCAGAAAATTGGTGCAATGCGACTGAATGTGGAACCCGATCAAATCGGCGCCCAGCAAGCCATCCAGCAGCTCGCGCTGCCACGGACAAATACCGAAGGCCTCGGGCATGGGCCAGGGAATATGCCAGAAAATCGCAATGCGCGCGTCCGGACGCTCTTTCTTCACCATGCGCGGCAGCAGCGCGAAATGGTAATCCTGCGCCAGCAGCACGGGTTGCTCCACGCCTTTCATTTCTTTCAGCACAGCCTCAGCAAACTTTTGGTTTGCGCTGCAGTAATGTTCCCAATCCGAGGTGCGGAATAGCGGCCGGGTATGCGCGATGTGGCACAGTGGCCACAGTCCCTCGTTGGAGAAGCCGTAGTAGTAACCCTCCTCTTCTTCCTTGGTGAGCCACACTCGCCGCAGCGTATATCTCGGATCCTCGGGAGGAACGCGCAGACGATCAAATCGGTCGACGGTTTCGCGATCCGCATCCCCGCTCCCGTGCGCGACCCAGGTTCCATCCGATGCGCACAGCACCGGTTCGAGCGCCGTGACCAGACCACTGGCCGGCACAATCGCTTGCACGGACCTGCCTTGGCGCACGTGGCTGTAAGGCTCCCGGTTTGAAACTACGAACAGGCGGCTTTCATTCAGTCGGCTGCGTATATGCACGGAGAGCCGGTCGGCGGTCCACACCGATTCCGCGGCTTCGCGCAGTTGCGCTTCTTTTTCCGCCGCGGTGCGGGCGGCGTTAAGGCTGTCGGCCAACGTGGTTACTTCATGGGCCAGCGGCTTCAGCAAATCCAGGTCAGGAAAATCGGCCCGAGGTCCCACAAATCGTCCCGTGCGCAAGGCCCGCATCCATTGCGCCGCGCGGGCAATAGGCCCGGCTATGCTCCAGCGGACAATCAGCAGCGTGATCAAAGCGATGAGAAAGACCTGCACCAGCACTCGCAGAAAGCTTCCGCGCCACATGTGTGCCGTTTGCTTATCGATGTAACTGGCATCCTGGATCATCACCAGACTGCCGGCCACCTCCTCGTGGTGGTCATTACCATGCACGTGCAGCGGCACTGCGTAGATGTAAAGCGAAGCGTCGTCGTGCTGAAGGAACTGCGACTGCGCCTTGTCTTCCCGGATCGCCAGCGCTACCGCGGAAGGCCGGGTTGTGACCTCTTTCGGCAGATCCGAGGACAGAGCGATCGGTTCCGACTGATTGTTGTAAACGGCAACGCCGGCCAATTGTTCGCGGTGGCTGAACCGCTCCACAATGCGTTCCAGTTCCCGTGGCGACTGCCGCTGCAGGTAAGGCTCAACGTTGCCGGCCAGACTTTCGCCGAGTACCTCGGCTCGTCGGCCCAAGTCTCGACGCAATCTGCGCTGCTCCCCGCGCACCTCAATATAAGACGAGAGAAGAGAAACCAGGGTCACGCCCAGAATGAGCGAGACAATCAGCCGAGCACTCAGGAGTCGCATGCCGCCTCCGGGATTCCTCTGCAACATCGCAGGGCAAAATAACCCGCGCAAAACAATCGGGACTCATACGAGTGACCATCCTACCCATAGCGCGGGATGGTGTGGGAACGAAAACAAACGGGCGCTATTGAGGTGAATCAATTTTTGCGTGCAAGACGGTGGCCACTCGCTCGCTCGTCGTAACTTCATTACTGTCAATGGTCTGGAATCGGGGCAATGGGCCCACGCAGCGCACGCCACGGAAATTATTACCACCCGAAACTGCTCACGTAGGGATCGCCGCCCTTCGACTTCGCTCAGGGCGGCAGGCTCTCGGCTGCCTTGGTTGGTGTGGAGCGGGCCCTCTTGCTTGCAGCTCCCCAGAACCAGCGGGCAAGAGGGCCCGCTCCACACAACCAAGGCGCTTTCTCCCCGTGGCTCAGCGAGCGTTGGTCGTAGCCACGGTTTGCGCGTGCGCGGGCTGGTTGACAGGGGTTGCTTCAACGATTTTGTAGTCTCGATACTCAATCGAAAGCGTCGCCTTGCCGCCGAGTCGAATCAGGCTCTCGCTGTGATTCTCAGCCGGCAGCCAGAAATCGTCCACTTTGACGTACTTGTGACTGACATCCGTTTTCTTGATCCAGAACGAAGGATTCTTCGCGGGCTCGGCTTCGATCCGCACCACCGCAAAATCCTTGGCATCGACCCAGATTTTGCCGCGATACAAGAACTTGTTCTTCGTCTTGGGCAGCAGGTCGAGGACATATCGGCCACCCTCGGGTGAGTCTTCGTACCCTGCCATCGTGAAATCGTAATTCTCCGTGCTCAGGGCACTGCGCCGCCGGTTTTCTTCGTTCCCGGCTTCCTGCTCGCCTTCGAGCAGCTTCTTGAAAATGCGGTCGCCAATAAACTTGGACCCGGTCTGCGACACTACGGTGAATTCCTTGGAACTCGGCGCGTGAAAAATCACATGCACCACCATTTCCGCATCGTGATCGCTGGGGAATCCGCGGTACTGCACGCGATAAACGCGCGTTCCCTCGAATCGAGTGAGCGCGGCTGCCCGCAGCGCATTTTTCCTCTGGAGATTCTCAACCACCGCTTGCACTGGCAAGGGAGCGTCTTTCACCGAAGTCGCAGGTTCGCTTGCGGGCTCGGGTTGTGCGGTGATGCGGTTCAGAAGGAAAGCGGTATGGACCAGAAAAAAACAGGAAGGCAGCAGGAGCAGCCGCACCACAAGCGTACCCCTGGAGTGAGCTTTTTTCATATCCCTCTTCAGTCTGGCCAGTATGTCGCCGGTGCCACTAGTCTATCTTAGATGCTTCAGCGCCCCCCTTGGCATGCTTCCGAATTTCAGCTTTTTTGCGGCCGCATTTTCCCCAAGACGGAGTTCGTAACCGCTCCACACAAGCCAGGCATTTATCGGGCCAGAATCGCCGGGAAATCGCTGGCCCCACCCACTGTACTGTTGAACAGCGTCCGCTTGTACCTCGGTAATTTGAAAGCGCGGGGGGAAGAGAGGATGATCGGCAGAATGCTTATCCCCCACAAGACGCGCCGCTGGCCTCGTGTTCCCGTTGATCTGCCCGTCCGAGTCGTCACTGCCAAAGGGTTTTCTACGACCGTGGTTCCGGGCCGCGGAACTGAGCTGAGCGAGGGCGGCATGGTTCTGTATGCTGGCATTCTGCTGAGCCCCGGCGACCTGCTCGAAGTCGAGTTCGATACACCCTCCCGCTCTCACCTGACCGCCATCGTCCGTTCCAAGAATGGCTTCTGCTTCGGCCTCGAATTCCTCGCCCCGCTGCCCGACTAGCGGATAGCTCATAAACCTCGGGGGCCGGACACGGGCTGGGCTTCGGGCTTCAGCGAACGGGCTCCGGCTTATTGGACTGGCGGCGCCGGGCTTCGCCCGAGCTTGGACGGGCCAGGCGCCTGTGGCTACATGGGTCTTGCCGTGTGGCATTGTGGGCCGACTTCTTCTAGTATCTTGTTGCAGGGCGGCTAGCCAAGACTATGTACTTCGAACAGTTTTATCTGGGCTGTCTCGCGCACGCTTCCTATCTGCTGGCTTCCGGGGGCGAGGCGGTGGTAGTCGATCCGCAGCGGGACGTTGATCTTTACCTCAAGGCCGCGGATGCCCAGGGCGTCAGAATCCGACACATTTTCGAAACTCATCTGCATGCTGATTTTGTCTCCGGACACAGAGAGCTTGCGGCTCGCACGGGGGCGAAGATCTATATCGGAGCCCGCGCCCGAGCTCAGTTTCCCCATGTGCCCGTGGAGGAAGGTTTCGAGCTGACCGTCGGTGCGCTCGGCCTCCGCGTGCTCGAGACCCCGGGGCATACTCCGGAGAGCATCTGTCTGGTAATCCTTGACCAAAAAAAGGATCAGGAAAAGTCTCCCGATGTATGGGCTGTGCTGACCGGGGACACTTTGTTTCTTGGAGACGTGGGCCGTCCCGACTTGTCCCGCGAATATAGTCCCGCGCAGCTGGCGGGAATGCTGTACGACAGTCTGCACCACAAACTAATGCCTCTTGCGGATGACGTGCTGGTTTATCCGGCGCATGGAGCCGGCTCGCTCTGTGGGCGGAACATGCGCGCCGAACGCTCGTCGACGATCGGCACGGAACGGTTGACCAACTACGCGCTGCAGATTCGCAGCAAAGATGAGTTCGTGACCCAGCTCACCCAGCATCTTCCGGCGCGTCCGGAATATTTCTCGCAGGACGCTGAGATCAATCGGGCCGGTGCGTCGGCACTCTCCGATTTAGCTGAACTTCGTCGTCTGGCGCCGGCGGAGCTGGATTGCATGCAGCGCGAGGGTGAGATTGCGCTGGATGTGCGCGCGGGCGATGCGTTTGCCGCCGGCCACGTGCCAGGCTCGGTGAACATTGCGCTCTCCGGCCAGTTTGCCACCTGGGCGGGGACGGTGCTGGGGCTGAAGGCGCATCCTGTGCTCATCGTGGAGTCGGAGGAGCAACTGGCGGAGGCGCGGGTTCGGCTGGCGCGAGTGGGCATCGAGGATCTCGATGGATATTTGGACGGTGGTGTCCGGGCATGGAAGGCTGCTGGATTTCCGCTGGCGACGTTAAGCCAGATTTCGCCGGCCGAACTCAGTGAAAAGTTGGGGCAGAATCGCTTGCAGGTGCTCGATGTCCGCCGCGAGCCGGAGTGGGAAATGGGACACATTGAAGGGGCGGCGTGGTGGCCGCTGGATCATTTCAAGGTGTCGACCCCAGAGATTGATCACGACGCACCGATTGCGGTTCATTGCAAGAGTGGCTATCGCAGCGCGATTGCTTGTAGTCTGTTGCTGCGAGCGGGCTTCAGCAGTGTCTGCGACGTGTCCGGGGGCTTCGATGCGTGGCAGCAGGCGAAGCTGCCAGTTGTGGTCGACAAGCCGGTGGAGGCCTGATTGCAGGGAGTTGGCGGGGATCGTTGAATCTGTGTTCCTTGGAGAAAGACGCGCCGTGCTGGAGACTCCATCAGAGGCCAGTGGCGGTGGCAGGGATCCTTCGCTTCGGCTCGGGATGACGGATCGTATCGTTATGACATGACCGCTTATTGAGTGCGGGCGAGTGGGTTGAAAGTCTCCCGAAGGTAAAGCTCACGATGAAAACTGGCAAACTGGCGAAGACCTATCGCGTTGACAGCGGCAAACACTTTCGCTTGAAGGACTTCGATCCTACCGAGTGCGGCGGACGGAGTGCCAAGGAGCATGCCGAGGAGGCTCTGCAGGCGGGGATTGTGCGCACCGCGGAGCTGCAGGACAGGCTCTACGCGCAGAACCAGTGGGCCGTCCTGTTGATTTTCCAGGCTATGGACGCGGCGGGGAAGGACGGAATTATCAAGCATGTGATGTCGGGGGTGAATCCTCAGGGGTGCCAGGTATTTTCGTTTAAGGCGCCCTCCGATCCGGAATTGCAGCATGATTTTCTATGGCGTACTACGAACAAGCTGCCGGAACGTGGAAAACTGGGAATTTTCAACCGGTCGTACTACGAAGAGGTGTTGGTGGTGCGAGTGCATCCCGAGATACTGAAGGGCCAGAGGACTCCACCTTCGCTGGTGACCAAGAATATTTGGGAGGAGCGCTTCGAGGACATTCGGCATTTCGAGCAGCATATGGCGCGCAATGGAACGGTGATCCGGAAATTCTTCCTGAACGTGTCGAAGAAGGAACAGAAGGTGCGATTCCTGAAGCGGCTCGAGGAGCCGGAGAAGAACTGGAAGTTTTCGGCGGCCGATATTCACGAGCGAGCGTACTGGGACGATTACCAGAAGGCCTACGAAGACATGATCGCGAATACGGCTACCGAGCACGCCCCCTGGTATGTTGTGCCGGCGGATAATAAATGGTTCACGCGGCTGGTGGTGTCGGCGGTCCTGGTGGAGACACTGGAAGGCCTCGATCTTTCCTATCCCAAAGTGGACGGGGCTAAACGCCAGGAGCTGGCGGCCGCGAAGAAATTGCTGCTGAAGAAGTGAGAGTGCGAGTTGTCATTATGGTCGCTGCAGCCTGTGGCGGCTAAATCGAGTGCATAGGTCCTCGCTTCGCTCAGGAGGACAGCGCAGGTGAGATGCGCTTCGCTGGGAATGACAGACTAATCAGAATGGCAAACCAAATTGGAATGCGGCACACTTGGGTTACCGGGGGCTAACTTCAAAAATGGCGGATCAAAACACGCGGTGCGGGAAGAAGCTGGGAATTATCGGAAGAAAGGGAGTTTATTTCTGCGCGTTTACAATGTTGTTGGCCCTCACCGGCTTTGCGCAAACTCGGACTGACCGGAAAGCGAACGAGACGAAGCCCGCGACGGCCGAGGCTGCGGACCCGAACTCCGGCGATTCCGGTTCTGACTCGACCAATCCTGAGGAAAAGCCTTTCAAAGGGATGAAGTACCGGCTGATCGGTCCTTTTCGGGGCGGGCGATCGCTGACGGCGGCGGGAATCCCCGGCGACCTCACTACGTATTATTTTGGCTCGACCGGCGGCGGCGTTTGGAAGTCGACGGACGGCGCGATGACCTGGTCTCCGGTCTTCGACAAAGAGGGAACTTCTTCCATCGGAAGTCTGGCGGTGGCGAATTCGAACCCCAACGTGGTCTATGTGGGCACCGGCGAGGCTTGCATTCGCGGAGATATTTCGCACGGCGACGGCGTTTACAAAACGCTGGACGGCGGCAAGACGTGGAAGAACGTGGGACTGCGGGATTCGCGGGCCATCGGCAAGATCGTTATTAATCCTTCGAATCCTGACATTGTTTTTGTCGCCGCTCTCGGCCATCCTTACGGGCCGAACCCGGAGCGCGGGGTGTTCCGCACCACCGACGGCGGCAAGACCTGGGACAAGGTTCTGTACAAGGACGAAAATACCGGCGCCGTGGATGTTGCCTTCGATCCGCACAATCCCAACATTCTTTTTGCAGCGCTTTGGCAGGCGCGCCGGTCCTCGTGGAATCTGACCAGCGGCGGTCCGGGCAGCGGAATCTATCGCTCGGTCGATGGGGGTACGACCTGGAAGCGTCTGGAAGAACACGGGCTGCCCAAAGGTCCTTACGGGAAGATCGGCATCGCCGTCGGGGCCAGCTCGGAGCGCGTCTATGCCTTGATTGAGGCGCACGATCCTTACGGCGGACTTTACCGCTCCGATGATGCAGGTGATACCTGGGAACTGGTGAATCCGAGCCACAGCCTGTGGCAGCGGCCGTGGTATTACATGCACGTGATTGCCGATCCGCGAGACGAGAATGTCCTGTACATCATGAACGTGGATTCCTACAAATCGACCGACGGTGGTCACCTGTTCAACAAGGTCAAGGTTCCGCACGGAGACAACCATGGGCTGTGGATTGATCCGCGGGATTCGCGGCGCATGATTGCGTCGAATGATGGAGGGGTGACGGTTACGCTGGATGGCGGCAAGAATTGGACACCGCAGGATAACCAGCCGACCGCGCAGTTCTATCACGTGGCCACCGACGCGGCCACGCCCTATCGCGTATATGGAGCGCAGCAGGACGCCGGCACCGTGGCCATTGCGAGCCGCAGCGATTCGGGGTCGATCGACCGTTCCGACTGGTACGACGTTGGGGGCGGAGAAGCGGGCTACATCGCGCCATATCCGCTTGATCCGAACGTGGTTTACGCGGCGGATTATCAGGGCAACATTACTCGCTTCGACAAGCACACGGGCCAGATCAAGTCCATCACCGAGCAGCCTGAACTTTCCGACGGACGAGGCGCGGCCGGCCTGGAACATCGCTTTCAGTGGACTGCGCCGGTGGTGATTTCGCCGCACGATCCCAACACGCTTTACCACGGCGGGGAACGAGTATTTAAAACCACCGATGGCGGCGTGCACTGGCAGGCCATCAGCCCGGACTTGACGCGCAACGACAAGACGAAACAGCAGCCTTCCGGCGGCATCACGATCGACGACACCGGCACCGAATACTACGACACAGTTTTCGTGATTGCGGAATCGCCGCTTACGGCGGGGCTGATCTGGGTTGGCACCGATGATGGGCTGATCCAGATTACGCGCGATGCGGGCAAGAGTTGGACGAACGTCACGCCCAAGGAAATGCCGGAATGGAGCCGGATCAGCCAGATTGATCCTTCGCCGCATGATGCGGGCGTGGCTTACGCCGCGGTGGATCGTCACCAGAACGACGAGTTGCATCCCTACATTTACAAAACTTCGGACTACGGCAAGACGTGGACGAAAATCACCAACGGGATTCCGGATACGACGTTCGTGCGAGCGGTTCGAGAAGATCCGAAGAAACGCGGCCTGCTCTACGCAGGGACAGAAACGGGCGTTTACGTTTCGTTCGACGATGGGGCGCACTGGCGCGGGCTGAAACTGAATCTTCCGACTACGGCGATCCACGACTTGATGGTGAAGGACAACGACTTGATCGTGGCGACGCACGGCCGGGCATTCTGGATTCTCGATGACGTTACGCCGTTGCGGACGTATGAGGACAAGATCGCAGAGAAGGACGTGTTTCTATATCCGCCGGCTATAGCGTATCGCATGCAGGCGGGAGCGGGTGGCGAGCGGCATCCTTCGAAGAAAACCGGGCAGAAT
>Ga0265356_1000043_pt1 | contig 20485 bp, 17 predicted proteins | sample NZE4metagenome_FD_189075 | JGI IMG/M metagenome (GOLD analysis project Ga0265356, IMG submission 189075) | Rhizosphere microbial communities from Maridalen valley, Oslo, Norway - NZE4 | ecosystem: Host-associated > Plants > Roots > Rhizosphere > Soil | place: Norway: Oslo | collected 2017-09-15
TTCCGTGAGTTCGAATCTCACCCTCTCCGCCATCCTTCGACAGGCTCAGGATGACACTGGGAGCGCTCAGGGTGAAATTGGGGAGATGCGGGGTAGCTGGACGGTGAAGCGCGAGCCGTTCGGACTCGTATCGAGCGAGATCGTTCCGCCGGCGCGCTCGACGGCGCGTTTAACGATCGCCAGACCAAGACCCGAGCCTGCGACATCGCGTTGGGTGCCGCGATAAAAGCGATCGAAGACACGCGCTGCGTCGGTTGAGGGAATTCCTGGTCCGCGATCGGCAACCTCAACGATCGCGGTTCCATCGCGTGCGCTCACGCGCACGGCAATTGCCCCTTCGCCGTACTTTACCGCATTGTCGGCCAAATTCGTTACGACGTATCCAAGTTCGGTCGGATCGATCGCCGCCAAAACTCCGCTTTGCGTCGAGACGTCGAAGTGACGATCCGGATGTGCGTCGGCAATGGGAGAGATCAGATCGGCGACGAGGGTTCCCACGTCAATTGGCGCTGTGGCCTGTGGAGTTTGCACGCTCTCCCAGCGCTCCAAGAGGATCAGCTTGTCGATCAACGCACCCATGATGCGGCTCTGATCGGTCATCGTATCCAAAATGCGGTCGCGGTCCGGCGCGCTTTCGATGCCGCCGCGGCGCAGGATGGCGATGAACCCTTGCACGACCGTCAGCGGTGTGCGTAGCTGATGACCGGCGTCGGCAATGAACTGACGCATCGACGTGTTCGCGCGATCGCGCGCCGCAAATGCGCGCTCCATCTGCTCGATTGCGCCGTTATACGCCGCCGCGAGCGATCCAAGCTCTTGACGTTCGTCGGCGGCGATCGGCTGCGGCGTCAAGTCACCCGAGGCAAAGCGCGCGAGTGCAGAAGTAACGTCGTCGAGCGGCCGCAACGCCTGTTTGGTCAGCGCTCGCGCGACCAGCGTGGCACAGACTATGGCGACCGCAAGGGCGATCAGCAAGGGTATGGTCGACGATCCAACCGTGCGCACCAGCGCGGCATCGTTGCTCTTGACGATCACGTAGACGCTTCCGACGTGCGCGAAGAGGGATTGAAGTCCAAACGCGGTGGCGAGGCCGAGGATAACGCGTGAGAGCGGACCCGAGGCGCGCGGATCGCCGGAGAGATCTCCACGAGGCCGTATCGTCACCACGGGCCGCGGGTCGGTTCGGTGAGCCCGGTAGACCGTCACGCGGGTGTTTGCATCGAGAAAGACGATTTCGCTGCCACTTCCGAGCAGCAGCGATGCCGCAAAGGCTCCGCCGGCCCGCGCGTCCGGCAGGGACGTGCGCAGCAACGCGCTTTGAAGTTGCGCCAGCGTGCCGCTCAGCTCGTTTGATACGCTGCGGACATAGGCACCGAAGGCAAAAAGCGCTCCGGCGAGGATCGCGCCGGCGAGCACGATCGAGATCTCGATGGCCGCAAGCGTTTGCATGCGACGCGCCAATCGCGTTCTCATGACGCGTCCGACCGCAGCGAGTAGCCGACGCCGCGAAGCGTATGGATGAGCTTTATCGGCTCGCCGCTATCGACCTTGGCCCGCAGAAACGAGACGTAGGTCTCGACGGTGTTGGGGATGACGTCGCGATCGACGCCCCAAACGAGATCGAGCAGCTCCGAGCGCGTCAGCACCTCTTCGGCGCGTTGGGCGAGAACGTGAAGCAAATCGAACTCGCGCGCCGATAACTCGATTCGCCGATTGCCCCGGTAGACCGCGCGGCTCGGCGTGTCAATGCTGAGATCGGCATACGTTAGCGTTTCGCGCAGCTCCATTGCCGGGCGGCGCAAAAGCGTGCGAAGGCGCGCGACGAGCTCTTCAAAATCGAACGGCTTGCCCACGTAATCGTCGGCGCCTGCCGAAAGGCCGGCAACTCTTTCCGCAACTTCGGTGCGGGCCGTGAGCATCACGACGGGCGCCGTGGTCAAACGGCGGATCTCGGGTAAGAGGGCGAAGCCGTCGCCGCCGGGCAGCATGACGTCGAGCACGATCACATCGGGCGGCCAGGAGCTCAAGAGCGCCAGAGCCGCCGAGCCTTCGGTTACGCTACGTACTGCAAAGCCCGCGCGGGCGAGACCATACTCGAGAAGCTCTCGCAGGCCGCGCTCGTCGTCGATCACCAGTACCCGCGGCCCTTGGCCTCCCACGTCCATTCTCAGACTCACTCCAGGACTGCGGACCGGCGCTTTCGGTAGAATCTTGAGAGTCCATGAAACGAAGCGACGGCCCCTCTACACTCTTCCTCGTTCCCGCGTTGATCTTCCTAGCCGCAACCGGCTGCGGGGGACGGCCGGCCGCGCAGGCTACCCAGCCGCCCTACGTACAGACGACGGTTTCGTCCTATGGCAGCGTTGAACCGGGCCGGCAGTTGGCCGGGATCGTCGCGCCGTACCAAAACGTTGCCGTTCAAAGCAGTCTCTCGGAGCCAACGGACGCCGTTTATGTGCGCGAAGGCGACTCCGTGCACGCCGGAGAGGTGCTGGCGCTGCTGGACACCGCCGATCTTCAGGCGCAGCTGCAATCCGACCTTGCGACGGCAAATAGCAACCACGCCAACACCGTCCATACCGCTTATCAAGGCTCGCTCTCGATCGCACAAGGCGTCGATACGGTGCGCTCCGATCAAGCCGCGGTGAGCCAAGCGCAAAAGACGCTTGGCAACGATGCGCTGAACTTGACGCGCGATCGAAACCTTCTGTCGCAGGGCTACGTGTCGCAGCAATCCGTCGATGCGCAAGCAACGCTGGTTCAAAACGATCAACAAGCACTCAATACGGCCAACTCAAACCTTTCGGCAGCTCGATCGAACGTTGCGGCGAATGGATCGCTCTCGGGCGAGGGGCTCCAAGCGTCGGCCGTCCAGCAGTCGGCAGCCCAAGAGAAAGTCGCACTCGCGCAGGCCGATCAAGTGCGCGTTGGGATCGCCAAAGCATCTATCGTCTCGCCGATCGACGGGGTGGTGGTCAATCGCAACCTCAATCCCGGCGAGTATCCCGGCTCGCGTGAAATCTTTACGCTGCAGCAGGTCAACCCGATCTATGCGGTGCTCCACGCGTCGAGCGAAGAAGTCGCGCGCATCGAAAACGGCGCGCCGGCGACGGTAACGGCTGTCGATCTCAACGGGAACGACCGCTTCAGCGGCCACGTCGTCGGCGTTCTCAACGAGATCAATCCAGGCTCGACCGACTTTGAAGTTAAGGTGCTGCTCGCCAATCCCGGGCAACGGCTGCGTCCCGGCATGGTCGTGCAAGGCGCGGTTGCCACGCTGCCCATCGCAGGCGTGCGCGTGCCGGTCACCGCCTTCACCGACGATAATCACGACGCGGTCATCACGGTGCAGAGCGACGACACGGTCAAAACGACCACGATTGCGGAGATCGGAAGCGACGGAACCACGTCGGTGGTCAGCGGGCTGCGTCCCGGCACGCGCATCGTGAGCAACGGTCAGACCAGCGTCGGCGACGGCGAAAAGGTCTCCTACCGGCCGTGAAGTTTAGCCTCACCCGGCTCTTCATCGAGCGGCCGACGCTCGTTTTTGTCATCGTTGCATTGATGATGTTCGCGGGTATTCTATCGACGGCAACGATTGTCAAGGAACTCTATCCCGACGTCAGCCAGCCGACCGTTACGATTCAGGTTCAGTATAGCGGAGCCTCGGTCACGGAAATGCGCGACAACATCGTGCAGCCGATCGAGCAGAACCTCGCCGGCACCGCCGATCTGCAAACGTTCAACTCGGTCGTCGAACAGGGCCAGGCGTCGATCACCGCCATCTTCGACATCAGCTCCGATTCCGCGACCGATCTTGCGTTAACGAACAAGGCCATTCAAGCGGCCGAAAAATATCTTCCGACGAATCTCACGCCGCCGACGGTCAACCTCTACGATCCGACGCAGTCCGTCGTCGTGACGCTGGCGATCTATTCGCAGAAGCTCTCGCTTTCGCGGCTGGCCCTCTATGCGGTCAACGTTATCGCGCCGCAGCTCGAACAAGTTCCGGGCATTTCGTTCGCCAACGTCGGCGGTCTCGTAACGCCGGCCTACGAAGTCGTCGTCGACCCGGTGCGGCTCTCAGCAGCCGGCCTGACGCTCAACGACGTTATAAACACGCTGCAATTGGACAACCAGCGGGTGCCCGGCGGATTTGCGTACGAGCCGAATCGTCAGACGACGATCGACATCCGTGGCGACATTCAAAACCTCGACAGCGTTCGCAACCTGGCGATCATTCGGGCCGCCGGCGCGAGCAGCTCGAGCGCGACCAACTCGACCGGAGCGCAAGTCGAGAGTTACGCCGGTGGCCTCTCCGCGTTGCCGGGGACCGTCAATCCGTGGAGCGCGACCAACTCGGTCGTGCGGGTCGGTGACGTCGCGACCGTGACCGAGGGCTACGAGCCTCGCCTGCAATATGCGCACATCAGCGGTCAGGCCGGTCTCTTTTTGCAGGTGCAGAAGTCTGCAACCGGGAGCGAGGTCGACGCCTCCAACAACGTGCTGCGCGCGCTGCCGGCTGTCGAGCGCCAGTTCCCGGAAATCAAGTTCCGGGTCATCAACGTTCAATCGAAGTTTACCGAGCAGCAGATCAACATCGTCACGCGGACGCTCATGCTGGCGATCCTTCTGACCGGCATCGCCATGATTTTCTTTCTGCGGTCGTGGCGCAGCGCGATCGTCGTCTGCGTCTCGATTCCGACCTCCTTGGCGATCGCGATTACGGTCATGAAGGCGATGCACCTCACGATCGATACGATTTCGCTCCTGGGCATGTCGCTCGTGATCGGGATTCTCGTCGACGACTCGACCGTCGTGCTCGAGAACATCGAGCGCCATTTTACCGAGCTCAAACAACCTCCGAAAGAGGCTGCCGTCCGAGGCCGCGAGGAAATCGGGGCCGCGGCGGTCGTGATTACGCTCGTCGATGTCGTCGTCTTCCTGCCGATTGCGTTCATTCAAGGACAGGTTGGCCGACAGATCGCGGAGTTTGCGATCGTGGTTGTGATCTCCACGCTCACCTCGCTGTTCGTTTCGTTCACGATCACGCCGACGCTCGCCGGCCTCTGGGCGCTGCGCTCGCATTGGAAGCCGTGGCGTGTCGTCGTTTGGTTCGGTAATAAGTTCGACGATCTTCGGACCTGGTATACGCAGCGCGCGCTGCCGTGGAGTCTTGGCCACGGCCGTTTGGTCGCGCTATTCTGCGCGGGCACGTTTGCTCTTGCGATCGCGATGGTGGGCTTGGGCGCGGTGGGCGAGGAGTTCATTCCGCCCGTCGACCGCGGCGAAATCTTTATTCAGCTGATGTATCCGATCGGAACGCCGATTCAGACCGTCGAGAAAGGCACGTTCGGTCTGGAGCAAAAGATCCTCAGTACGTCCGATACGTTTGCGAATACCGCAGTAGCCGGAGCATACGCGGCGCCCTTTGGAGGCTTCGTCTCGCAGAACAACGTGGGCCAGGTACACATCTGGCTCAAAGATAGTCGAAAGCACTCGACCGACTACTGGTTGGGACAGTTCCGGGCGATCGTGAAGAAAAATCTTCCGCGCGACGTGCAGGCCGTCGTCGTCCCGTCGACGTCGACGACCGGCGGAAACGCACAGCCGATCGATTTTCTCGTCACCGACGTAACGGGAGGCGATCCCACCCCGTACGCTCAGAAGGTTCTGGCGTTGCTGGAGAAAGTGCCAGGCGCAACCAGCGCCAACAGTACCGGTACGCAGCTCGCCCCGGAGATTTCGATTCAGTTCGATCGCAACAAGGCGCAAGCGTTGGGTGTGGATCTCGGCCAGGCGGCGCAAGCTGCAGGAGCCGCGTTTGGCGGTAACGTGGCGACGCAGTTCGAGACGACCGCGGGTCTGGAACAGGTCCAGGTCATTTACCCGGCGTCGTATCAAACGAGCATCGACATCCTGAAGTCGGTTGCGATTCGTTCGTCGAGCGGCGGAATCGTCTATTTGAGCGACATCGCTCGATTCGAATCGACTCCCACGTCGCCGCTGATTACCCGCACGGATCGCAACAACGTCATTCACGTCGAAGGTAACTATGCCCCGAACTCGTCGCTTTCGGCGGTCGAAAATGGATTGCTCAAGCGACTGCCGTCTCTCGATCTGCCGCCGAATATCGTCGTCCGCCCGGCGCCGCTGGGGCAACAGGACTTCATGCATCAGACGCTTGTCGGCATGGGACTCTCGATGATCGTCTCCGTTATCCTCGTCTACTTGCTGATGGTCGCGCTCTATAATAGCTACGTATCGCCCTTCATCATCATCTTTTCGGTGCCGGTAGCCGCGATCGGAGCGATCGGCGCGCTCTTCCTGACGCACCGTTCGCTGAATCTCTTTTCGTTGATCGGCACGATTCTTTTGATCGGAATCGCATCGAAAAACGGAATCCTACTGGTCGACTACGCCAATACGCTGCGCGAGCGTGGCCTCGACAAACTCTCGGCAATCAAGGAGAGCGCGCATACGCGGTTCCGTCCGATCGTGATGACGAGCTTTTCGGTGTTGGCCGGAAACCTGCCGCTCGCGCTTGCTCTCGACCCCGGCGCGTCGTCGCGCTCGAGCCTCGGCATCGTCGTCATCGGCGGAGTCTTGAGTTCGCTGGTCCTGACGTTGCTGCTCATTCCCAACATCTACATGTGGGTCGCGCCAAACGATGTGCCGTCGAAAAACGGCGTTGGGCACGCGGCAAAAGAGGAGCTCAAGCTCGAGCCGCAGGCGCCGCGGCCGGCCCCGGCGCCGCGGCCGGCCCCGGCGCCGTCGTGAACGAGCGCCCAAGTTTGTAAGCGAACACTAGGGCGTGGGCAATGGCGCCGGCGTTCCCGCGAGGCGCGGATCCGGCGCCTCTGAGGGAAACGCAATATCGCTGAACGTGACGTCGGCGACGACCTTGAACGTTAGAAACGCCGCGTGCTCGGTAGCGCTAAAGGAGCCGTGCACGATGACCCAATGTCCGTCGATCACCTTATAATCGAGCGAGAACGCTTCGTCGCCTTCGACCGCGCGCATTGCGATATGTGCCGGCAGCTGCGTGGTTGGGTCTTCGACGACGTCCGAGGGATAGAGGCCGTGCGGTACGCGCGGGGTCGGCTCGATGAGGAGATGTAACGCGGTCTCGGTGGAATCGGGTGCGTACGTCGCCGCCCAGTAGCTGTTGTACGGGACGACGACATTGACGCTCGGGTCCGGTTCGGGTATCGGAAAAAAGTATGACTTTCCGCGCTGCAGCGTGATATCGACGCGTTTGAGGTTGGCAAAGTAGCCAAACGTGAAGTTGGAAAAAGGGTCGAAGGACGCGACGATCGGGAACGCCTGACCGGTGCGCTGCTCGCCGTTGGGCAGGTCTTGCATCAGGGCGAAGTTGTCCGCAGCGCGCACTGCGATCGACCGATCGATACTTTGCGCCCGCCCGAGCGTGGGGGCAGTTACCCGCGTATGCTCGGTGTAGGTCATGTAGACCGGCGGGTTTGCATCGTAAAACGCGCTCGTGCGGTTGATCAGGAGCGCAAGGGCAAGGTCGGCAGTCATCATCGCGAGCGGCAAGCTTCGGCGGCGGGAAGGCGAGTACCGGTCCGTCAAATGCGTTTGGAATGTCAATCACCGAAAAGGACGCGTTCTTCCGGCGGATCGTCGAGCTGCGGCGGGCCATCCATCGCCGGCCCGAGCTGGGCTTTGAAGAGAACGAAACGGCGGCGCTGGTGGAGCGTGAGCTCGACGCTTTGGGAATCGCGCACCGTCGCATCGCCACGACGGGCGTTGTCGCAAGAATAGACGGCGGCAGAAGCGGGCGCGTCGTCGCGTTACGTGCCGATATGGATGCATTGCCGATCCTCGAGAAAACCGGCCTGCCGTATGCTTCGGAGATCGACGGAAAAATGCACGCCTGCGGACACGACGCGCATACGGCGATACTGCTCGGTACCGCGACGGAGCTTCAATCGCAGCGAGAGGAACTCGCGGGAAGCGTCGTGCTGATCTTTCAACCGGCAGAAGAAGGGCCGGGCGGCGCGCTGCCGATGATCGAAGCCGGCGCGCTGGAGGATCCGCCCGTTGAAGCCATCGCAATGCTGCACGTCGATTCACGTCTGGACGTGGGAACGATCGGCATCGTACCGGGACCGGTGAATGCTTCGGCCGACGAACTTTACGTTAACGTTCGAGGAGTTGGCGGTCACGGCGCCTACCCGCACTCCGCCGTAGATGCGATCCCCGCTGCCGCAGCGGTCGTCCTTGCTCTGCAAAATGTCGTCGCCCGCGAGATCGATCCGCTCGCAAGCGCCGTCGTGACGATCGGAACGATTTCCGGCGGATATCGCAATAACGTAATCGCCGATGAAGTCAAGATGAGCGGAACGCTGAGGGCGCACGACCCTGCCGTACGCGATGCCCTCGAAGAGCGAGTTCGCCGCATCGTTGCGGGAGTGGCCGCTGCGTACAACGTCGATGCGCAAGTGCAGGTAGTGCGCGGATACCCCCCGGTCGTCAACGACGAACCGCTCGCGCAACGCTTTGCCGGCTACGTGCGCGCGAACAGCTCCCTACGGGTGGAACGACCGCAGCCGACGATGGGCGGTGAGGACTTCGCCTATTTTGCGCAGCGCGTGCCGGGCCTCTTGATCCGGCTGGGGGTGCGCAGCGAGTCGTCTGGTGCCGTGCATCCGGCGCACAGCCCGCTCTTTCGCATCGATGAAGACGCGTTGCCGGTGGGCGTCACCACGCTGGTTCTCTTTGCGCGATCGTTCGTGGCTGTGGACTCGTAAAGGACGGTTAAGGGCGTAGCCGCGAATACCCACGCCACTATGCTCATCGCAGATACTGCGTTTGTGACTGGGCTTCAATCGCATAGCGCCGGTCTCGAACTCGACTGTCCCGCCGAGGACGCCTTCGCACTTCTTTGTGCCGTCGAGAAATGGCCGGTCTGGCTTTCGTTCTTGCGTAGCGCGCGGCGTCAGAGCTCGCAATCCGAACTGAACGTCGGAAGCGAAGTGGTGATTCGTTCGTGCCTGCCGGGCGACGAAGAACAGCTTTTTGAAGTCGACGCGTTTATCGCAAACTACCGGCTCTCGCTGGTCGGCGCGTTCTCCCTGCGGCGGCGTCTCGATTTCCGAATCGAGCGCCGGACCTCGTGCTCGAAACTGCACGTGCAGCTCGCGTATCCCGCCTATCACGGAAAACTCGGGGGCCTGCTGGATCGCTGGCAACGGGGCCGGCGTTTCTCAAGCGCGCTCGACGACTCGCTGCTGCACTTCAAAGGGCTGGTCGAGTATAACCGCGATGCGCCGGTATTGGCGGATTTCTAGAGAGGGAAGCAGCCGAGCTAGCAGTCATTGACCATGAGTGCTAAGACCGGTATACTCTGACCATGCCGCTCTACGACTACGCGTGCACGAAGTGCGGACGGACGTTCGAAGTGCGCCGCGGCTTTAACGAAACGCACCAGGATCCGTGCGCCGCCTGCGGAGCGCCGCTTCGCCGCGTTTTCAACGCGGCTCCGGTGCTCTTTAAGGGCTCTGGTTTCTACGTAACGGACTCTCGCCGTTCGGCGCCCGGGAGCAAGGCCGAAACGTCCGGAAAGCCCGAGAAGACGGAGAAGCCCGAGAAGCCGGCCAGCGAAGGGAACACGCCAGCCGCAAGCGCCCCGGCCGAGAGCGCGCCCGCGAAAAGCGAGCCAAAGAAAGCCTCCGAGCCGGCTGCTTAGGCGGCGCGAAGGCGCTCTAGCGCTTGCGCAAAGCCCGGAAAACTGACGTCTAAGCTGGCGTCGCTGTCGACCGTAACCGGGCCGGCGGCACACGCGAGGACGGCCGCCGCCATCACGATACGATGGTCATCATGGGTCTGCAGAACCATGCGCCCGGGAACGGGCGTTCCCCCGGCAATGGTCGCGCTCTTGGGCCCTGCCGTCATGTCGATTCCAACCGTGCCTAGGAGCCGCTCGATCGCAGCAACTCGGTCCGACTCCTTCGTGCGTAAAGGCTCGATCCCGGCGATTGTCGTCGTGCCCGCCGCAAATGCCGCCGCGACGGCCAAGAGCGGGAGCTCGTCGATGGCGCGCAGGGCGAGATCGGCGTCGATCGCGGTGGCGCGAAGAGGCCGATACTCCACCGCGATGTCGGCGACGGGTTCGCCGCTCGAGCTCCGAGGATTACGCAGCTCGATAACGCCGCCCATCTGTGTAAGCGCATCGAGCAGCCCGGTTCGCGTTGGATTTACGCCGGCGTTGCGAACGACGATCGAGCTTCCGGGCGTTATTGCCGCCGCCGTCACGAAGAAGGCTGCCGAAGAGAAATCGCCTGCGACCTCAATCGCATTGGCTTGCAGCGGCTCTGATCCGAGAGTGACGGAGCGCCGGTCCCATTCGATCTTCGCACCGAGATAGGCAAGGAGCCGTTCGGTGTGATCGCGAGATCCGCGATCGCCGTCCACCCGCACGGGCACTCCCGCGAAAAGACCGGCGAAGAGCAGTGCGGATTTTATTTGAGCCGACGGCGAAGGCAGAATAAAGTGGCGCGTTTCGATGTGCGGCGTGCCCATGAGCCGTGCCGGAAGGCATCCGGCAGTCGTCTCGATCTTCGCGCCGAAGGCGCGAAGTTGCGCCGCAACCGGCTCCATCGGGCGGCGCCGTAGCGACTCGTCGCCGTCGAATCGAGCCGCAATGCCGGATCCGGCGCACGCCCCCAGGAGCATCCGGGCCGTCGACCCAGAGTTCATGCAGTCGAGCGTGCGCCGTGGGTCCGCGAGCGGCGCCGGGTGCACGACAAGTTCGTTGCCGGCGTTGTCGATCCGTACTCCCAGCGCGACGAGCGCGTCGCGCGTGGCCTCGACGTCGCGGCCTGGATTCAAATTGGAGACGACAAGCGGCGCGTCGCAGCGAGCGCCGGCGATAAGCGCCCGATGGGAGATGGATTTGTCCCCGGGAACGCCGACGCTTCCGCGCAGACGGCCCGGATGAAAAGTCACCAAAAGGAGTCCCTCAGCATTTCGTAGCAAGCAGCGCGTAACAATCTAGCTCGATTGCAGGCTGCTTTTTCACACGAAAGGAAGCGATGAATAAACAAGATCTCGTGCGCTCGGCGACGGAACGCCTCGGACTTTCGCGCAAAGATGCCGTTGAGCTCGTCGACGGCCTTTTCGATGACATTCAGGCGGCGGTCGTTTCGGGCGATGCGGTCAAGATTCCCGGTTTTGGGCAGTTTAAGGTAAGAGACCGCGCGGCCCGCATGGCACGAAATCCCGCAACGGGAGCACAAGTCAAGGTCCCCGCGAAACGGGTTTTCAAGTTCCTCCCCGCCAAAGCGCTTAAGGAAGCGGTCATGTCCAAACGTGGATCGCGCGCCGGTACGGCGCGAAAGAAGAGCAAAGCGAAAACCGGAAAGGCCGCTGCCGGCGCAAGAAAGACCACGACTAGAAAGAAGCGGTAAGCAAAGTTTTCCAGCGCCGTTGCTGGTTCTAGGAGTTATTTTATGGCACGTCTACATCTCGTGGTGTCGAGTCTTGTAACGGCGTCGTTACTTGCCGCTTGCAGCGGAGCCAACTCGACTGCGCCGGTTGCTGGCATTCCGCAGGCGCCCGTCGGCGCCTTGCACTCTAAACTTCCAAAGTTTCTCCGGTTGGAGCATACCCCGCCTCGCCCGCCGCCGCATCGCCATGTTATTACATCCGCGATGCGCGAGCGCGCGAAAGCGGGCGGCTGGGAAGAACTTGCAAACTCCGCCCCATGGACTAACGGCCCCGGCACCCAGCTTTTAATGACCGACGGCACGGTTCTGGTTCAAGACAGTTGCACGCCGAACTGGTTTCGGTTAACTCCCGATAGCACGGGAAACTACCAAAACGGCAAATGGACGCAGATCGCCGGTATGCCGTCGAGTTACGGGCCGCTCTACTTTGCATCGGCCGTACTTGGCGACGGCAAGTTGATCGTGAATGGTGGCGAGTACAACTTCTGCAGTGGGGCTGAGACGAATCTGGGGGCGATCTACGACCCGATCGCAAACTCCTGGACTGCGGTCTCTGCTCCCAGCGGGTGGTCGCAGATCGGCGACGCTCAAAGCGTCGTTCTTAAGAACGGCACGTACATGATCGGCAGCTGCTGCACGAACGTTCAGGCCCAGCTCGATGAATCGACCATGACGTGGACTCAAGTCGGAACCGGCAAGCACGATAACAATAGCGAAGAAGGTTGGACGCTGCTGCGTAACGGCGACATCGTGACGGCAGACGTTATCGGCGAGCCGAACTCCGAGCTGTTTGATCCAAAGAGCGCCGCATGGTCGGCGGCCGGAAACCTTCCCGTGAATCTCACGCAGGCCACCGAGATCGGCCCGCAGACGATGCGACCGAACGACACGGTCTACGTTGAGGGCGCGAACGGCTTGAGCGCGATCTACAACACCTCCAGCGGCGCGTGGACGCAAGGCCCGAACCTGCCCACCGTCAGCAGCCAGCAACTCGACGCTGCCGATGCGCCGTCGACGCTGCTAACCGACGGAACGGTCATGGGGGTAGGCAGCCCGGGAGTCTATCAAACGCCTGCGTCGTTTTTCATATTTAACGGCAAGAAGAACCTCACCATCGCCAATCCGCCGGATGCCCCGAACGATTCGAGCTACAACGTTCGGCTGTTGATGCTGCCCACGGGCCAGGTCCTCGAGGACGACGGCTCGGGCGACATCGAGGTCTATACGGGCCACCAGAAGCCTATGACCGGCATCGCCCCCGTAATCGTGAAGGTCCCGAGTACGCTTACCGCCGGGAGCACGTACAAACTCTCGGGCCGGCGCCTCAACGGGTTCTCACAAGCGAACTTCTACGGCGACGACGATACGCAAGCGTCGAACTATCCGCTCGTCAGAATAACCAACGCCGGATCGGGAGCCGTCGTTTACGCTCGTACGCATAACCACAGTTACATGGGCATCGGCTCGAATCGCGTCGTCTCGACGATGTTCGACGTTCCCTCCACCATCGGCACGGGTACCAGCACGTTGGTCGTCGTGACGAACGGGATCGCGTCGCAGGCAACCCGCGTCACGATCCAAGCGAGTAAGTAAGGTAACTAAGCGAACCATCGCAGCTATCGCGGCAACGGTGCTTACCTGCACCGTTCCGCGGCCTGCGTTTGCAGTCGATACCATCCCCTTTACGCAAGTCAACGGCGGACTGATCGAAGTTCAGGGTTCGGTCGACGGAGCGGCGCCCGTGCCGATGCTCGTCAACCTTGGGGCCGGCGTCGACGTGCTCTCGACGGAGCTGGGCCGGCGATTCGTCGTCGTTAAGGGCAAGTACGTGAGCCTTCGGCTTACGGGCGAGCGCGTCGATCTCCCAATCGGAAACGTCCTCACGCTGGCGCTCGGCCCCGTGCATTTGGAGGCGCCGAACGTGGGAATTTGGAGCGGTCTCGACGGCACTGGAATCGGTGGACTGATCTCGGCGACGGCCTTTCGGAATATCGCGACGACGTTTGATTTTCACGATCATCAGATCGTTATCGAAGACGCGCAGACGTTCCCGGACCGCGTTCGCAGCGCAATCCGGCTTCCCGTCATCTTGCAGGACGATCTGGGGATCGCGCTTGGCATCTTCGCGCGCTTCGATTTTGGCGCAGGTAGGACCGGACTCTGCGAAATCGACACGGGCTCGCAAGGCATCACGATCGACAGAACTTTTGCGGCCTCGCTCGGGCTCAGTCCAAGCGGCGGTTCGACCGTTCGCGTCCCTTCGATTTCGCTCGCCGGCGCTCGTGAAACGGCCGTCGCCCAACCGGCGGTGAGCGTTGGGAACCTGATCTACGACTGCGATGTCGGGAACTCGTTTTGGGAGGGGCGCACCTTCACCCTCGATCTCCCGAATTTACGTATCTACGTTACGACACCCCCGTAATCCGACCAGGCCAGGCAGGACTCTTGCGGATTCGTTGAGTATGTTGTCGCCGGGAGCGTTGCCTTTGTGGCAGCGCTGCTGTTGACACTCCGTTGGCTTTATGAGCCAACGCCGACGCTTCATGAGATTGCGCTTGGATGAATAGGGATACGCGCCTCGTTTGGTTTGCCGTCATCTTTAGCGGCACGGCCGCGGTCTGCAGTTTTCTCGCCGCCGGGGCGGTGATCTTGGCGACGTACGAAGCTCGTCAGCAGACGAAGAGCGCGGTGACGGCTCCGTCGGCGGAGCCGGTTGCGGATGCCATTATCCGAACGTGCGGCGTCGAGCGCACTGCGCTGATGCGCACCGGAGACGATCTCTTTTTGATCGACGGCGCTGCCGGTGACTCGCGCTATATCTCTCAGGAAGAACGCGGCGCGCTCGTGGCGGTATCGGCCTCTCGCTCGAAATATTTCTTGGAGTGTCGCTTAAAGAACCCGACTCGCGCGTCGATCTTTAACGTGACCTTCTATTGCGGCGTATCCTATCGCGGGGGTAGGGTGCGGACGAGAAAACACAACACCGACGCCATTGAGGTCATCGGGCCGGGAAGGACTCGAACGATCTGGATCGAGGACAAGGATAACGCCTCGGTGATCGTTCACGATCCGGGGCGGGTCCAGTACTACCGATTTCCCGATATGGATACGCTTCAAGATCAAGCGCTGCAGCCTCCCGACGACGCGTTCTGGACGCTAAGGCGCGACGTGGACCCGGTTCCCAGCCAATAAGGTAACCCGGGAATAGCTTTACATCGCCTTGCCGCCGAACGTTTCGGCGTCGAGTGCGTCGAGAAACTGTTCCAGCTCTGCGGCTCGCTGAGCACCCATCTTCTGGGCCGTCTTCGTTATGAGGCGCGGCGGGATGTCGTGAACGAACGTCCGGAGCGTCTTGACTGCGCGTGCGAAGCTTTCGGCGTTCGCACCGACGAGCGAGAGCATCCGCGTAGCGCCGATCTCCCCCAAGAAATCGAGCGAGTCGGCATCGTGCAGAACGATTGCCTCGGGCTGTGTGCCCGGATCGCTGTAGTACATGTGACCGCGCTCGGCGGCTTGAACAGCCGGCAACTTCGCCATGGGAAATCCGGCCGCTCGTAAGATTGCGCCACTCTGCTGCGCGGCACACACGCCGTGCTCGATTTTGGTAACCTGGCACGGCATGAAGGCCGCCATATCGTGCAAGAACGCCGCTGCGAAGAGGACGTCAGTATCGACGCGTAAGCCGTCACCTTGCGCCAGCTCCAGGGAAACGCGGTAGTTGCGCTCCGAGTGTTGCCATCCCCACGCCGGGTGATGGAACTTCGAGCGTGCGAGATCGTATATCGTAACCTTCCACGGCGCATCGAGCGGAATGCCGGTGACGGTTTGCTGGGGTTGCGCGGTCGCCAGCAATACCACCGCGACGAGGCTTTGAGCAAACATCGTTAAGCCCCGCTAGTTGTCATCGTCCGGGCTTTCGTAGTTGACGGGAAGAGACTCAAAGTAGCTGGCCGAATACTTTGCCGCGATTGGCTTAAACGCTCTGGGTTTGGCTCCGAAGTTGAAGCAATCCGTGAGATCGTTGGCCCGAACATCGGTCGTCCCCAGCGATCCCAGGTGATACGTCCGTTCGATAAACTTCAGGATACTGCCGAACTCATAGTTCGTGTGCGAAACGTAGCCGCGTTTTGCATAAGGTGAAATCACGATCATCGGTACGCGGAAACCTAATTCGTACGAGTTGTAGACGTGCGGTGGAACGTGATCGTACCATCCGCCCCAGTCATCCCAAATCACGATGATGGCCGTGTTGTTCCAGTACTTGCTCTTGCCGATCGCGTTGACGATAGAAGCGACCCACGACGGACCCCTACCCTTGTTCGAACCGGCGTGATCGGACTCGTCCGCGCTGGGGGTTACAAACGTCACGTCTGCGAGGCCGTCCGACGCGATATCCCTCAAGACTTGCGTCGACGGCCAGCGAACGTTTTCGTAGCTTGGCCCTTCCCAAATACTCTTGATGGCATCGACCGCGTGCCACTGTCCGGAGCCGCTGAACTCCTGATAGTAATGCCACCTAACGTCTCGCTGATTCATCAGGTTCATGATCGACGTGCGATCGAAGCAGGGATATACGGACTTGCCCTCTATGCCGGTTCGCTCAATCGTAACGACCGTTGTTTCGCGCAAGGAATTGCAACCGCCCTGGCGGCCCACGCGTCTTGGATTCTCCGGGTTCTCTGCGGCTTTGAGGTGCGAAAGGTTACCGATCGTGGAAGTACCGCTGATGATGTACTGGTGGGCTGGAAAACTCGGTCCTTGATTCGTCTGGAACATCTTGTCGGCGAATGTGTACTCTTGCGCCATGTCCCAGTACGGCGTGACTTCACTTCGAGGAACGTACCCGTAAGAGGCTACGTCGCGCGGTGGGCATTTTCTGTTCCTGGCGAGGCAGTTCTCATGTTCCGTGTTAAAGCCATCCATTCTGCCGTGATCGTAATCGCCGAGCCATGCCGAGTGCTTGTGCGACATATCGTAAGGAGCCGTCAGCGCGACCGGTTGCAAGGTGATCGTTTGGCCGAGCGTGTTCTTACCGGATTGCACGGTATCCGCGCCGGGAAAACCGTTGAAGAGATTGTCCACCGTCCGGTTTTCCTGGACGATGACGACGATGTGGTCGATGGGGCCGCCCCGCGGCGGTCCAAGAAATGACTCGCCGACAGCGCGCGGCACGCCGCCGGAAGCGGTCTGTGCGGGAGCAAATACACTCGAGCAACCGGTCAGAATGGCCAGAGCCGCAGCGAAGCCTAACAGGCAACGACAGCAGTCTGAGGCGATCATGCAGGGTCCCCTTTCTTAAGGCGACGGTTCGGCGCGTTCAGGTGTTCTCGGATCGCATCTGATAACCGTCGGTGAAAGCTTTATTTATTCTTAGGCCAGTCTTCGTCGCGGGCCTGCGCGCTCTTGCGCTGCATCCGCGGTGACACCCCGCGCGAACGCAGATAAAGTTTGCAGTTCTTGCGCCTGCGTGACGCAGCTTACGATCACTGCAACTGGCGCCGGCGGTGCCCCGGCAACGGGCCCTTCCACGGCCCAACGGGACGGGCGACCCAGTGGAGGCCATGGGGCCGGAGGGAGTAACGGGCGGCGGCAAGGGCGGGCGACGGATTCCAAGAGGATATAGACCTGAGTCACTTTTCGCGGTACCCTTGACTGGAGGCCTGGCGCCCCGGCCATCCGGCGATGCAGGCGAGGGGGAAAAAGATGAAGAGCATGCGTTTTCCGCGGTACGCCTTAAGTGGATCCGTCGCCGCTGCACTGCTTGCGGGGTGCGGCGGGTCGCAGGGCGCCGTGTATCCCGCAACTCTAGGGCAGCGCGACGTTGGATCGCGGGTCGTTGCTGAACCTGGCTGCCCGACAGCGCACTGCATCGTCGTTGGGGACGTTGCGCCGGGAAACTCTAGCGGTTCGATTCTGTTTTTTCCGCGGAACGCGAATGGCAATGTGCGTCCGAGTGGCAGAATTGAGGGCCCTCTGACGCAGCTCCGGTACACCACCGGCATCGCGCTGGACTCCGCCGGCAACGTTTACGCCGCGAATTTGGGTACGGACAGCGTCACGGTGTATGCCGCGGGCTCGGAAGGCAACGTTGCACCGATTCGGACGATCGCAGGCTCGCAAACGGAGCTGCAGCGACCGACGGGCATGGCGCTCGATAGCGACGGCGATCTCTTTGTCGTGAACAACGCGGGTAATCGCGTCACCGTCTACGCTCCGAATGCGAACGGTAATGTCCGTCCGGTCCGCGTCATCAACGGAAAGAGGACACTGCTGGGCGGCCCGTGGGGCATTGCGTTTGACTCGAACTCGAACATTTACGTTAGCAACGCAAATCCATCTAGCATCACGATCTACTCGCGGAATGCAAAGGGAAATGCGGCCCCCGAGCGAGTGATCTCCGGCTCCCTCACGCAGCTCAATGGTCCCGAGGGGATTGCGGTCGATGCGTCGGGATACGCGTACGTCGCAAACTGGGAGGACGCCAGCCTCGTAGTCTTTGCACCGGGCGCCGACGGAAATGAGGCGCCGGCGAGAGAGGATTCATCCGGGCTTTACGGCCCCAACGGCGTCGCTATCGACACGCGCGGAAGAACGTACCTTTCCAACGGCTGCCAAGACGACGCGGCATTTGTGGCGGTGTACCCCGAGGGAGCAAACGGCGCCGCCCCCTTGCGAATAATCGAGGGCAGGAAGACGAAGCTGGGCGGCTGCGCCACCAGCGTCGTCGTTCGCTAGTCCTTTTCAACAGCGCAACCCGCGCTACGACAGCCCCGGTTTAGGCGGCATGAGCGTTGCTGCCGAGACTCATCTTGCGCCCGTCGAAACGCGTGAAGAGCTGCTGTATCTGCTGACTCGCGCCTCGGAGCTGGAGCACGACCTCGCTTGCTCCTACTTGTACGCCGGATATTCCATTAAGATGCGGCCGGACGAAGGCGGCATCACGCACGACGAGCTGCTGGCAATTCGCGGGTGGAAGCAGAAGATCGCGCACGTCGCGGTCGAGGAGATGCTTCACCTGGCCCAGGTTTCGAATATTTTGACCGCAGTCGGGGGCGCCCCGCACTTCTTTCGCTCGAACTTCCCGCTCCCGGCAACGGCGTTTCCGTTCGGAATTGAAATCACGCTCGAGCCGCTCTCACACGAGCTGATCGAGCGTTTCATGTGTTACGAGATGCCGGCCGACGAGGCGATTCCGGCGCATCTCCGCCCCCTCTGCGACGACATTCGCCGCCGCACCACCGCCCAGATCGACCACGACGATATCGCTCGGCAGCAAAACGCGATCGAGCCGTTCGACGTCGATTTCCGTACGATCGGCGAGTTCTACAAGAAGATCGAAACTGCGTTCGATACGATCAATCCCGACCGGCTCTTCATCGGCGATCCCGACGACCAAGCTCGTCCAACCTATCTCGACCTCCCGCGAAGGCTGATCCGCGTTCACGACGCGGCCTCCGCGCACCGCGCGGTCGAGCGTATCATCGAACAGGGGGAAGCGCCGCCGCGCCACCATCCCGACGCGCATTTTTACGTCTTCCACAAGATCCACGAGGAGTACGAACAGCTCTCTCAGCGCGCGAAAGCGGAAGGCCGCGTCTTCGAGCCCTTCCGGAAGATGCTCACGGATCCGGTCACGCGCATTATCGCCCCAAGCAGCGGTTTGAGTCGGATCACCGACGCCTCGTCACGCGAGCTCGCCGAAGTCTTCAACAGTGTTTACGAACTGATGCTGATGATGCTGGCGCGCTTTTTCGCACATGGCGGGGAAACCGAAGAACAACTCCGCCTCCTCGCCCGCGGAACGCTTCGAATGATGGCGTCGGGGCTGCGTCCGCTGGGCGAGGCGCTCGCGCGGATGCCGGCCGGCCCAAACTATCCCGGCCTCACGGCCGGCCCGCCTTTCGGCATCACCCAGAACGTGCGCTTGCTCTCGCACCGCAGGGTTGCCTGGATATTTTTCCTCGAACGCCTCTACGATCTCTCGACGCGTTTGACGAACCTCGCCACAGAGGCGACGCTGCCGCAAGAAGTCCAAGAGGCCGCCGCCGCGCTCGAATCGGTCGCCGAACACCTCACGCCCTTTATTCCGCCGGAGTTTGCGCGAGCCGTTCGCGAAGAGTGTCGCGACCGCGGCACCCGTACGACGATCCGCCCGGAGCTCGACGGTCCGTACATCGTGCGCAACCTGCGCAAGCTCACCAACTCCAAAGGCGAGAGCCTCAACGTGCGCCCGATCCTCGCGCTCTGCCGTTGCGGCGGCTCACACATCAAACCCTATTGCGACGGCACGCACGCACAGATCAATTTTTGTAGCATCAAGCAGCCGGGTCGCACGCCCGACCGCCTGGACTCATACGAAACCAAAGAGATCACCGTCCTCGACAATCGCGGCACGTGCTCGCACTTCGGGAACTGTACCGAGCATCTGCCGCAAGTCTTCCACGTTAAAGGCGAGCCATTCGTGACGCCCGAGGGTGCGCCGGCCGACCAGATTGAGACGATTGTGCGGCAGTGTCCCTCAGGCGCGCTCGGTTTCATCAAAGACGGCGTTCGCTACGAAGGCGAGCAGCGCGAGGCCGAAATCGTCGTTTCGCACAACCAAAGCTACTGGATACGCGGCGGCATCGAGCTGGAGGGCGAGCCGCGCAGTCAAGGCGCCTCTCTCGAGCATTACGCCCTCTGCCGCTGCGGCCACTCGAAGAACAAACCGTTCTGCGATGGCTCGCATTACGACGCGAACTTCAACGATCCCGACAACTAAGGCAAGCCCCTTCCTGAGTTGCGCTCTCCACGAAGGGCGTCCGCCGATAGCGGCAGAACGGGCGTTTTTTAGGAGAATCGACTGATGCGTAATCGCTTTTCGGTGGTCTTGCTTTGCATGCTCGTGCTCGCGACCGGCGCCTGTTCTGCAGGGTCGGTTTTCAACGCAGGGCCCGACGCACGTCCCACGCCGCGGTTCGAAGCAGCACCGTGCCCGAAAACCCCGGAGCCTATCAAGGAGCTACAGCGTGCGC
>Ga0265356_1000044_pt1 | contig 20138 bp, 10 predicted proteins | sample NZE4metagenome_FD_189075 | JGI IMG/M metagenome (GOLD analysis project Ga0265356, IMG submission 189075) | Rhizosphere microbial communities from Maridalen valley, Oslo, Norway - NZE4 | ecosystem: Host-associated > Plants > Roots > Rhizosphere > Soil | place: Norway: Oslo | collected 2017-09-15
TCGTGCCGATCAGCTCCTGGGAGGAAGGAAAATTCAAACCCACCGACTGCAGAGTCGCCTGGGTACTGAACGTACCCGGAGGGGCCGTCGCGGGGACAGAATTCAGTGGGATATTGACGCCACTGTCTGCAGTGAAATTGCTGAATTGGAGCTGGTTGCCGCGTGAGGTGTAGGGCGAACTCCACTGGTAACGCAGGCCGAGATTGATGGTGAGTTTCGGGTTCACCTTCCAGTCATCCTGGATGTAAAACCCCGTTTCCCCCGACCGGTTCGCCACCGAAGGAGTGACCCCCAGTTGACTGGAGGCGTTGATATTGTCGGCATAACCAAAAGCCAGACTGGCAAATGGGTTGCCGGTGGTATTTCCAGCTGCATCCGTGTCGTTGTTCGGAGTTGGCGATGTCACGTCATCCGTAAACGTCATGTAGCCGTTCGGGTAGTTCGGTTGCCAGAAATTGTTATAGAAGATTCTCTGCTCGCCGCCGATCTTGACCAGGTGCGATCCCCTGGAAATCACCAATTGCGACGAGTAACTCACTAGAGTGTGGGCAAACCTGGTGTAAATGCAGCATTGATCATAAAGGTTATTCCACGGCAAATTTCCCTGCATGAGAAACGTCGGCATGTGGTCGAGCCCGTTGGCCTGCTCGAACACCGACGGCAATCCTGGAGTGCCAGCCGGCAGGGAAGCGTTGAAACTGGAGATCGTGGGGATACCCGGCAGGGACAGTTCATGCACTCGGTCGACTCCCACGTGGCTGGTCCAGATGATCCGCGGGTTGATGGTCCGGCTATATTCGAACGAACCGTTTTGCGCCACCGTCACGGTGCTCGCTATTCCGTCGTTATTATCGAAGCCGTCGCCCAGGATGGTTGGAGTCGTGAAATTACTCCAGTCTCGGCTGTAGCGGCCGTTGATGTGGCTCTTGTCGTTGAGCTGGTGGTCTATCTTGACGTCATATTGATAATCTGGAGCATTCGACGCTACGGTCCAGTTGTAGTTATTGAATTCGTTCGCGTTGCTGGGCTTCGGATAAAGACTGAGGACGGCCATTCCGATGGCATCCTGTTCGCCGGGCGGGATCACATTCAATTGGCCGTTGTACTGCACCTGCGGCCGGGTTAGGCATGGATTTCCACACCCTTGCGCGGTCGGATCGTAAATATTATTCAATGTCCCCGAAAAGTTGCCTTGCCGCTCCCCCAGGGTCGGCACGGTCGCGACTCCGCTGGCCGCGCCGGAACTCTTCACCTTCTCAAAGTCAACGAAGAAGAAAGTCCGGTTTTTCCGGATCGGCCCGCCGAGGGAGAATCCACCTTGGTCGCGCCGGCTATCAGGTTTGGGGTTGGGCTCGGGGTTGAAGAAATCGCGGGCGTCCATCTGCGGACGCTGCAGGAAATACCAGCCGGAGCCATGGAATTGGTCGGTTCCGCTCTTCATCACCATGTTCACGACGGTGCCGCCGTTGTTGCCGAACTCGGCCGAGAAGCTGTTATTCTGCACGTTCATTTCTTGCATGCCCTCGACCAGGGGCTCGTAGTAGACGTTGGAATTCCCGCCCTCACCCTGCTCCGGCGCGCTGATCAGGGCACCATCCAACCGTATCTCGGCGGTGGCGTTGCGCTGCCCGTTGGAAGTGAAGTTCGTTCCCGAAGGATAGTTATCCGTGGTACCGGACCCTGCCACCTCGGTCACGCCCGCCGCCAGGAATGTCAGGCCGAAGAAGCTGCGGTTGATGAGAGGGAGTTCGTGCACATATTCGCTCGTGATGTTCGTGCCCAGGGTCGCGCTCTCGGTATCGAGCAGAGGTGCGGTGGTGGTTACCTCGATCGATTCGTTAACCCGTGCCGGCGACAATGTGAAGTTGAGTGTGGTTTCCTGGTCCACGGCAAAAACCACATTGGTCCGCTCGGACGTGCGGAAGCCCTTGGATTCCGCTTTCACCGAATAGGTGGACGGCCGCAGTCCAGTGAAAACGTATTCGCCTTTGCCGTCGGTGACGGTATGCGTGGCAATATTAGTGCCGCTGTCGGTGATCGTTACGGTGGCATTCGGCAACACTGCGCCAGCAGCGTCAGAAACTACGCCCCGCAGTTGTGAGCGGTAGCTGCCTTGAGCCATAACCAAGGGAGAGCAAACCAGCAGAAACGCTAGCAAAAACAAAGGAAGAACTGGCGTGGCCAGTCGCATGGGACCTCCGCACTTTGTGTTGCACCTACGGTGTCGACGGCGTGGGTACAGCCAGCTTACGATTTATTTCGATTGCGATCTTATACTTACGTAACCCGCCCGTTGTCAAGGTCAATCTCAGGCATGAAGGAAACGCCGAATCGGCCTCCTGAATCCCTTGGGTTCGTCATCCTCGGGTAGCGAGGGTCACTTGCAAGCCTCGACTGGCAGCGGCCTCCAGGGGAGTTTCTCACGACGACTTCACAAGCCTCTTTGGGGCCCCGGCCCCTCCCTAGCGTGCGTACCAGAACACCCCGCCCTTAGAGATCGCCGGAAGCCCATCTTTCTGCGTGCCCTGTAAGCGCTGCACATCGCCGAGGAACGGCAGAAAATATCCGGCGTTTCCCGGCACGGCCGGCAAGCTGACCTTCACATCCGTCTGCGGAGTTTGAATCGGGTTGGCCCCGCCGACCAGTCCGGCAAAATTCGCCAGGAAGACGTGAGTCACGCCCTTCAACTGCGCCACCGAGGCTGCCACCGATGGCGAGGCTCTGACCTCAACCCCGCGGCGGGTCTCCGGCAAGTTCTCCAGAAACTCCCGCTGCGTCTCCGGAGCTGCAAGGTCAAAGTTCTTGTCCAAAAGTGCGTTGTAGATTTTTCCAGGACAGTCGGCGAAGCGCTTCACGTTGGGCCGGCCGCCCAGTTGCATCGCGTCTTCGCCGGTGACGATCAGCTTGTTGCCTTGCTTCAAATCCTGCTTCAGATATTGTTCGATCCCGTTTTTCTCAGGATCACTCCACACCCGTACATCCGGAAGAATCAGGGTTCGTCCATGAAACTCGGCGAGCGTCCGCGGAGTCACGACCTGAAACTCCCGATGCGCCTGCATCAGCAGAATCAGAATCCCGCGATATGAATTAATGAATTCGTCGGCGTAGAAATTTCGAGTTTGCGGCGAAAAGTAAACGCCGATGGGATCGATCGGTGCGCGCGGAGCATAGAAGGTATCTTCATGTTGTTTGATCCAGGCGAAAATCTTCACGCGCGTGGTCGGGTCGTTGGACCCCGCCATCGAATGTCCCGGCGCATCCCAGAAATTCGCACCCGCCATCACTTCCGACATGGCCAGATTCATCATGGCCTCGCGCTTGTCCACTTTCTGGTCGCCGTCCCAGGAATAATTGAGGATCCACGTCGCCTTGCCCTGCGCAAACGCGCGAAAGGTGTGCATCCCCACCTGATAACGGAACCAGTCGAGAGGGTTGCGCTCGGAGGCCATATGGCCGCTGTTGCCGAACGAGTACTCGTGCGCAATAGCGTCTACGACCGGGTAGAGGCTGTAAACATCGGCCCCTACGCGGACGGACTCTTCTTCGATGCCAGGATAAATTTCAGGAATGGTCTTGATCTGCGGATTCACCGACTTCGCATTCTGGTCAATCTCATGCATGAAGTCGGTGAAAGTCTGGATGCGGAACTCCACCCACTTGCGAAAGTTCGGATCGGAGAAATCGCCAAGCTTGAGATCTTTCTTGGCGTCGAGCCCAGTCTGCTTTTTGAAAGCGGCAACCGTATAGTCGTCGAAGCTGGCCCAGGTGTCTTCCCATCCATCAAAATGGGTCATCCAATAGGGGATGTCCACGTAGATACCGTCAATGCCGGTGGCTGCAATTTGCCGCACCCGCGCCATGTAGGTTTTCCGCCACTCGCTAGCGTAGGGTGAGACCCACACATCTTCATCGCCTTTCCTGATCCAGAACGCCGTGCCTCCGCCGAAGATTGCGGGCTCTCCGGTAATTTTGCGCTGCAGCCAATCGGGATGTTCTTTGGCGAGCGTGTGCGGCGTCTGATCCCCGTGAGCCGTGATGCATTCCGTTCCGGCGATGTAGACGAAGGCCCGGTTCCCGGCCGCATGCGCTTTTTCTGCAACCGCACGAATCGCGCGCAGCTTCTCCTCGGGATCCACGAAGCTTTCGTACCGCCCTGGAATGTCGTTGTCCACTTCGATCCCAAACACGCCGCCTTCCTGCGCATTGCGCACGATCTCGTCGGCGCTGTTTCGAGACAGGCCATAGGCTCCGATGCGCACGTAGTTGGTCCAGTCCTGACCGGTTGCGCTGCGGTCGGTCTGGTCGTGTTCGCTGGAAGTCGGAGTAGCTGCTGTCCCAAGCAGCGCCACCGAAATAAGCGTGAACAAAGGAAGAAGAGAAAAAACGAATCCGCTGATAAGCTTGTGTCGGTGCATGCCATCTCCTCGGCGCAAAAGCGAAAACGAGTATAATCCCCTCATGCCGAGAGCAGCCTTATTTACGCTGCTGGTCGTTTCCTTCCTGAGTGGGGCTCTGCAGGCGCAACGAGCCGGAGGGGGATTTCACGGCAGTACTGTCGGGCCGCATTTTCGCCCTGGATTCGTAGGGCAGCGCGGCTCCCAAGTCTCGTCTAGACCTGGATTCGTTCCATCCCGTCCTCACCACCGCAACAATTTCGGATCCTACTTTCTCGCGTACGGCGATTCGCTCGACAACGATCTGCCTCGCTATGAAGAGCCGGATGGGGAAACTGCGACGAACACCGCGCTTCCACTGATGATTCCGCGCACACCGGCCCCCCTCCCCCGGTCGCAGTTCATCGAGATTCCCAGCGCTGCGAATGCAGCCGCTCCCAAAATGCCGCCGCCGGCCGTTTTCATTCTGGCCAACGGAGAGCGACTGGAGACCCGGCGTTTCCTGCTCTCAGCTACCCTTTTGTCGCTCAGCATTGATCGTCAGCAGCGCAACGTTCCCCTTGCCATGGTTGATATCCACGCGACCCTCAGCGCCAATCATGATCGCGGAATTGATTTGCGCATTCCCGATGACCGGAATGAAATTTCCCTGGGCTTCTGAAAAAGAGCTTCTGAAGAATCCCCCGGATTTTGGCAGCGTCACTTCACGCAAAACGCAACCACCGTCCGGCCGCGCTGGCCTCGATCCTTCTCCAACTTCACGAGCAGCTTGGATTCCAGATCTTCCGGATCGGCAACCATCTCGCAAGCCGCGATCTGCTCATCGGTCGCGCCGTGAAAACACAGTTCGCAGACTCCCAACCCTCCGTCGGATTGCACCGGAGGACCAAATGTGCGGCAAGTCATGGGGCGCGCCTCGTAGAGATCGCACAACCCGGTTTTCGGGTCAAGCACAGGGCAAGGCTCGTCGTTGGCAAATTCCTCAAAACGCTGCTCCGCCGCAGGACCTTCATCGAGTACGCCAGTTTTCACGTTCCCGGGAAACTCCGCCGACAACCGTCCCACCGAAGCCCGTGCCCGTTCGCGAATACGGCGTGCTCGTTGCGGGTCTGCTGTTTCCAGGTCGGTCAAGCCCTGCTGTAACCGCAGCGCATCCAGTTGATGGATGGCAAACACTCCCACGCAGCACTGGGTGCATCCCGGACGGCATGCGAGCCATTCGCCGGCGTGCCGCGAAGCATCGGCCAGAGCGGCGTCCACAATCTGGATCAGTTTCCGGTCGCCAGCCGGTAATTGCCGCGAAGACATGCCGGAAGCATACCGCATCGCTGTCAGTTTCTACGGACTGGCTGTTCACAGTTCTCGCTGTGAAGCCTCCCCTACTAAGAGAATCCAAAAAAAACCTCTTGGATAGTCGCCACAGATGAGGTATTTTGCCGACATCGAATTTCGGAGCAACGTCGGGTCCACCTAACCTAGATCGACATTTCAGTTTTGCGAATGGAAGACACCCCCTGCCTTCCGCAAATAGGTTCGAGGTGAGGTGGTCACGTCGGCTCCGCGAGAGGATCCAGCCATGAAACCTCCTCTTTGCGTCTGCGCCCTGGTCGTGTTTTCTCTCTTGAACTGCGATTTGTTCGCGGGTGGGGAGGAACTATCCCCGACCGCTGACTCAAAGCACTCCGATGCGGCGATCGTCTCGTCTTCAGAAAACGGGACGCTCCCGGCTCCGCCGCAGGCCCTGATCCCGGGTCCGCAAAGATCCTTTCTGCGTATGGCAGGGGTCAGTCAGAAGATTGCGCCGGAAGAAGTCCTGCCTTTGTTGAGCCGGAATGTGTTCACCGAAGGCTATGACTCCACTCGCCCTACTGAATTCCTTATCCTGCTCCGGCGATACGTCGTACAGGCCAGGGAACTGTCGGACTTGGCTGCGGGCAGTGGCATGGTTATTCGGGTTGCGAATTGTGACGATGCAAAACCACTTCTGCGCATTCTCGGTTATCGAACCAGACCGGATTGCGGCACTCCTGGGACGTCCTTGCAGACGGACGACCCTGAGAGGGCTTTCCTGGCCATCGATTCCGGATTTCCCCTCCCCGAACTGGAACAAGCACTGCAAGGTGGTAAGCCGTTCGAGTACCCGTTCGCTTCTTCCCTGGTGCCGGTGCTCTTCGCCGAAAGCGACTGGACCCAGGCCAGCGAAAAGAACCACAAAGAAAACAGCAAGGACTTGCTGGACACGATATTGAACGACTCAGGGGTCGCACGCCTGTACTGGGCCCTCTCCCGGCTCGACCCCGAAACCAGGAACTCTTTGCGGCAATCGATTGGGCTCGAGAAACTGGTGCCCTACGCCGCAGTCCTTGATTTTTATGGAAGGGAGCTCTGCATCAGCGGGGGCCGAGTCAACGTACCGGGAGGAACGAGTGCAGACGCTGCATGGAAGGACTTGGTTGGAGCCAGCCCGACATCCCCTGCCACGTTCGTTCCCAGGTTGTTGGCCAAAGACAAGGGTTGGCTGGTCGCCTATTTCGACGCGCTTTCGCGGGCGGGCGGAATGCAGCAGGCATATTTTACCGACCCGCATCGGCTGCGGCTCTTTTATGGGGGCCTGCGCTCTCCCGATCCTTCCTCCCCGGCCACCAGAGGTTCTTTCAGACCGGCACCTGCACTGTTGCTTCTGGTCAGTCGACTTCAGTTTGAAAGCAGTGGTGAGCCGCTCGTCCCCGGGAATCTCGACGTCTGGAAAGACATTCTTCTCCAGTGGCACAACTCTATCTTCACGCGCAAGTTGGTAAGGCAGAATTTAGCCATGACTGGCCCAGATCAGCTTCTGCAAATTATGTTCGGCCTGTCTCGTGCCCCCACTGATAGTGGACCACTGCAGACCTACATGGCGATCGCGGAACTTGACAGCAGACGATCTCCGGGACATCGCCTGTCGCCCGCGACAGTCCGCTTGCTGGCGCGCAAGTTCGAGGAATTCAGTGATCAGTATCGGATCTTTTCCGAGTTTCCAGAATTGAACGATGAGTCCATCGCATTGTTTCTGGACGTAGCTCAGGGGCTGAATAGAGTGCCCACGGCTGTTCGCGGGAACGCTTTTGGAACCTTTCAGGCGAGTGTCGGAATCTGGCAGATTCTGGCGCGGCAGGGGCAGATTTCGAACCCGCAACTGAATGGCTCGTGGCAGCAGACGATCAGGCCTTTTGCCGCGATTCGATCAGCCGCGCAGTTGTATGACGCAGGGAGAACTTCTCTGGGAGAACTATTCCAGTTCTCGACGGGCAAGGCTAGAGCGTCGCAGGACGAAATCATCGATTTGCTGGCGGGACCTCGGCAGAGTACTCCAGAGGGAAAGCAGATACATCGGGAACTTGCCGGCAGGGTCCGCTCCGTACTCGACGACCAGCGGCTGGTCTCGCTCGACACGATTCTGACGCTCGGGGATGCGTTGGCCGAAAAGGCGCGCGGGAAACAGCCGGCAGAGTGGTTGATCCACCTGGCTGCCCAGACTCGAGAATTTGAGATGCCGCGGCCCATCTTCACGAGCGGCGAGAGGTCCGAGTGGGCTGCAGGAATCTACAACAATCATCACACCGACGTGCAGATGCAAAGCGACATACCAAAAGTCCTTTCGTCGCCGACAGCTTCGCTCGCACAAATTAGCGAGGCACGTGGTCAGCTTGCATCGTTTCTGAGAGATACGCTGGTTGGCTTGAACTATGCCTACTACGAGCCGCCGGGTGCGCAAGCCCTGCACAATAATCCGCTCTTCGTCCGGTCCCACGACTTTGCCGGAGAAACGGTCAGCGGCGTGAAGGGACTCTGGCAGGCCCCGGAGCTCCTGGGCCAGGGTTCTCCGGCGGGGGGAGGGGCCCATTTCGTTGGCTCACTTGCCGATCTCCCCTATGCCTTGGCCGATCTCGAGCAGGATTTCATTTCGCCGGACAGTGTTCAGGCACTCATCTGGAAGGAATTGGTGCCGGAGCTTTTGGCCAGCGCAACCCTGCCACGCTGGTGGGACGTCAGCCCATTGGAACTTCATGCGATCGCTCTCTATCAGCGGACCGGGGAAGAACTCCTGACCGCCTCCGCAAAGGATGAGGCCTTGCGAAGTAAGGTCCTGACTATCTTGTCGAATCGGTTGCTTCCGCAGCGATCACGGCAAGTCGAGGACGCTCTGCGCGCAGGTCGCGTATCAGAAATGCTTTCTCAAATGATGCCCGCAGACACGTTCTATCTGGCGGCCGAGTTCCGGCATAAGTATCCCGAACAACCTCGTGTCGAGGGAACTGCAATGCAGGAGCTGGAAGAGTTGTCTCGACAGCACCCCGAACAGGCCAGCTGGAATCGCTTGTCGCACGACTTCGGCACGCCGCATCCCAGCTTGACGCAGAACTACGGTCTCGAATTGCTGAATATGGTGCCCATGCCGCCGTTCGCTGGATATTCCAGCCGTTTTCTGGCGGAATCCTGGGATTCTCCGAATTTGTTCTGGGCTCGCCTGGCCGATGAAGGAGGATATTCGCCCGTCATGCTGAACCACTTTGTCCCGCAGCTTACGCGGATGATGGTGGAGAAGATCTTCGCCACCGACTTTGAGGATTGGCCAGCGCTCCTTCGAGCGATGCGCGAAACGGGGGCAGATTTCCGGGAGGGTAAGTTGACGCCGTCCATCAAAGGTGCCGTTCGACCATGAGGTGTTCGTTCCAGCGAAGAAGCCAGCCCGAGAATTCAGCGACCCCAGGCCGATGAGGTCGCAGATTAGGAATCTTGAAACCATGCTAAGGATGATATTGTTGCCGCTGATTCTCATTCCTCTGGGGGCCATACCGGGAGATGAAACTGGCATCGCAGCTCAGGAGAACCACGACTTTCGCGTTGTGGTTAATATGGTCCAGCTCAATGTGGCAGTGACGGACAAGAATGGAAACTACGTTACCGGACTCCGCCCGGAGGACTTTGCCATCGCCGAAGATGGGATTGTAGAAAAGATGGCGACCTTTGCAGAGGGCAATGAAGCGGCTCGCAGTCTCAGAGAATTTGCGGACCAGGACTCGTCTGCAACAGATTCCGGAGACCTGGCTAAGAACCCTTCTGAAGGCGCCCTGGGTTCGAGCTTCGAGGCGCAGGTGAGGGGTTCCAATGTGTTCGTCCTGTTTGATACCAGCAACTACATGTACCGCGGCTTTGTCTTCGCGCAGGATGCGATCACCGAGTTCGTGCGCTCGCTGGAAACCGCGGACAGGATTGCACTCTATTCCTACAGCCGCGACCTCTCTCGTGCCGCCCTTCTCACCTCCGACCGGTCGCAAGTCGTGCGGGCCGTGCGCTCGACGGTGGCCGGAGACGAAGCAGCGCTCTACAATGCCCTCCTGTTAACGCTGAAAGACGCGGCTCAAATTAAGGGCAGGAAAGTCGTGGTAGTGTTCTCGAATGGCCCGGACAATTCCAGCGTAGTGCCGCCCGAGGACGTCGCTGAATTCGCCCAGTCAGCCGGAGTTTCCATTTACATGATCAGCACGCAAAAGGCAAGACTGGAGCCCGTGTCCACCGCGGTTTTTGATCGTATGACTGCCGCCACGGGCGGCAAGGCCTACTTCGCCAAGGACTGGAAAGATGAACACCGGGCATTTGCCTCCGTCCGTGACGATTTGGCCCATCTCTACTCGCTGAGTTACTACCCGAAGCCCAACACCAACCGTGGCTGGCGGGCGATCAAGGTCAGCCTGGTGAGCGACCAGTTGAAGAAATGCAAGCTGCGGACCCGCAATGGATACCGTCCTCAACCGTCCCGATTCTCGGGCGACGACAAGACCACATTGTCTGGCGTCGTGCCCGAATAGGGATACTGCCTGCTCCTTGACTCATATGGGTGCGACGCCGGAGCCCCCGAAAGATCCCACATGCCCTGGTTTGTCTGGCGGTCAGCCACCGGTCGGTGCGCAGTTTGCGCTGACAGCGATGACTCTATTGCGGCCTCTCTCTTCTGCGGCCATTTCAATTTGCTCTTTGTGTGCGTGACTGATCGCGGCGCCCGCGTGCAGTGGGCGGAGGAGTCTGTGTGGGCGGTCGTAAACGCTCCCGGTGTCCTAGCCGAGAAATTCGTGTCCGTGACTTCGTCGTCGGTTCCCACTCCGAATCGTTTTCTGAGTACCGCAGTATGGACGCAGTCCCGGCACGGGCGTTGCATTTTTATGTTGCGGCTGCAACACGTCTATGTTGTAATAGCAACATAGAGGGAAACCCAATGAGTGAACTCCTGGAAGCGCTCTTCCATAGGCGAGCAGTTAAGGTTTTTGATCGGGTCGAAATCTCACACGTACTGCGTGAACAAATCCTCGATGCAGCCCGCCATGCTCCCTCCAGCTTCAATTCGCAACCGTACCGGTTCTTTTGGGTGGAATCGTCGGCACGAAGGGCAACCGCGGCGAAACTCTGCATGGGACAGATGCCTGCGGCAACGGCGTCGGCCCTGGTGGTTGCGGTGGCCGACATCGGGTCGCTGGCTGCGACCTCCCAAGCCCAGTTGGAGTGGATGCGCAGGAGCGGCTTCAGTCCGGCCAAAATCAGAGACTACGAGCGGAAGGTGAAAATCGGCCGGATCCTGTTCATGCCAGGGCCGTTCGGCATTTTTGGCGCGGTCAAGTGGGTGATTTTCCGACTGGTGAATTTGTGGAAGACGATGGGGATGCCACCAGTGTTTCGACAGGACTTGTTAAAGTGGGCGACGAAGAGCACATCGTTGGCCTGTGAGAATCTGATGATTGCCGCCGAATCACTGGGACTCAACACGTGCCCCATGGAAGGATTCGACGGCCGGAGACTCTCCAGATTTCTCGGGCTGTCAACCCGGTATCATGAAATTGTGATGGTGATTGCGATCGGGAAGAAATCGTCTGCTTATGCGGAACCGCCTCAGTGGCGGCGGCCTCTCGAGACCACGGTAACCGTCCTATGATCGTCGTTTCAAACATCATCGTTCCCAAAAAGGATATTCCTCAGGACATCCTAAGGGACTCAGTACTAGCCCACGTTGCTGCGGCCTATTTTTCCGTTGGGAAGAGACTTGAACGAAAAACTCGGTGCTCTGCGACTCGCGGCTTCATCCTATCCACACTCCGGGGCGGCGCCGCGCTCAATCAGAATCAAATCGCCACACTTCTCGGTCTCGACCGGACTGTCGTGCACCGAGCCATCAAGTCAATGGTTCGGGAAGGGCTTGTGTCGGAGAGAAAAGCAACGGGCAGAGCAATTCACGTTGCGTTGACGCCAAAAGGCCACAAATACAGGAAACGCCTGATCAATGCGAGGGTGGCCGCCGACGATAAACTCCGAAAAGAACTCACTCCGGACGAACGCACAACGCTTCTTCGACTCTTGAAGTTGATTACCGAACTAGAGTTTTAAGACTGCCTCCATTGTGGATGGGTTGTGTCCTACGCGCGCTATCCAGAAATGGGTCGAGGACATTTGAGCTCGGTCCGGAGTCGGCGGAATCACGCTGCCCACAAGCAGACTTCGGGACAAACTTCACGTCTCGTTCCCCGAAATCCACCGATACTTCAGTGTGCGCCCGCGGATAACTTCCTCATAGCCCGTGAGAGCGAAGCCGCTGGCGCGGCAGGGGTGAGGTTCACCAGCGATGGAATTGAATGAGGCCGAGTTTAGTGCGTGGGCAAGAAAGCCCACCCCTTCCCGTGGCGGTTTAGAATAGGTTTCTTGGCGCGCAGCGGGGCCAGATTTGGACATCTGGGAGCGCGTCTCACGTTTCGGCTCTGGAATCGGAGGTCATCTCACGTGAAACGACCGAACCGCCTGCTTATTGGCCTCGCACTGACTTTTGCTGGCAGCACCGCTTTGGGGCAAAGCACCACTGGCGATGCGCTTGGCCAACGCTGGTGGTCACACATTCAGTTTCTCGCAGACGACGGCCTGGAAGGTCGCGACACCGGCAGCCGTGGTTACGAAAAAGCCTCCGACTACATGGCTGAGCAATTCCGTGCCGCAGGTTTGCAGCCTGCTGGCACTGAGGGTTACCGGCAGCCCATGGATTTTCACGTGGTACGGATTGACGAAACTCGCTGCTCGCTCGATTTGCTCCGCGACGGAAAACTGCAACCGGTGACACTCGGCGACGATGCTGTGCTCGGCGTCAATTCGCACGCGGCTGAGAATGTCGAAGCCGGGGCCGTGTTTGTCGGCTACGGGCTCACTGTCCCCGAACTGAACTACAACGACCTGGCTGGCCAGGACGTGAAGGGAAAAATCGTAGTGTTTGTGACAGGTGGCCCCGCGGACATGTCCGGCCCGATCAAGGCACACTACCAATCGGGTGAAGAACGCCGGAAGGCGCTTCTGAAAGCAGGAGCGATCGGCACCATTGCGATACCGAATCCCAAGAGTGCTGAAGTCCCCTGGTCGCGGGTTGCCGCATCACGGTTCCAGCCGAGAATGGAACTGCGCGATCCAGGTCAGGATGTCCCGCCTCCGCTTCAAGTGGGCATCCTGTTTAATCCCGAACGTGCCGACATGCTCTTTGCGGGCAGCGGCCACACCTTCCAGGAGATTCTCGCGGCGCTTAATGCAGATAAGCCTCTGCCCCACTTTCCCCTTGTTGTGAAGGTTCATGCGCGCGTCGGAATGACGCGCTCGGAAGCGAAATCCGAGAACGTCGTGGGGGTTCTCCCCGGCAGCGATCCCGACCTCAAGAAGGAATATGTTGTGATTAGCGCGCACCTCGATCACCTCGGGATCGGTGAGCCGGTGAACGGCGACCGCATTTACAATGGCGCGATGGACGACGCCTCGGGCGACGCATCGCTGATTGAAATCGCCCGGGCGATGAGAGATTCAGGAACAAAACCCAAGCGCTCGATTCTGTTTCTTTCCGTCACAGGCGAAGAAAAGGGTTTGCTCGGCTCCCAGTATTTCGCCGGGCATCCCACCGTGTCCGGCACCATCGTCGCCGATATCAATATGGATATGTACCTCCCGCTTTTTCCGCTGAAATACCTCGAAGTCCAAGGGCTCGACGAATCCACTCTGGGCGACGATGTGCGTGCGGTTGCCGGACAGGCGGGTGTACAGGTACAAGCCGATAAAGAACCGGATCACAATCGTTTCATCCGCAGCGATCAATACAGCTTCATCAAGAAGGGTGTTCCGTCGCTTGCGTTCAAGTTCGGTTACATCCCCGGCACACCGGAAGAGAAAATCTTCAAGGCCTGGTATACCGAGCGCTACCACGCGCCCTCAGATGATCTGAGCCAGCCTGTCGATCTCCCGGCCGCCGCGCAATTCAACGCTATCCTCGAAAATTTGGCGATGCGTGTCGCCGATGCAGATCACCGCCCTCAGTGGGAGCCCAACAGCTTCTTCCGCCGGTTTGTCCACTAGCAGCGGTTGCGGTGAACCTACTCCATCCCGGGGCGTAGATTCGATTCCTCGTACGTACTCGCCGCGTTGCGGCTGCAAACAGCTGGGAATGACAGAACAAATAGAACTGGCCGTTTACCCAGATTGTCCGAACCAGAAAGGCCCCGCTCGTGAGAGCGGGGCCTTCGACGCGCGCTAGGACGGTGACGACTATACGGAACGCTTAGCGCCTGCCGCCGTGTCCGCCGCCACTGTGACCTCCACCCCCGCTGTGTCCACCGCTGGCATGTCCACCGCTAGAGTGTCCGCTTCCGTGCGAACCACCAGAGCCTCCGTGCGAGGAGAAGCCGCGCGACCCGCCGCGGTTGCCGCTGGAGCCACCCGCGCGCGGCGCGGTTGCTCCGCGTCCAGCGAACCCTCGTTCGCCGCCGGAGAATCCCCGGTTGCCTGCGTAGGCTCGGGTACCTTCAGCGCCCCGGTTAACGGCTGCCCCGCGATTGCTGCCGGCGAAGCCGTGGGACGCGCCCGCGTAGCCCCGCGACGCGCCCGCATATCCGTGACCTGCGGCTGCGCCAAACCCGCGCGCTCCGAATGCGCCATGCGCGGAAGAGAATCCTCGATAATTTCCGTGCACAAACGCAGCGTGGTTATAAAACGCTCCGCCCCGGAAGGCATAAGGATGGCCGCCGAAAAAGATTCCACCGTGGAAGCCCCATCCGAGACCCCATCCATGCCATCCCCAGCCGAAGCCGAAGAACGGCGCGATCGGGAAGCCAAAGCCGAACGAAATGCGCGGGCCGCCAAATCCCCACCACGGATAGAACCCAGGCCACAGGCCTACGGGATATCCGTACACATACGCCGGGTTGTAAGAGGGCACATACACCACATCCGGATCAGCCGGCTGGATGTCTACATTCGGCCCTTGCTCGTACACGCGCTCTTGCGGCGTACTCTGCAGATTGCCCGCGTCGTAAGCCTTGTGACGCATGTATTGGATCGCCTGCATCACGTCATCCGCCTGGTTCTGATAGGCCTGGCCCAGCTCCGAGGTCCATGACAAATCCCTGTCCAAGTTCGCCAGCACGGTGGGAAACTCCACTAGAGACTTCACGCTCGGGTCCCAATCCTGCCGGTCCACTTCCTCGGCCAGATCCCGTCCCTTCAGCCCCGGGTTCTCCCGCGCCATCCGGTCTGCCTCTACAATCTGCGTCGGATACGCTGATGCGGCCAATATCTGCGCCACCAGCGCATCGGGATACAACGCAATCGGAGCTACCAGCTTATTCAACTGCTCCGGAGGCAAGCTTGTGTACTGCCGTTGATCCGGCCCCGTTGCAGGCGGTGGCGCTTGCGCCTGGTCCTGATATGTATCTTGATCTTGCGGCGATGGTGGCGCGACATCCTGAGGCGCGCCCTGGTCCGGCGCATTGTATTGCGGCCCAGTCTGCTCTGGCGCAGGTCCTTGATCCACCTGAGCCCGCACAGCCGCTGAGGGCTTGTCCATTGGCTGGTCCTGCGCTCCCAAAGAAGCGCCAGTCCCGAGTGCCATTGCGCTCGTCAACACCGCGGTAAGAAGCGTTTTGGATAGTTTGGTTTTCATATGGTCCCCACATTTCCTGTTACTAGATTGAACACCGGGAATCGGGGATAGTTCCGTTCTTTTGATTGACTTACAGCGGTTGATTTCAGCCAGGCAGTGGTGGATTTCGCCCACTAAATACGCTCGCGAAGGGGGCAAACTGTAGTTTTTCTAACTTACGGAAGCTACCCGATCGTTTTGACTGCGCGGTCACTGCATGTAATCGGAAAGCTTGGATCGCCGATTCGAGTGTGGTTACTGCGGCAGACCGACTTTGCGCACGAGTTCGGCAAACCGCGGATCGGAACGCAGAGGGTCGAGCTCGGGGTTCGTGTTCAAAGTAATGAGAAGCCAATCGTGTTCCTGATAGGCAGTATTAAGCCAATGGAAGGTCTGCGTTTTGTCCCCCAGTCCGGCATACAGTTCGGCAATTTCAAACGCCGAGAAGTAGCCAGTCTTCCGTTGTGCCTGCCGAAACGCAATGGCTTTGGTGAGCGCGCCTTTCCAGCCTGACGAACGAAACCCTTGTTCCATAGCGGCCGCGAAGTCGACATCGACCTGGTAGCCGGACAACCCGCCAAAGATCTTACGTTCCTCGATGACCTGCGGGTACATGAGTTTGCCCCAATACGCCTGGGCCAGGCAATCGTGCGCAATCGCGAAGGTTGGGTTCTCGTTCGCCAGCTTGCTGCAAATTGCGATGGCTTCGTCGAATTTTCCCGCCGAGACGCGCACACCTCCGACCACCCTGGTGATGACCGGAGACAGCGGATCGAGTTCGTGTGCAAGATCGGCTTCCGCAAAGGCTTCCCGTTCTCGGCCGCCAATCTGGCCAATTTCGTCGCCGTACCACTGATGCGCTGTGGCATCGTTAGGGTCGAGGTCGAACGACTTCCTGAACTCAGCCTCTCCTCCGGCGAAATCCCAGTCGTACTGTATTTCGTTGCTGCCCAAAACGGCGTGAGGATGAGCCAAGGTCGGGTCCAATTCCAGCGCCTTGCGGGCGGCGGCGTTCGACTTGGGAAAGTCCTCGTTTTGATTACCGCCATAATTTGGCAGCACGGCATAGGCATCGGCCAGACCTGAATAGGCCAGAGCGTAGCCTGGATCCTTCGCGATGGCTTGATCGAAATAGGAGATAGCGGTCTGTAGGTCTCGAAACGTGCGCTTGTTCCAGGCGTAACGCCCTTTTAGATACAAAGAGTAAGCGTTCGCATCCTGCGTGCCTTGATTGATGACCTGCTGCCTGGCTGCGGGGCTAAGCGTGGAGCGCAACTTTCCTGCAATGTCGCTGGCGATTTGCTGCTGCAACGAGATGAGGTTGGTGCTCTTGCCGGTATAGCGGTGTCCCCAGATTTCGGTGTTGTCGCGAACATCGGTTAGCTCTGTACGTATTTCGATGGTGTCACCGTGCAGCTTCACTCGCCCGCTGACCACCACCACTACTCCGAGATTGCTGCCCGCGGTGCGCACCTCAACGTCCTTTCCCTTGTAGCGAAAGACCGAGTCGCGGGACCGCACCTTAAGCCGGGGAACATGGGCGAGGTTGCCAATCAACGATTCGGTGATGCCGTCGCTGAGATAGTCGGTGTTGGCATTTCCACGCTCGTTGGTAAACGGGAGCACGGCAATGGACTCCGGGCCAAGGTAGAGATCCTGGGTTTCCGCACTCGCCGGGTGACGGCTGGCGAGGGCTTTGTATTGGGGCCCGCTATGGCCGACAGAGAAATAGGTTACCAGCCCGCCGGCGAGCAGGAGGGGAACGATCCAGGCAGCCAGGCGAGACGGCGGCCAACTTCTTACGTCCGGGGCCGGCTGCGGAACTGGCTGGGGTGGAAATATCTGGGTTGGAAGAATCTGGACTGGAAGAACCTGGCCTGGAGTCTGGCTTGCGACCGGCAATGGCTGAATCGTGACCGCCCGTGCGAAGTCTCTCTGAGCATCGGCAACTTCCTGGGAAACCGGATCCTCGATGTCCAATTCCTCGCTTCGCCCCTTCAACCAGTCGGCTAATTCGTTGGTGTAGGCGAACACGCTCCCGCGGGCGCCGCCGGGGACACGGTGGGCGGGCAGGCCGCGCTCCTTCTCCCAGCGGCGAACGGTGCGTTCGTCGCGGCCGAAGAAGGCGGCGATTTCTTTCCAGGAATCGAGGCGGTGATCGGGGGCTTGACGCGCGGGGCTATCGCCCATCCTGTAATGCCCTTTAATGTCCGTTGTTGTCCGTTGCCGGAAACTGGCAGCGCCGGGCATTATACGTCGACACCGAAGGCAGCCAAAATCCCCCTTTCTGGCCAGCCTGCGGCCCATTTGGGCCATGCGAACGGAATATTGCGGTTGCCACGGAAATCTCGTTAAATCACGGCTTTGGAGGATCAAGATGTCCACGCACTGCCCCTTCGTCACAGTTCTGACTAAGACTTTTACTTTTTGCGCGCTGCTGATGTTGCTGGCAGCTCTTACTGGTACTTCCTCTGGGCAGACTCCTACGCCACCAACGTTTGTGAACGGGACCCTGGTGAACGGGGGTTCCGTGATCGCTAACTACAGCCCGATTGCCGTCCAGACGGTGACCACCGGCGACTTCAACGGGGACGGAAAGGCGGATCTGCTTACGCTGGACGACAACGGGAATACCGCCGGAGTGGGAATCATGCTGGGCAACGGTGATGGCACGTTCCAGCCAGTCGCTTCCATTACCACATTTCCGTGCACTTTAGAGGGCGGCCTGGTCACGGGCGACTTCAATAACGATGGTCATTTGGATTTCGCCGTGGTTTCCGGGACTAACGGAGGGGATTGCAACTTCAACCCGGGCACGCTCTGGATTTTTCTGGGCAACGGTGCCGGAGGCTTCACTTTGAAGGCTTCGTATGCCGAGCTGGGCGGTCCCGCTAACCATGACCTGGCCGGAGGACTGATAGCAGCTGATCTCCGCGGCAACGGCCATCTGGATCTGCTGGCGATCGACCCCAACAATGGTATCGACGTTTTTCTCGGGAATGGCGATGGAACGTTTGTGGTGCCGACTGCGGCGGTCGGGATTCCTGGTCCAGGCGCGTCCAATTCCGAGGCAGCGTGGGACGTCAACGATGATGGCAAGCTGGATCTGGTCGTCGCGTCGGAGAACAGTGGCGACGGCATCTATGTGCTCCTCGGCAACGGCGACGGCACTTTCCAGACTCCTGTGTTCTACCAGCAAGGGTCCAACTCGGGCGCAAATGCCGTCGCCATCGGGCAACTGATCAACGGCGACCATGGCGACGTAGTGATGGGAACGGGAAACGGTGCCTACGTCTACATCAACAATGGCGATGGCACGTTCAAGACGCCGGTACTCTATGGCCCGTCGTGGATCGATTATGTCGTGATCACCGATATCAATGGCGATAAGAAGAATGATCTGGTAGTGAGTTCCTACTCCTCTTCCGCGGTATGGACCATGCTGGGCGACGGTAAAGGCGGTTTCACGGCAGGAGAGTCATTCGCCACGGATGGGTATCCGAACAACGTGGTGGTCGCCGACTTTAATGGCGACAAGAAGCTGGATTTTGCCACGTCCAACACCTCCGGGCAGTGGATCACCCTGGGCTTTGGCAACGGCGACGGCACTTTCCGCAGCAGCCAGAGCTACGGCTACAGCTGGAACGCCGCCATCAACGCCATCGCCGCCGGGGATCTCAATGGCGACGGCAATCTGGACATCGTGCAGGGTGGCGGCGGAACCGGGGTTGGCATTACCGTGATGTTGGGAAGTTCGCACGGGGTGTTCGGGCCGGCTACCTCGGTAGCGGCCGGGTGCGGCGAGGCCAACCGCAGCGGCGTCAACTCGATCGACTTGGGCGACGTCAACGGGGATGGCAAGCTGGATGTGGTTGCCAACAGTCTCAACGATCCTTACAACTGCTTCGAAAACGTGATTGCGGTGCTGGAGGGCGAGGGCAACGGGAAATTCAAGGCCCCGGTCTACTATCCCACCGGGGTGACGGTGCAGTCCTACAACGTCACGTTGGCCGACCTCAGAGGTTTAAAGAAGCTGGACCTGGTGACCTCGAACGCAGATGGCAGCCTCAGCGTGCTGCTCAACAATGGCAAAGGCGTATACGGTACGGCCACGGTGATTGCCGCCGCCAGCGGAAACGGCTCGGGACAAATCGTGGTCGGGGACTTCAACAAAGATGGCAAACTCGACCTCGCGATCGCCAATTGGAACGGGCTGTCTGTTGACGTCCTGCTGGGAAACGGGGACGGAACGTTCCAAGCTCCGATCTCCAACTCCACGGGAGTGAACTCAAACGGGCTGGCTGTGGGCGACTTCAACAACGACGGCAACCTGGATCTGGCCGTGACCGGTCCGAACAACAACGGGACGCTGCAGATTCTTACAGGAAACGGCACGGGCATGTTCACGATGGGCGCCACGTACAAGTTCAACGCGTGGGTTCTGTGCTATCCCAGCGGTGGGACGAATCCATACTGGATTGGTGCCGGCGATCTCAATCAGGACGGCAAGACAGACTTGGCCATTGCCGTCCAGTACACCAGCTGCGGAACCGAATATAGCGGAGAACAGAGTTGGGGAGCGGCGCTGGTTTACACGGGCAACGGCGACGGAACCTTCAATTTGGATATCGGGCCGTGGATGGGCGGCGTGGCCAACTCGGGCATCGTCCTGGGAGACTTTAACAACGACGGCATGCTGGACCTGGCCGTCGCCGGCAATGCGTCGTGGACGGGCCAAGAGTGGGTGACCATCATGCAGAACAGCACACGGCCGGTGAGTG
>Ga0265356_1000046_pt1 | contig 20120 bp, 16 predicted proteins | sample NZE4metagenome_FD_189075 | JGI IMG/M metagenome (GOLD analysis project Ga0265356, IMG submission 189075) | Rhizosphere microbial communities from Maridalen valley, Oslo, Norway - NZE4 | ecosystem: Host-associated > Plants > Roots > Rhizosphere > Soil | place: Norway: Oslo | collected 2017-09-15
GGTTTGGGCCGACGGAGTTGCGCATCCTGCTGGCGGTGGGGAACTTAGCGCTGTTGTGGAAACCGATGTTTCACTTTCTCGGAGGCGAATATCGTCTGTTCGACGTGGGTGGGGCCATTGGTCTCGCGGGAATGGGGCTGATGCTGATGGTTTTCACGATCGAGAGCACGGGGCGGCTGTATCGCGAAGAAAGAATCACGCAATGAGCGCGAGCATGACGAGGATCGGGGTGAAGATCCGCGCTAACTCTTGCGGAGCGCATGCTTTGCGCGGAATTGCGGAGTGCGCGCGCAAGGCAACATCCTGGCAAACAATTGTGGGGGAACCAGTTGCGCTGCGTGGGCCGGAAGAAAATTCGCTCCATGCTCATACTTTTGTGGGCAGATTGCGCGGATTCGGACGGCACACCGGCCGCGAAAAAGCGACTGAAATCGGGAAAAATTCGACCGGCACCGCAACCCTGGTGCGCTGGTGCAAGTTTAATTTGGTGGGCGCGCTTGGAATTTGTGTGCAGTTTGGTGTTTTGTTTCTCTTGAAAAGCGTGCTGCGATGCAACTATCTCGCGGCAAGCGCTCTCGCGGTGGAAGCTGCGGTGGTGCACAACTTCTTTTGGCATGAACGATTCACCTGGGCTGATCGGGCTAGGTCGGACAGGACAAAGCCGGAGCGGGTGCGGCCGTCGCGCGGAAAATCGCCGCCGCGATTTCTGCGATTCAATCTTACGACCGGCCTGGTTTCGATCGGCGGCAACCTGGGGATGATGCGAGTGATGGTGGGGCGAGCGCACCTGCACTATCTGGCGGCGAATGGGATTGCGATTGCGGTTTGCTCGCTGGTGAATTTTGTGGTGAGTGATGGGTGGGTGTTTGGGGAGTGAAGCAAGACTTTTTCAAATTCATGGATCAGATTCCGATCATCGTCATGCAACCAGAATTGCACGGGCTTGCCGTACTTGGTTTTTGATTTCGTTTCCGGTGCGGTCATTTTCGGAGTTTCCCGCTTTGGCTTTTCCTTTGCTGCTTGTGATTATTGACTGACCTTCTGGGAAACCGTACAGTTCAGTTAATTGAAATGGAGAGTTCATGGCTAGCCTTACCAGCGACAAGAACGGCACGATAGTTGTCTCAGCCCTGCGGGCCCGCGCCAACTTTGGCAAGCTCCTGCGCCGGGTCGAGGACGAGCGTCGGTCGCTCATTATCGAGAAGCGCGGAATGCCCAAGGCGGTGCTGCTCAGCATCCGAGACTATGTGAAGCTTGCCGCTCCTGAGCCCGAAGTCTTAAGGGTCATCGGCGAGGAGTCGGAACGCAAGGGGACAAATCGCTTGACCGCGCGTCAGATTGAGCAGGTCATCAGGGCCTCGCGCGCCGACAGATCGAAGCGGTAATGCTTCCGCTACGGCTCGTAATCGACACCGATGTTGTCATTTCTGCTGCGCTTAAGCCCGAAGGGCTGCAGCGTACTATGTTCCTTCTAGCCATTACGAAGCCGGCGCGCCTTTACGTCTCCCAGCCTATTCTTGAGGAATATGCCGAAGTCCTTTCCCGCCCCGGAATTCAAAATCCGCAAGGGACTCCGGCAGCAACTTCTCCAGCTCATCAAAAACCGAGGTAACCTGGTCGTACCTTCCCGGCGTCTTGAAGTGTCGGGCGATCCCGATGACAATAGGTTCCTGGAATGTGCCGATGCGGCCCGCGCCGATTACCTCGTCACGGGCAACCTGCGGCATTTTCCGAGATTCTGGAAGAAAAACAAGATCATAACGCCGCGTGAGTTTATCGGGCTTGTGGCGCCGCACTTGATTACATAAGGAGCGTCGCAGGGCAGGGGGCGGGAAGCCGACCTCGTGTCCGCGTTCTTTTTGGCGAGCGCTGCGGCTTGGTGCTATAACGGGGTTCTCTGGCGAGAGATATGCCGGAGGAGGCATCACCATGAACTCGGTTGTTGGGTCGGTCGTTCCATCCGGTGACGTGGCATCACGGGACACCCAGCTTGAGGTCTCTCTTTTTCGCTTATACACTTTGCGGGCCGCGTACTTTGTGATGGCCGCTGGACTCGGCGCGGTTATCTGGCCCGCCGTCATCCACCACACAAATGAGTTCGCGGCCACGAATGGGATCCGATGCGCCTTGCTGGCTGGCCTCGGCGCGACCGCCGCATTGGGACTGCGATATCCAGTGCAGATGTTGCCGGTTTTGCTGTTTGAGCTGACCTGGAAGGCGATCTATCTCATCGCTTTTGCGCTGCCGCTATGGTCCGCCCACCAGATCAACGCGGCGGCGGCAGAAGATATCAAAGCCGTCCTGGTGGTTGTGATTTTTATTCCCCTTATCCCCTGGCGCTGTGTGTTCGCGCATTATGTCCTGAAGCGTGGTGATCGGTGGAAATAAACTGATGAAGATTCTGGAAATCTCCAGGTTACTAAGAGCCAGGTTCCCCTCGTTTCCAAGTTGCCCGGCACTATCTCTGTGAACGCACTCGACGAGCCTTGAGGGTCAATAGCCATTCGAGTTGCAGAGTGCCGTATGAAAGTCAGGGGCAGAGTTGGTTGCCACAGTACTCTTCCCTGGCGACTCCAGTGCTTAAGGGCAGCCCTACCTCCTCTGCCATCGCCAGCGGATCCTGCGGCCTCGCCGCGCGATTCTGTGGAGTCGCGTAGACGCTCAGGGTTGCAAGCCTGTCATTTTCCCCCAGTCGACCGATCGCCAAGAAGCTGCGCAAACGGGTTTCGCCATAGGTTGCCGGTCTTGCACTCACTTCGAATTCGTAGTCTGAAAACCGGTACCGATATTCGTATCCGTCCAGGCTGAATGTGTCCGTGGAACTGAAAACAGCGCCGTAGATGCAATTCCTGATGTACTCATCGCGCGTCGTGATTTTGACCGGGTCATTTCCTCCCCGGTAGATGCGCACATGCGTCGGGTCGCGCTCCTGAACGCAGCCTAGCACCTTCGCGAAATCAGACCCAGGGTAGAGCGGTTCAATCCGGGCTATCGTTTGGCGCGCGGGATTTTCAAGCCGATACCAGATCAATCCCGATTCATCGCTGTAAATCGAGTTCCACTCCTTCGATTTTGGAGCCGTTTCCCACGCTTTCACGGAATACTTCTCCACCACTCCATCCGCGCTGCGAGCGCCCGGCTCATATTGAATGGTAAATTTGTCGCTCGCGCCGCCGGTGAGACTAGCCGATAAGCACTGCGTTCCCTGAGGTCCGAGTTGGTCCAGGGATTGCGCATATCCTTTGTCCGGATGCGCTCGTGAAAAATCCTGGTTGCACGTGTGTAGGGCAAGAAGATCGGTTGTCAGGGACATGGGATCGGCGGGCCGGGGAGCTGCGTACTTCAAACGCTGCGCCCTCTCCGCCGCGCCTGCCAGAATAACGCACGGGAGGAACGCGGTAATCGCCGCACCGGCTGCCCATCCTATGCCCACCCTTCTGGCGAACGAAATGGTCGCCACCAGGGCGAAGATCCCGAGCGGTATGGAGTAGATCACGAAAGCGACAACAAGGAGCCCGTGTCGTCGCATCGACGCCATGAAGAAGAGCAAAAGTGGCGGCAGCCAGTACCAGGCCAGCACAATCACGGCGCAGATCGACGCACCCGTCATTTGTCGCATCGCTCGCAGAGCGATTCCGCACAGCGCAGGCAGCAGCGCGCTCAAGGCCAGGAGGCGGCCGCCGGGCGCGCTGGTCAACAAAGCAAATGGGGAGATCAAGAGCGCGGGAACAAACATCCAGTATGCCGGACCGGAATTGGCCGAAGTTCGCGGGGCTCGAGGACTGGTCAAAGTTGACCATCCCCGCGCGCATCCACGATGTCTTCATCATCCTCAGTCGCTGGCTTCTTTCGCAGCCTTCGCAGGGCAATGAACAGAAGCCAAACCGCTGCCACGATGGCAGTCGGAGTCAGGAGATTAAGCCATTGTGCGGGATGGTGGATGGCATAAACGGGAAAGTAAACGATGCCGCGCAGACCGACCCAAAGGTTGCGAGGGACATCCCAAACGCTCGTTGAGAAAGTCAGAGCAAAGATAAGGCAGATGACCGCGGTGATTCCAGTGATTTCGAGGCCCTTGCGCCAACCAGCACGCCAAATTGCCACAACGACAAAGACGAGAAGGGCAGCGTAAATCATAAAAGACAAGCGGCTGCAGTCAATTCTAGCCCTCCAGTTCCGATCTCAAGATGTTTAGTTTGGTTCTTGGAAAAAGCAGAGGATGGCTCGGGTGACACCAGGAAGTCCCGGAGAACGGCACCGGCCCGCACGTCAACGCTCACCCTGAGTTTATGCGGTGGAGACGCGCAGAAAGCACGCGGGTTGAAGATGGTTCTTCACGCGAATAATGTACAACTAGCGTTGGAGCACCCACGCGAGCGGGCAACTAGGCGTTCGACGGGAAAGAAATGCCCCAGAAATTGGTTACGCCGCCGTCTTGCTCGACAAACTCGATGGCGTAGGTGGAAACCCCCTGGGACGCTTTCAGTTGAGCGACGATCCGCGCCGACACCTGGCCACCGCTTTTGTTTCGCAGCTGCACGACGGAGCCCACCGCAAGGTCACGAGTCAGCTGCACCGCCGCTCCGTGCTTGTTGAGACCGGTGGCGCGGGCGGGCATGGTAAATGAACACTTCAGGCGATCTTCCCCGGACAATCCGATCGAGGCGTTGAGGGCCATCCGCTTGCTCCGGCGCTGATTACGGACGGTACCTGCCGCGGCCACCGCGGCTCCATGATGCGATTTGGCATGAGAGTGCGAGGAGTGAAGGCTCATTGACTAGCAGCCTAAATCGGGGGAATAGCCGCCGCAACGCACTCTCGTCGGTGGTGTCCTGTAAAATTAGGACATCACCCCGCTTCAAATTAGGACACCGCCCTCTCGTTCCCCGGATTGGTTACCCGAAGAAGTGCTTGATTCTATTGGGGTGACCATTGGGGATGCCCGCAACGGCTGAAATCACACTATTACCTGAGTGTAGACGCGATGTCACGACGGTTACCGGTTCCCAGGTCCCCACGGTGCCGCGCGTGGATGCGGATTGCTAGCTGCTAGAGGTTCAAAAGCTGACCTTGAGGGCCAGTTGAACCTGCCGTGGCCCGATTGGGGCCATGCTGCTGAGCACCCCGAAGCTGGGATCGCCAACGTTTAGAGTACTGCTGCCGTAGGGGCCAGGCGAGCCCATGCTGAACAGTGGATGATTGAATGCGTTCTGGGCCTCCAGGCGCAACTCCATCCTTATGCCTTCACGCACGTTGGACAGCAGGAACTCCTTGATGATCGACAAGTCACTGGTAAAGATGAGGGGTGACCGGACGTCTGCGATGGTTCGCGGTGCGTCGCCGAGAGTGAACGGAGCCGGAAGTTGGAAGACCTGGGGATTGGAAAAAAAGTTGTCCTGCCAATCGGGGCCATAGTTGCGTCGCGGGGTGCCGACGATGTTCGGCCGCTGACTGCCATAGGTGGGCAGCGGCGTACCGCCGTTGGAAACAGTGATGGGCAGCGGGCGTCCGTCGGTGAGCTGCCAAATGCCGTTGGTCCTCCAACCGCCGATGACGGCGTCAATGGCCCGCGGCATGTTGCCGAGAAGGGCCCTGCCGCGTCCGAAGGGCAGGTCGTAGCTATAGCTGAATTTCAGCACGGAGGGTATGTCGAAGGTCGACAGGCTCCGCTCGAGCCCAGGCTTGTTGGGATCCTGGATGCTGGTGAAGCTTCCCAGCCAGGTTACGTTATCGTCGCCAACCGAAGCGTCGTCGATCGACTTCGACCAAGTGTAGTTGACGACGAACTCCAGGCCATTACTGAAGCGCTTGTTCGCGCTGATCTGCAATCCGTTGTAGCTCGAATTGGCAATCATCTGGACGTCGGTGGAAACTCCGGTGAATTGCGGGTAGGGGAGCTCCAGTTGGACGGCCTGAATCTGCGCACTTGACATGGTGCTGTTCGGGTCGCTGATCGGTCCACCATTCATCGAGGAGAAAGGATTGGTCACGTAGGTGTTGAGGGTGTTGATCTGATTGGCGCTGTAGTTTTCCACTTGCGGCCCCAGAATATCCAACTGGTTGGCGCCGCTGAAAGGAAGGTGGGTTCCTATTTTTCCGATATATTCGGCGTCCAGGACGATGTTTCCGGGCAGCTGGCGCTCGACCCCGAGGGTCCAGCTTTGTTCGTAGGGGGTGAGGTTGGCGGCGCGGATGCGGAGCGGGCCGTTCGCCCCATAGCCGACATCGTTCAACAAGCCGAGGGAGCTCCCGGCAGGCTGGTTTAATCCATTGGGAAACGGGTTGTTCAGGTGCAGCCAGGGCACCGCTCCTTGGTTCTGGTAAGTCGAAATCACGCTGGTATATTCGTTGAAGCCCTGCCCGCCGTAAGGCACCACTCCGCTGGCGCCCGACCGGGATTGGCCGTAATAAATGCCGTAGCCTCCGCGCAACACCATTTTCGGAGCGAACTGGAAAGCAAAACCGAAGCGCGGCTGGAAATCTCTCCAGTCGGTCACATAAGTGGTGCGCTCATGCGAGTTAGCGAAAACCTCGCCGCCGAGCAGCGGGCGAGTCACAGCCTTGCCGGTGAGCGGATCGGTATAGCTGATCGAGCCGCCGTTCAATGGGCTTATCGCATCAGGATTGAACCAGTTCTGGTGATTGAAGCGGTCGGTGCGAGGCAACGAAACGTCATAACGCAACCCAACATTCAAGGTGAGTTTGGGAGTCACCTTCCAGTTGTCCTGCGCGAAGGTGGCGTATTGATAATTTTCTGTCGCGGGCTGGAACTGGATTTCGTAGTAGCTGCTCCCACCGCCAGACAGCTGGCCCATAAGAAAGCTGGCCATGGAGTCTCCACCGCAATCCGCTAGATCATCCACAAAGGGACACAACGAGCTCCCCGTGTTATTGAACTGGAAGTATCCCAGTGGGGCATTCGTCTGGATGTAATTCTGCTGGTGCAGACGCCCCTCGACTCCGAATTTCAGTTCATGCGGACCATGGATCTTACTCAGAAACGCACCCAGCTGACCGGTGGTCTGACCCTGCTTGTAATTGCCATAGGGATCGTTTCCCGCGTTGGGGAAGCCCGCCGCAAAATAATCGTTGATGAACATGGCCGGAACACCGTTGAAGCCATTCGATTCTAAATAGGATGGAAAGCCCAGCGTACTGAGCGGGTTGGCGTTCAGACTCGAATTGTAGGCGAAAATACGCAGGGCACCACGCGTGATGCCGAACGTGGTGGTCAGCAGCAATGTGGGGCTGATGGTGTGGGTATCGTTAATCGCGAACACGTGCGCGGTGCCTCGGTTCGCTCCTCCGGCGCAAGGATCGATGAAGGTCTTGAAGCAGTTGAAGGGAGTATTGGAATTCCACTCCTGGGAATACTTGCCGCTCAACAGATTTTTCTGATTGAAACGATGATCAATTCTCACATCGAACTGCTCGTTATTGCTGGGAGTAGCTCCCGAGGCAATCCAGTTATCGTAGAGCGAACCACTCGGTATGTTCGGCTGCGGGAACAGATTCAGCACCTTCAGGGCCACAGGATCGATCAGGTTGCCAGGCCCGGGCAGCGGCTCGAGGTTCGGGATCGTGCCAACCAGCGCTGGGCTTCCAGGGCTGTTGTAAAGGTCAACTCGGTTGTTGGGGATAAAAGTGCCGCGAACCGGACCGCCGTCACCGGGGTTATAGACACCAGAATATGGATCATAAAGCTGTCCAGCGATCAACGGACTTCCCCCTTGCATACACATGCCCGAGGAATTGAACGATCCGCCCTGTGAGGTGCACACCTCGCCAAAATCACCGGTGCGCATGGCCGCGCTGGGCACGCCCGCCTGGTAAGTGTTCATCGAACTGGCAAGGATTCCATCCCAGTCGAAGAAGAAGAAAGTCTTGTTCTTGAGGATCGGACCGCCAATGGTTCCACCGAATTCGTGCCGGTGCACGGGAGGAATCGGGATGTCGTAGCGATCGTTGAACCAGTTATTCGCGTCCGTAATCGTATTGCGTATGAAGTCGTAGGCGCTTCCATGGAACGAATTCGTGCCCGAGCGTGTGACCATGTTGATGATCGAGGCGCCGGAAAAACCGTACTCCGCGCTGAAGTTCGACTGTTGCACTTTGAACTCTTCGACCGCTTCCGGGGAGGGAACATACACAGCTTGAGTGACGCCGCCGTTCGGTTCGAAGTTGGTGATGGAGGCGCCGTCCGACAATATATCGGCACTGGCCCCACGGCTTCCGTTGGAAGCAAAATTCGTCCCGCCGCAGTTGGGGCACTGGTCGTCCACGTCGGTGACTCCGGGCGCGAGGTAAGTCAGGTCCATGACATTGCGGTCAATGAGTGGGAGGTCATTGATGAACCTGCGGTCGACAACCTGGCCGGTCACCGCATCTTCGGTGTCGACGCTCTGGCCCTGGGCCTTCACATCAACTTTTTCCCCCGCGCTCGCAATCTTCAGGGTCAGATTCGCAGTCGCGTTCTCGCTGACGTTCAACTTGATATGAGTACGCACGGTTTTTTGAAACCCTTGCATCTCCGCCGTTACGGAGTACAACCCCGGCGGAATCGAAACAAACAAATACCGGCCCTCGTTGTCCGACGTGGCCCTAAACTGGTATCCCTTCTCCTCGTCGAGAAGAGTGATTTTTGCGCCCTGGATGACGGCCGCCGACGGATCCGTCAGCAGGCCGCTCACGGTCCCGAAATAGCCTTGGCAGAATAGTGCCGCAGGAAGCAGGACGAGAATGGCGATGGTTAGAGTTCGTACGATGTGCTGGCAAGTTTCCTGAAGGGTTTGAGCAGAAAAAGTCACGTTTCCCCCTTGATCCGGATGAACACAAGAGGCCGGCGCCTCCCTGGCAGATTCCGTCCAAGCAAATTTCCATCGCGGCGCAATGCCCGTTCCGCGAGTCGGGAATCGAGCAAGACCCAAGAAGTCCGCAATTGAAACGATTCATTATGCACATCCGCAGCCGCTATGAAAAGGAATATTTATCTGGTTTCAGGGCATCCGGCAGGTGAGTGCACCTACGATCTCAAACGGTGATTTGGCGATAGGAATCTGCGATCGAATCCGTGCCGCTGTGTCGAGGAAGCATGACGAGCGCGTTTGCGCGGACTAATGGCGAGAGAATCGACGCGGCTCTGGATCAGGCTGGGGGTGCAGGTGCGTGCCTGGTTCTCGCGGCCGAGCCTTCGAAAAGCGCGAACGGCGGGGGCCGGCTAAGGAAACACCCGATGCATCCTGGTGAGCGTACGAGTTCCGTAGCCGCATCAATTGCTATTCATAGCGTAACGACACAATCGGGTCGATATGGGCGGCGCGATGAGCCTGAATGTAGCTGGCCAACAAAGTCACGAAGGCCAGAAGGAGCGAAATCGCAACGAAGGTGAGCGGGTCGGCGGGGCTTACCCCGAACAGCAGACTTCGCATGAGACGGGAAAGCGCGAGGGCACCGGCGAGTCCGACGGCTACTCCGGAGAGTGCCAATGCCATTCCTTTCCAGACCACTAAACGTACGATGCCCATTTGAGTGGCGCCTAATGCGATGCGGATTCCAATTTCGCGGGTTCCCTGATTCACCAAATAGGCCATGACTCCGTAAGTGCCGATGGTGGCCAGGGCCAGGGCTACGCAGGCGAAAAGTGCGAGCAGCAGCATGGAGAAGCGCCGCCGCGCCAGCGATTCCTCCATGCGCTGTTCCATGGTTCGAACGTTGTACAGCGGCAGATCGCTGTCCAGGGCGCGAATCTGCTGTTTAACGGCAGATGTCAAAGCGGCCGGATCGGTGCCGGTGCGAAGCACCACATTCATGGTGCCCGTGGGATATTGGGTTTGCGGACGATACAGAGCGATGCGCGAATCGGTGTCGAGCGTGTATTGCTTGACCCGCCCTACAACCCCGACCACGGTCTCCCAAGGTTCGTTGTCGCTAAGGCCTCCATAATGAATTCGCTGGCCGATTGGATTCTGGTCCGGCCAAAGCTGTCGGGCCATGTATTCGTCAACGATCACTACTTTGGGGCTCGTCGTGTTGTCCTGCTGGTTGAAGAATCTGCCGGAGCGCAACGGAATTTCCATCGCTGAGAAGTAGTGGCCGCTCACCATGTGCTGATCCGCATTGATGAAATTCTCTCCCGGCGGCAGGACCCGGCCTTCCACAGTAATTGGTCCCCATTCAAACATTTGGCTCATCGGAAGAGCGGTGACTCCGCCGGAGGCAGTGACCCCCGGCAGTGCTTCCACGCGCTTCCAAAGATCGCGGTAGGTAGCCAGAACGGCTTGCGGATCTTTGTACTTGGGGCCGTTCAGAGTGAGCTCCAGGGTTAGAACGTTCCTGGCGTTGAAGCCTGGGGACACGTGTTGCAGGCGCCCAAAGCTGCGGATCAGCAGTCCCGCGCCAATCAACACCATAACGCACAGCGCGAGTTCGGCGACCACCAGCAGTCTGCGAAGATGGTTGCCCCGTCCCCAGACTGCGCTGGTGCCGGCGGAACCGCGGCTTGCGTCTTGCAGAGTCGCATTCACGTTAAGCCGGGAAATGCGCAGCGCCGGCGCTAAACCGAAGAGAGTTCCAGAACCCAGGGAAAGCAAAAATGTAAATAGCAACGCCGCGCTGTCGATGCCGATGTCGTGAATTCGCGGAACGCTTTTGGGGCCCAGGATTTGAATCCAATAGAGACTCCAGAAAGCAAGTAGGACGCCCAATGCGCCTCCGCACAGAGAAAGCAAAACGCTTTCCGTGAGCAACTGCTGAACGATTCGCCAGCGGCTTGCTCCCAGCGCGGTGCGAATGGCGATTTCCTTTTGCCGGGCAACCGCTCGAGCCAGCAGAAGATTGGCCACGTTGGCGCAGGCAATCACCAGCACGAAGCCAACAGCGCCCAGCAGAACGAACAATGCCGGCCGAGCATCACCCACGACTTGCTCGAGCAATGGCACAATGCCGAAAGTCAAGCCGCCGTTCGGCGGATAAGTTTGCGGATGATCGTGGCGCAAGCGGGCCGTGATGGTATCCATCTCAGCCTGGGCTTGCGCCGCCGAAACACCCGGCTTGAGCTTGCCCATGATGTTGTAATCTTCGTGATCACGGTTTTGCGCGGCATCGGCGGGAAGCGGCAAAGGCAGAAGGATGTCAGCCTGCTCGGCTCCGCCGAGGGTGGGCAATACCTCACGTGGAAGAGAAAAACTCGGCGGCATGATGCCGACCACTTCGTAAGGCAATCCGTTGAGCGTGACCGCCTGGCCGATGATGCGGGGATCGGCGCCGTAGTGGCGTTCCCACATGCCATGGCTGATCAGCGCGGTGGCGGGCCTGCCGGGCGAGTCTTCGTCCGCCGAGAAGGTGCGCCCAAGAGCCGCCGACTGGCCTAGCATGGGCAACAGGTTCGACGAAATGCGAATCGTGCCCACACGTTCGGGTTCGCCATGACTGGTCAGGTTGTCGTTGCCGCCGATTGCAATCGCCACCTGCTCAAAGCCGTGATGCCCGGTCTTGATATCAAAATACTGTGCGGTGGAGAACCAATCTTCGGTGATGTTCAAGCCCGGAGAGCGATTCCACAAAATCACCAGCCGCCCGGCATCCTTATAGGGCAATGGCCGCAGCAACAACGCGTCGAGGATGCTGAAGATCGATGTGTTTGCGCCAATCCCGATCGCCAGCGACAAAATAGCCGCCAAGCTAAATCCGGGACTCTTGGCTAACATCCGAACAGCATAGGCAACATCTTTCGCCAGAGTTCTCATGCGATGTCATTTCCTTCTGTCGGGATTGGTTGTTATTTCGACTTCCGCTCGGGCTAAATCCTTCGCCGTGCTTAGTTATTGACGTTCCAAAGCACAAACTGACAACCAACGATCCGTGATATTGGCCTTCACAATCATGGTCTAACGAACTGTTTGCACCTTGATCTGACCCTCGAGCTGGTGCACGACTACCACGGAAACCTAGCGGGGAAGTTTGTGTTTCTTACCAGGCTGATTCTCTTGTTGGATCGCTCGAGTGGATTCACGTACCACCAGCTCTGGCTCTACGACAATCTGCTTCCGGAACCTCTCTTTCCCATGAATCCGGCTCAGGACGCAGTGCGCGGCCATCCTTCCCATGTTAGCGAGCGGTTGGCGGATGGTCGTGAGCCTGGGGATATTGAATGCCGCCGCACTGATATCGTCGAATCCAATAACGGACACATCCGCGGGCACCTGCATCCCGGAATCCTGCAAGGCACGTATCGCCCCAATGGCCGACATGTCATTGAAGGCGACCAGGGCGGTGAACTGCTCTCGATTGGAGAGCAGATGTTGGATAACAGGGTAGCCCAATTCGGGGGAACTGACGTCGCGGTCAAGTTGCACGGTGAGTCCCGGTCGGATCGCGATGCCTACTTCACGGGCTACCTGAACGATACAACGCCAGCGTTCACTCGCGTCCTCGCTAAACGACTGGCCGCGCACGAAGGCAATGCGCCGATGTCCCAAAGCGTGCAGATGCATCAGAACCAATTCTGCGGCAAACCGGTGGTCGAGTATCAGATTGGTGATGCCGTCGATAGAACGGTGTCCTCCCACGGCCACAACCGGAACGGGGAACGGATGCTCCAACGGTGTATCAATCGCAATCAGGGCCTCCGCGCCTCGGCCTAGCAGCATTCGGCCATACTCTTCGACTAGATGTTTCCTGCGCCGATGATGCGCGGTGAGATAAAAATATCCCGCTTCCGTCAGATGATCGCCGATACCACCCACCACCTGATTGTGATAACCCTCGCTCAGATCTGGCACCAGGATTCCGATACTCAACGTGCGCCGATTGCGAAGTGAGCGGGCCAGCAGACTAGGCTGGTAGTTCAGTTCTTTGGCCGCGGCCTTAATGCGGTCGCGTGTGGCCTGAGGAATGGCCCGGCCGGGAACGTCATTGAGGACAACCGAGACCGTCGCAGGATTCAGACCGAGATGTTCGGCTAACTTCTTCAGACTTGCAGATCCAGATGCCACCCGCCGTTTTTCTCTCACCTACCGATCCTTCTTCCCGCGGGACCATTGATGATTCCCGGCGTAAAAAACTCTCCGGAAAGGCTTCGCGCCTTGTCCCTCCAAAATGCGCCGGAGTTTGGTGGTTCGCAATCGGTGACCGGGAGCAAGCCCCCGAGGAGTATGTGACCGCCCAATCCAATATGCAAGTCGGTCGCGCGCGACCGGGCTTCGATGGCGTGGGCTCTGACATGAGACCCGCTAATCAGGATCGCACCTGCCAGGGAGAAGTTTTGACTTGACAGCCAGCCCTCGAAAAGATTATGGTTTCGTGCGTCATCGTAGCAAAACAATCGATTGTCTAAAGGGTAAGCGCAACCAGCGATGTGTTTCGCACACGGCGACCATCAGCCCTCCCCCCCGCATTCGGATGGATCGTCGGCTGCCCAGGCTGCTCCGGCGAGGCGAGGCGTCAGTCGATCTAAGCTACCCTACAAATCGGCGATCATCGCATCCGATGAAACGGCGATCGCGGACACCGCTCCCGGGAAAGTTCGCGGCTATATCCGAAATGGAATCTACGCCTACAAAGGCATCCCCACGGTGAAACCACGGAAGGAAGCGGGCGCTTTCAGGCGAGCCAAGGCGCACTGGGGTAGCGAAAAGTACCGTCAGCAGCTAGTTGAAAGAAAAGACTGCCTCTCAGCGAAAACGATCCTAGACGGCGAGTTCATCTCGAATGTTCCAATCGGGCAGTCGTTGCCGCCGAAAGGGAAGCCGTGGACTTACTTCGTGTTTGCTTTGCTGGTTACTCGGCATGCGGGAAAGCGGGGCGTGCGAGAGATCAACACGAAGTATCTGCAAGCAATCAGCGGAGCCACACAGGAAGAAGTGGATGACCAGCTGCTCGATTTGCTCACCACACCGGGAGTCGAGTGTTCTGGCCTACGTGGGCTGTCGAACGATCAAAACCTGTCAGGGGAGTATCAGGCGTTCACAGATTTCTCAATCGGATATGTAACAAACCCGCGGAACTGCGCAAGACCATAGTCTCTTTCCGTTTCAGGATTCTGTGAACTCGGTTAGTGTTAGGAGGTTTCAGTTGTCCACAATTGTTCCCGAGGTCTTCTCGCCACGGGGCGTGTATTCCCCCACCATCACCGCGTTTGAGAAGGATGAAAGCGTCAGCCTTAGCGGAACTCGCGCATTTGTGAGGTTCCTGCTTTCGCAGGGCGTCGATGGCTTGGTTCCATTGGGCAGTTCGGGAGAGCCTCTCGCGCTCACCATGACCGAGCGTAAGGCTGTTCTGGATGCGGTGATGGAGGAAGCGGGCGACAGGGTTCCGATCCTGGCCGGAATCGTGGAATACAGCACCCGGGCTGCGCTGGAGTTTGGCCTGTATGCCAGATCCGTCGGCTGCAAGGGGCTCATGGTCATGCCACCCTATGGCTTCCGGCCGCCGAAGCGCGATGTTTTCGATCATTTCCGGAGAGTGCGCGCGGCTGTCGGGCTTCCGGTAATGCTGTATAACGTCCCGGGAACAAGCGGAATCGACATTACCCCGGAAGAGGTCCAGCAACTGGCCGAAGAGGGTGTAGTGCAGTCGGTGAAATGGTCGACCGCTGAGGTCAGCAGGGTCCGCGATACGAAACTTCTCTGTGGGTCGTCGTTTACCGTGTTTGTCGGTAACGATTTGATTGCCTTTGAAGGGCTGGCGGTTGGCGCTGACGGATGGATCAGCTGTTTGCCCATGATCGTGCCCAGCCGGGCTGTGAAGCTGCACCGGTTGCTGGCGGTCGAGCAAAACCTAAAAGCGGCGCGCGAGCTTTTTTACCCCCTGGTGCCCCTCATTCGACTCGAATTTCGAGCAGCCTCGTCGCCGGATAACGACCCGCATTGGCTGGCTGTAACCCGGGAGTCGGCACTGTTACGCGGAATCCCGGTAGGGCAGAGCCGAAGGCCTCTTTCTGCGATCTCTCGAGCCCACGCTGCGCAACTGAAGGAGTTACTTGTGGCTTTGGGTGAGATCGAAACCGGCACGGGGGAAGGTGCAGCATAAGGTGCGGAGACAGCATTGGGTCCGCATCTACAATTGGGTCCGCATCTACAAAAGGTACGCGGACGATAAGTGCTCGGGCATTGTATCCGAAAATAAAAAAAATGCGCTTAGCATAGTTTTCGTGCCGTTCTCAGGGTTCGGCTAAGATTTCGACATGGATTTGAGAAACCGCACAATTCTCATTACGGGAGCCGCTCAGGGCCTAGGTCTGGGAATCGCTCGCCGCTTGGCTGCGGCCGGAGCCCGAACGGTGCTGGTGGATTGTGATCCGGTGGTCAAGGACCATCTGGCGGAGCCCATCTTTGCCAAGTCAGCGATCGCCTTAGTCAGAGATTTGGCGGAGCCCGATGCTCCGCGCGACGTGATGCGCGCAGCATTGGAAAAAGTGGACTCACTGAATGGCCTGATAAACTGTGCGGCCTGGAGTTTGCACAAGGCGCTGGCGGAAACGACAATTCAGGAGTTCGATCGTCTGATCGCGATCAATCAGCGCGCGCCATTCTTCCTCAGCCAGGAATTTGCCAGGGCCATTTGCAGTGGCTCTCCCGACCGCGCCCCCGACCCCTGCATCGTGAACATTGCTTCGGTGAATGCCAGCATCGGGAATGCCTATTTGACCGGATACGCGTCCACGAAAGGGGCTCTGGTCGCGATGGGCCGAGCCATGGCGGTGGAATTAGCGCCTCGCATACGAGTGGTCACCATTTCCCCCGGTGCGGTTCTCACTACAAATACCGAGAATCTAATCGCTGCAGGGCAGATTGACGTCCCAATTCTGTTGGGGCGTTTTCTGGTGAAGAGGTTCATCACCGTAGAAGAGATAGCAGACCTGGTCGCCTTTCTGTTCGGTCCTTCGGCGACCTCGATCACGGGCTGCAATTGGCTGATTGATGGCGGGCTTACCGCGCAGTGAACGTTACCGGGTTTCGGCTCGAGTGGCTCGACTCACGCCCATGAAGCGATCGCGCAATCAGGTGAGGGGCGGCGCTCAACGGCCACTCGGATATCTAGGGACGGACAAATGTCTTTTTCCCTCGGCTTAGTCGACTGGGCCATCTGTCTCATCGTCTTAAGTTCGAGCATCCTTCTCGGTCTGTATCTGGCCGTCCGCAAGAAATCTTCCGCGGACAGCTCCCGCTTTTTTCTGGCGGACCGCAGTCTTACCTGGCCTCTGGTCGGCGCGTCTTTGTTTGCCACCAACATCGGGGCCGAGCACCTGGTGGGGCTCTCAGGTGACGCCTACCGGTACGGACTGTCAGCCGGAACCGTCGAACTCACCACCTGCTGGTGCCTGGGATTTGCCGCGATGTTCCTGTTTCCCTTCTTCATTCGCAATCGGGTGTTCACCACGCCCGAATTTCTCGAAACGCGCTATCATCCCGCGGCGCGCGTCCTCTTCTCCGGGCTGATGCTGGCCATTTCCATCACCACCAAGATGGCATTCCACCTTTACGCGGGTGCGCTGGTGTTACACGGACTCATCGGTTGGGACGTGATGAATGTGGTCTGGATCATGGGGATCGTTGCCGCCTGCGTAACCATTGTCGGCGGCTTCACCGCGGTAGCCTACACCGATTCGATCCAGACGGGAATTATTATTCTAGGCTGCGCCGTCATGGTGCTCACCGGGCTGCACCGGGTGGGAGGATGGCACGAGCTTGCCCTAAAAGTGCCTCACGCGATACATATCGCGAAACCGTACGATGACCCGAATTACCCGTTCTGGGGCGTCCTCCTTACGGCGATTTATGCTGGCACCTTCTACTGGGGTGTGGATCAGGTGAACGTGCAGCGAGTGCTGGGCGCGCGGAACATCGACGAGGCACGTTGGGGCGCCATGTTCACGGTGCTCCTGAAGCTCACGCCAGTATTTATCTTCGCGCTCCCCGGGGTCATTGCCCTCGCGCTCTTTCCTGGACGGGACAGCAAGACCACTTTCGTGACTCTGCTCAATGAACTGCTCCCCACTGGACTGCGTGGACTGCTCCTTGCTGCCCTGCTCGCATCTCTCATCGGCTCGACACTGTCGGTTATGAATTCGGTTTCCACGCTGGCGGTGCGTGACTTCGTCCTGCATTTTCGCCCGCAGACCAGCGAGCGCTCCCAGGTGCTGCTGGGAAGGTTTGCCATCGTAGCGGCAACCCTGCTCGGCGTCATGGCGGCCTACGCAGTCTACAAAACTCCGGACGGTCTCTATAAGTACTTGCAGGCGGTTACGCTCTACCTGGAGTTGCCGGTTGCTCCGGCAATCGTGTTCGGAATTTTGAGCAAACGCGTGACTGCGGCGGGCGCATTGGCTTCGGTGTTCGTGGGATCGGTGTTTGGCATTGTGTTTGTGACGGACCAGTTGATCGGCCCCCAAACCGGCAGCCGACTCTTTCCCTTGCTCCATGCCAGTCCCTTGACCCTCAATTACACATACCGCGGACTCTGGGGAACACTCGCGGCCACCATTACACTATTTGCTGTATCCTCCTTCACCAGAAAAACTGACCCCGCGAAACTGGAAAAACTAACGATCAATTGGAAAGGGCAGACGGAACGCTTTCGCGGGATATTCGACTGGCGCTTGCAGCTCGCGGTCCTGACTGCGATCACATTTGTGCTGTATTGGCTCCTTTGGTAGGAGTCGAGCAAAGAAACAGGGAGAAAATGATGAGTAACCTGCGTAGTCGCTCCTGGTACGGAAGAAACGATCGCGACGGATTCTCGCACCGAAGCTGGATGAAGAATCAAGGTTGGCCCCACGACGTATTCAGCCGGCCGGTCATCGGAATCTGCAACACCTGGTCGGAGTTGAACCCGTGCAATGCGCACTTTCGTGAACTGGCGGAATGTGTGAAGCGAGGAGTGTGGGAGTCGGGTGGCTTCCCCCTGGAGTTTCCCGTGATGTCGCTGGGCGAATCGCAGCTGCGTCCCACGGCAATGCTTTTTCGCAATCTCGCCAGTATGGACGTGGAAGAGTCAATTCGCGGAAACCCCATCGACGGAGTCGTCCTGCTGATGGGATGCGATAAGACCACGCCATCTTTGCTTATGGGGGCGGCTTCGTGCGATCTGCCCACGATCGGTCTATCCGGCGGCGCCATGTTGAACGGCAAATTCCACGACCGCGAACTGGGTTCGGGCACGGGCGTGTTCAAGATGATCGAACTGGTGGGCGCCGGCAAAATGCCGCTCAGTGAATTCTTCGAAGCGGAAAGCTGCATGAACCGTTCCAAGGGGCATTGCATGACCATGGGAACCGCCTCCTCCATGGCCTGCATGGTGGAAGCACTGGGCATGAGCCTGCCCGGAAACGCTGCCATCCCGGCGGTGGATGCGCGTCGCAGCACGCTCGCCCAACTGACCGGACGGCGGATCGTGCAGATGGTCAACGAAGACCTTCGAATTTCTAAGATCCTGACGCGGAACGCCCTGGAAAACGCCATCTTCAACAACGCAGCGGTCGGAGGGTCCACCAATGCCGTCATTCACCTGCTGGCGCTGGCCAGGCGAGTGGGCGTGCCGCTTGTTCTGGATGACTGGGACCGGCTGGGATCAGATCTGCCTTGCCTGCTGAATCTGCAGCCGTCGGGCAAATACCTCATGGAAGATTTCTACTACGCCGGCGGCCTTCCCGTCGTACTCCGGGAGCTGGGTGAAGCGGGCATCTTGCATCGGGATGCCTTGACCGTGAATGGACATTCGATTTGGGAGAATGTGGCGAACGCAGAGTGCTGGAACTGGGACGTGGTCCGGCGCTTTGCCGAACCCTTCAAATCTCACGCCGGCATTGCGGTGCTGCGAGGAAATCTCGCGCCGCATGGGGCGGTAATCAAGCCTTCGGCGGCGGGCCCACACCTGCTTCGGCACCGCGGGCGCGCAGTGGCTTTCGAGAACGTGGAGGATCTGCACGCGCGGGTGCATGACGAGAGTCTGGACATCGATGAAAATTGCGTGATGGTGCTTAAGAACTGTGGCCCGCGCGGCTATCCCGGCATGGCGGAAGTGGGAAATATGCCGATCCCAGTCAAACTATTACGCAAAGGCATAACGGACATGGTCCGCGTTTCGGATGCGCGCATGAGTGGTACCGCTTATGGAACGGTCGTACTGCACGTTTCGCCAGAAGCTGCGGCTGGCGGACCGCTGGCGCTGGTCCGCTCGGGTGACATGATTACGCTTGACGTGCCGGGCCGGCTGATTCAGTTGGAAGTGGACGACGCCACCCTCAGTCAGCGCCGCACGCAATGGACACCGCCCCCCGCTCCCCAACGTGGGTGGGCAAAACTGTATTTCGACCATGTGCTTCAGGCCCACGAGGGAGCAGACCTCGACTTCCTGGTGGGATCTAGCGGAGCTCCGATTCCGCGTGACTCCCACTAGACCATGAAAGAGAGGAAGGGGTGGAGTGATCCGCATGCGTACAACGTTGGGTCGGTACCTAGAAGTTGTTCCAGTCTAACTGTGATACGAACTTTTGCTACGGGGAGAGTTTATGCACACGACAAATCGACGCGATTTTCTGAAGCTGGCTGCATCGGCCGGTGTGGCCGTGGCTGCCGGCGAAGCTACAGCACTGTACGCTGACACCCAAGGCGCTCCCGGGACCGTACGAGCCTGGAGAACGACACCCAATGAGAAATTTCAGCCGATGCAATCACCCCCGCAATGGGAACCATGGACGGGAGTGTCTGCCCTTGGCATTCACCTTGAACCCGGCAGGCAGTACCAGGAAATGATTGGATTCGGTGGCGCCTTCACCGATGCCTCTTGCTATCTCCTGCATCAGATGGCACCGGATGCCCGGCATGCGCTCTTGTCGGACCTTTATGGACCCGCCGGACTGCGCCTTTCCGTGGGACGCACCTGCATGGGGGCAAGTGATTTCTCGACCAAGCTCTACAGCTACGATGACACCGAAGAGCCTGATCCGGAGTTGAAGCAGTTCAGCATTGAGCATGACCGTGCCTGGATCCTTCCCACGCTGCGGGATGCCAGGGAACTGAATCCGGATCTTTACCTGTTCTCGTGCGTTTGGAGTCCCCCCGGATGGATGAAGGCCGGTGGATCGATGTGGGGCGGCTCCATACGCGAGCGCTGGTTCCCCT
>Ga0265356_1000047_pt1 | contig 19882 bp, 16 predicted proteins | sample NZE4metagenome_FD_189075 | JGI IMG/M metagenome (GOLD analysis project Ga0265356, IMG submission 189075) | Rhizosphere microbial communities from Maridalen valley, Oslo, Norway - NZE4 | ecosystem: Host-associated > Plants > Roots > Rhizosphere > Soil | place: Norway: Oslo | collected 2017-09-15
CCAGTTGCCGGCGGTGGTTTCCGGGCGGACAGCGGTTGTGGTCTCTCCGCTGATTGCGCTGATGCAGGACCAAGCGGCGCAGCTCGCGCAGATGGGAATTCCGGCCGCGGTCCTCAACAGCACGCTCAACGACCAGCAGCAATCGAGCGTAGTGCAGCAGGCGCGCGAGGGCGCTTACCGGCTGCTCTATCTTTCTCCGGAGCGGCTGGCGCGCGGCGACACCATCGGATGGCTGCAGAAAGTTCCGATTGCATTCTTCGCCATTGACGAAGCTCACTGCATTTCCGAGTGGGGACACGAATTCCGTCCCGAATACCGCCAACTGAACCGCCTGCGCGGGCATTTCCCCGATCGTCCGATCGCGGCGTTCACGGCGAGTGCGACGCAGCATGTGCGGCATGACATTCTGGCGCAGCTCCAACTGCGCTCTCCAGATAAGTATATTGCCAGCTTTCACCGGACGAACCTGTCTTACATCGTCCGCGAATGCAATGCCGTCGAGCAGCCGGCGATGCTGGTGAAGGCACTGCACAACTACCCCGAAGGCAGCGTGATTGTTTACGCGCCAACCATCAACAAGGTGGAGGAAACGGTCGACTTTCTGGAAGACCAGGGGCTGCCAGCGGCGGCCTATCACGGCAAGATGGATTCCACTTCGCGCAGGCGCAACCAGGAGCGCTGGATGTCGGACGAAGTGCGCGTGCTGGTCGGCACGATCGCATTCGGATTGGGGATTAACAAGGCGACAGTGCGGGCGGTGATCCATTTGGCGCTGCCGAAATCGATTGAGCAGTATTACCAGGAGGCGGGACGCGCCGGGCGCGACGGCAAGCCCGCGGATTGCGTGATGCTGTGGCAAAAGGCGGACGCCGGACTGCTGGGATTTTTCGCCAACCAGATTCTCGATTCCGCGGAGCGCGATCGCGCGTGGCAGCGTTATCACGTGATCCGCGCGTTTGTGGAATCGAATCGCTGCCGCCATCGACAGATTTGCACGCACTTCGGGGAGACGCCGAAGTGGGAGTCTTGTGGAGCTTGCGATGTGTGCGGGACCTCACCGGCGTGGCTGGCGAAGGTATTGGCTCCGGATCCGCGGAAGCGGCGGCGGTTTGGCGCGGCGCAGTCGGTGGCTCCTCGTTCGGACGCGAGTTCGGCGAAGACTTTGTCTCCGTCATTGTCATTGACGCAGGCTGAGTCGCAGGTCAGCGTCCAGGAAGAGGAATTGCGCGAGTATCTTCGCGAGTGGCGACGCACGACCGCCAAAGAGCAGGGCGTTCCCGCGTACGTGGTATTGCATGATTCTTCGCTCGAAGAAATTTGCCGCGTGCGGCCGAAAGTTCTCGTGGAGCTTCTGCAAATCACGGGAATCGGCGAGCGCAAGGCGGCGGCGTTTGGACAGCAGATTCTCGATGCGCTGTCGCGCTTCCGCAAAGGAGCGCGTGCTGTGGTACCGCCGCCGAAAAAGACCGCGCCCGCGTTGGAGACGCTAAGCCTGCTCGCCGCCGGAAAAAGTTTTGAAGAAATCGCGCAGATTCGCGGACGCCAGGTTGCGACTGTGGTGAATGCGGTGGCGAATCTGGTGGAGAGCGGGTTGCTGGAATTTCAGCAGGCGTGGATTGACCCGACCCGGCAATCCGTGATTGAAGCGGCCTGCGGGCAGCTGGGGTTGGAACGGCTGCGGCCGCTGAAGGATGCGCTGCCTCCGGAGATTACTTTTGATGAGATCCGGTTGGTGGTGGCGCGGCTGCGGCGGGAGCAGGATGGGAAGAAGGATGCGGTTTCTGCGTAGCGTTGCTGGTGTGGGACGGGCACTCTTGCCCGCCAGCTTTTGACTTTGACATTGAATACACGTCTGCGTAGCTGCGCATCTGCCGAAACCCAGGTTCTCGCTTGCGCTCGCACGGACAGCCGAGAGCCTACCCCCGAGCGAAGTCGAAGGGCGGCTGTCCCTACGTGATCCTTCTCTACGGCAGCAGGCCGAAGGCGCCTACTCCCGTGGTGGTGCCGACGTAGACTTTGCCATTGGCAATGGTGGGGATGATGAATTTGTTGCCAGCCCCGAATTGATCGCGGCCTCCGGAGGCCTGGTTGCTGTTGTAAAGCTCCACCAACGTCTTGGCGTTGAATGCGTGCAAGACCGCGGGATTGCTGTTCTCCGAGGCCCAGACGATGGCATTGGCGCCGTTGTCGGCGGAGATGCTGGGCGTGGCGCCGGGATAGCCAAAAGTTTTCGTGGTTTGGGCGACCGGGGCCGCTAAGAGCTTGGCACTCTTGAATTCGAACTCGAGGATCGACTGGCCTACTGGACCGTAATAGAGCCTGCCGTCGAAATAGGCGGGCATGGACCAGATTCCTCCCGGCAAGGCTCCGGCAAGTTCCTGGTACATTTTGTTTGTGGAATTGAATCCGCCCATACCGTCGCGGTTCACCACATAGAGGTTGGAATCCTTGCCCGCGCCCACCGCGAGATCCCAGACATTGCCCTGTGCGTCTTTCATTGAGGGCAAGAGCAGAGCTCCGCCGGAGCCGAGGTCAGTGTCGGAACCATTTTCGCTTTCCTCGTTGAACATCTCAAAGTAATCGGTGACGGCCAGCCCACCTTTCGTGGAGAGTTTGAGGAATGCGTTGCCGTAGTCGCCCTCGCTGGGAAAGCCGCCGGCGTTGAGCGTGGTGTCGAAATAGCCGTTGGCGTCGAGGAAATAAATGTTGTTGTCGGAGTCCGCGGTCAAACCGGCTCCGGCGCCCCAGATGGCGCCTTCGTTGCCGTTCGGAGTCACGTTGAGCACCGTGGTCTGGGCGAGGGTGGAAGCGCTGTACCCCATGATCCAACCGGTATAGGGACGGTCGTCACAGTGCGAGGCCCAAGCCAGATAAACCGTGTTGCCGAGCAAGAGCAAGCCAGAGCGCTCTTTGTATTGCGCCGGATCGAAAATCACAAAGCCGCCGGAACTGTTGTCGCCGGTGCCGGGGTAAGTGGCGGCGATGTCGACGGGACCGTGGTGAAGTTCGTTGCCGGTGGCAGCGTCCAGCGCGTGCAGGCGCTGGTGATAGTTTCCGGAACTGTCCTTGGACATGGCTACCAGGTAGATGACGCCATTTGCATTCTTGGGGCGGGCAATGACCGGTGTGGAGGTGATGCCGATCTCGGGACTAACCTGGCCGCAGCCACGATCGTCAGAGGGAGTCTCACCGGACTTGAGCGCAGTCACCTTCCAGACCTGCGCGCCGGTGTCGGCGTCGAAGGCGTAGGCGCTATCGTGTTCGCTGACCACGATGAGCAGGTTGTGCGTGCCGCTCGCAGTAGAGACGGCATGCAGGTAGAGAGGCTGAGCGTCGACCAGGCCGTCAACCGTGACGGTAAACAATTTGCCGAACGTGGCCGAGTTCACATTGGCGGGTGTGAGGATGGTTTCCTTCGAGTTGAGGCCGGTGCGGGAGTTGTTGTTGTGGTAGGTCAGGACGTCCTGCTGGGAGCGGCACAGCGCCGGCGCGAGACACAGCAGGCAGGCCAGCGCGGCTAGGCTTGAGGAACGGCGGATGAAAGCGCAAGGCGTAAGGGTTCGCATGGCGGGGCCTCCGGGGGTATTGTGAAACTCTTGTCGAACGTCTCTCGTCGAAACGTTCTCTTGCTGAACCTCTCGATTGCGAGCAAGGGACTGAGAAATCCAGTCCTCTTTTCTTGTGATTCGTGGCAGCGGACACAAAACAAGGAAGCGGCGAAACGGGCGCTACGCGGGCGAAGTATTCTTGCATGTAATTTTGGCAAAGTTTCCGACGGGGCGCAAGGGTCTTTGGTACATGGGGTGGGCGAGCGAGAAACTCGCCAGAGCATGGCCCAAAGCACGGGGCGCTACGCGATCGTCGGGGAGAAAAAACACTCAGTGCGCTTCTTCGGCGGCTGGGGCGGTGTCGGGCGTGTCGACCTTTTGCAAAGTGTGGGGCAGGGCGGGCGGGAGTTCGAAGTCTCCGACATCTTTGCCGGAGGTAGCCGCGGTCATGAAGTTCAACCAGATGGGGAGCGCGGCGCGGGCTCCGGTTTCCTTTGCGCCGAGCGTCCTTTTTTCGTCGAAGCCCACCCACACGCCGCAAGTCATGGCCGGAGAGAAGCCGACGAACCAGGCGTCCGTGAAATCGTTGGTGGTGCCGGTTTTTCCTGCGACCGGAAAGGGCAGCTTCGAGGCGGCGATGGCGGTGCCGTGCAGCACCACCTCGCGCAGCATCGACGTCAGGATGCGGGCGGTGCGCTGGCTGATGGCGTCTTTCACGTCGGGAAAATCTTCTTCCAGCAGGCGGCCTTCATAGTCGGTGACGCGAGTGATGTAACGCGGCGTGATGCGCACGCCGTCATTCGGGAAAACGCTGTACGCAGAAGTTTGCTCGTAGAGACTGATCTCGTCGGAACCGAGTGCTACGGAAAGATACGGTTGCAGCGGCGCCGTAATGCCGAAGCGGCGCGCATAGCTGATGATGGCGGGCATTCCGATTTTGTCGGCAAGCTTCAGCGCGGGAATGTTGCGCGACTGGGCCAGAGCGCGGCGCAGCGTGATGATGCCTTCGTATCTTTCGTCGTAGTTGTGCGGAGAATAAGGTCCATTGGAAGTGGGAAAGCTGATGGGCTCGTCGAGGATGGTGTCGTCGGGGCTGCCGCCTTCGTCGATCACCGCGGTGTAGACGTAAGGCTTGAAGGACGAGCCGACCTGACGCCGCGCCTGGGTCACACGATCGAATTTGGAATCGTTGAAGTCGCGCCCGCCGACCATGGCGAGCACGCCGCCGCTGGCGTTATCGAGAGCCAGCAGGGCGCCTTGCGCGCCGGAATCCTGTTCGAGGCTCACTTTCGCGGCGCCGTTCGCTCCGAGCGAGAGCATCTTGACGTAGCAGATGTCGCCGGCTTTGAGAATGTTCTGCAGCTTGGCGGTGGTCCAGGCAACGTCGGGCTGGCTGAGCGCGGCGGTGTAACGGCCGAATTTCAGCGTGGCGATGCCGGGTCCGGCCGCGGTGACAAGCGCGTGGATGTAGTTGTTGACTTCAGGTTCGTCGTCCCAATCGGCGTGCGCATACTTCTCGATGGTCAGGCCCGCGGCCAGAACGTTATCGAGATGTCCTTTCCAGCCGTGGCGGCGTTCGTAGGAGGCAAGGCCATCGAGAACGGCGTGGTTCGCCGCTTTCTGCAGGTCGACGTCGAGCGAGGTGTAAACCTTGAGGCCGCCTTCGTGAACCTGATCGGCTCCGTATTTCGATTCAAGATAGCGGCGAATTTCCTCGACAAAATAAGGGGCGAGGGAGTTAGGGTCATGGGCCAAATGCAAAACGATGGGCGCGGAACGCGCATCGGCGGCCTGCGCGGCGGTGATTTTTCCATCTTCGAGCATGGCGTTGATCACCAGGTTGCGGCGTTTCTGCGCCCGGTCGGCGTGGCTGATGGGGGAATAGACGATCGCACTTTTCGGCAACCCGGCGAGCAACGCGGCCTCGTCAAGCGTGAGCTGGCGCGCGGGCTTGCTGAAGTAATACTCGGAGGCAGCTTCGAAACCGTAAACGCCGTGGCCCAGAAAAATCTGGTTGGCGTAGAGCGTGAAGATTTGCGGCTTGGTGAAGCGACGCTCGATCTGGATGGCAAGCATCGTTTCCTGCACCTTGCGATGAAACGAGCGGTCCGGCGAAAGAAAAAGATTGCGCGCCAGCTGCATGGTCAGCGTGGACGCGCCCTGCACCCGCCCGCCGGATTCAATGTCGCGGTAAGCGGCGCCCACGATGCGCCAGAAATTAATTCCGGAGTGAGTATAAAAATCTTTATCTTCGATGGAGACCAGCGCGTCGCGAAGCACAGGAGGAAAATCTTCGTAAGTGGCGACCACGCGGCGCTGCAGCGCAAACGAACCAATGACGCGGCCGTGGTCGTCATAGAGTTCGGTGATCGAGCTGGGACGGTAGTTCTCGAGCGCCTCGACCTGGGGAAGGTCCGTGGTGTAAACCAGCAGGAGTCCGGCCGTGGCGCCGACCAGTCCGGAGATGAGCACAAGCAGGCTGAACAGCACGCGGCCCACGAACTTGCGTCCGGCAATTTCCACTGTCGGAAGTTCGTCATAGAGGGATCTCATGATTCGTTCGAGTCTGTGCGGATGAGGTCAGGATAGCATTTCAGGGCGACGGCTTTGGGTGGAGCCTGCCCGAGCGAAGTCGAAGGGGCTTTCGGGTTCGGCAAGTCTGGGATCAGCCGCGGGACTTTCCAGCCCCCCACATGCCGCACTGGCCATGCCGACGCAGGAATGAGCCGGACTGTTCGTTTGCGGACAGGGATTTTCGGTTCCGGACAAAGTAAGAACGGCGCGGTAAAGAAGCGGCGACTAAGACTAGCTGCTGCGGCTCTTCAATACCTCGACAGCCTTGTTCAGCTGGTCGTCTTGAGTTTTCTTGGGCTTTTCCTGCTCGGTTGTGTCGGGTTGCGAGTCTTCATCGTCGGGGCTGACGTTATCTTCGTCATCGGCGACTACAACGTTGGGAGTGACGGCGGTGTCTTGAATGGCCTTACCGCTGGGCGAGTAATACTTGGCCACGGAAAGAATCAGCGCGCCGCCATCGGGCAGATCGAAGGTCTTGGGCACCGAGCCGTCGCCAAAAGTCTTTTCGCCGACAACATCGCCGCGGGCGTTCTCCAGGATTGCGGAAGCCACAATCTCGGCCGCGCCGGCAGTACCGCGATTCACCAGCACGACAACGGGAAGCGTGGTGACGGCTTTCGCAGGATCGGCGTTGTAAGCTTGCCGTGGAACTTTTTGGCCCTGCAGGTAAGTGATGGTGCCGTGATTCAGGAAAAGGTTGGCGACGGCAATGCCCTCGCTCTCCTCCCCGGCGGAGGTGTAGCGCAGGTCGACCAGCAGTTTCTTGACGCCGGATTTTTCGAGCGACTTGATCTTCGAAGAGATTTCCTGAGCCTTGCCCTTGGTCAGCGCGTCGACTTTGATGTAGCCGATTTCGTCCGGCATGATTTTGTCGGTGATGGGCGGGACCGTGACGATGTCGCGCGTGATCGTAACCTTCTGCGGTTCGGCGCGGCGGGCCCTCACCACCGACACGTTCACCGTGGAGCCCGGTACTCCGGCCAGCATGCTGCGAATTTCCGGCAGCGACATTTCGCGCGTGCTCTGGCTCTCGATCGATTCAAGAATGTCGGTCGGTTCAATACCGGCTTTCTCGGCGGGCGATCCCGGCAACACGGAGACCACCGCGGCGTAGCCGAAACGTTTGGAGATGGTTGCGCCGATCTCTCCCTTGGCCTCAGCTTTATGCGCCTTGTAGGCCTTGTAGGCCTCGGGCGTCATATAGCTGGAGTTGGGGTCGAGCGATTCCAGCAGGCCGTGCAGGGCGCCGTCGGTCACCTTGGGAATGTTCGGCTCCTCTACGTACTCGCTGTGCACGCGCGACAGAACTTCGCTGTAGACCTGCAACTGGCGGTAAGCGCCGTCGTTCGAAGAGGCGTGCACCCCTCCCAGCGAACCGACCACCACAAACAGCAATACCGCAAAGGATGTAACCAGTACCGCGGCCTTCGTTTTCATGGACATCAGATTTTTCGTTTTCCGGCAGGATTCGACTTCGGAGGAACTGAAAGCATTATATATCTTCAGATGCCGATTTCGATCGCCAGGGTGTTCGAATTGTGTCTTCCGTAACTTAGGGAGCACCCGTGTAGGGCAGGCACTCTTGCCCGCCGCTTTTGATCAGACGGGCGGGAATTAGATCGGTTATCGGGGAATTAGAGACGGCAAGCGGATTCGTTAACATAACAAGGGACTTGCAGTGGTTGCGGGAACAAAAAGGTCCACCAGAGAGGACATTAGGACATAGGAGTAAGGCCGAGCACGCCCGCTGAGTTTACGACGTGGGCTTGAAGCTCAACGTAAGCATGGTTTGGGTGGAAGCCGCCCGCCCGTTCATCAGGTAAGGCTTGAAGCGCCATTGCTTTACGGCATCGATCGCGGTGCGGGCGAAGGCCAGCGAGCCTTGAATAAACTTGGCATCCTGCACGGTGCCGTCGCGGCCAATCAGAACTTGCAGAGTGACCGTGCCAGACTGTCCGCGAGCCGACGGAGGGTACACGGGCGTGGCTTGTTCGAGCAGCAGACCGCGCGCCGCGGTCTCGGACAGGTTCACCGGCTCGATCGAGGGCAGCGCGGCTTCCGGCGGCTTGTTGCCACTGGCTTCGGGAGTCATCTGTGCCATCCCAGATTTCAGGCTCGAAGGGATTCCAGAGAGGTTCGGAGTGGACGCGTTCGAATGGTTGGCTGTCGGATAGGAAACGTTAGACGCTTTCTGAATCACCGGCGCGGATTGATTTGTCTGAACTGCTGGCGTTGGAATTGAAACTGCGGCCGTTGCCGTCGGCGCCGATGAATTCGGGCGGAATGGATCCGGGGGCGCACTGGCTGCCGCCTGCGTCGTCGAACTCTGCGCCGCGCCAGGTGCGGGCGGCGGTTGCGGCGTCACGTTCTGCGCAGGACTGGCCGACGTCTGACCCTGCGGCACGGGATTTTGCGGAGTCTGATTCTGCGCCGCTTGATTCTGTCCCGCCTGTCCCTCGGGCGTTTGGCCCGCCGGACCCTGACCTGAACCGGCCTGACCGGCAGCGGCTTGGTTTGCCTCGGTCTGCGCCGGATCCGTGCTTCCCGGTGTCGCGGGGTTGGCCTGTGCCGCGGCCGGGTCCGTGCTGGCCATACCATTCGCCGGCGGTTTTATTGTGGGGTCGACGACGGGCAACACGCGAATCTGCGAAGGGTCGGTGTTCGCGTCGGGGATATTCTCGGCGACCGGAAGTTTGTATTCGTCGCCGGCACGCCCGAAACTTTCATGCGCCTGAGGTGACGGCGCGGTAGGAGCCGGCTGCGGGTTGAGCCAGCTATGTCCCGCGCGCGCGGCTTTGCCCACGGCGAGTTTCGCGTCTTTTTCTACCAAAGCCTGGGGCACGGTGAAATATGCAACCGTGGCGGCGACAATAACCGCCGCGGCGATCGCCAGTTTCTTGAGCCATGGGCGAGGCTGGGCGGGCTGTTTTTCGGAGTCGGTTTTTTCTCCCGTGATGTAGGCGAACAGCACGGCTTCTTCGCGTTGTTGGGAATCGGGCTGCGCAGAGCCGTGGGGCAGCGAGTCCGGACTCGGAGAATCGGAGCGCGGCTCGGCCGATTCCCCCGCTTCGGCTTGCGCTTCCAGATTCTCCTGCGCGTGCGCGACCTGGCTGAAAGACGACGGCTGGTTGTAACCGAGCAGTTGCGCTTTCTCCGGTGGCGGCGGGGGCGATTCGGGCTGCGCCTCTTCGGCGGGCATCGACTTGGCTCGCGATTTCAGGTACCAGGCTAAACCGCGAGGCTCGTCGTCCGGAAGGGGATCCGGCCTCGGCACAGGGGCTGGCGTCGCGGTAGCGAACTGCGTTGGCGCGGCCTTCGACTGGGATACTGGCCCGGAAATGAGCTCCAGATCTTTGAGCGGATCGATTTGTGCCGCGGCGGCATGGTCCAGGGATTTCTGTAGGTCGGAAGACTCAGTGTCGAATTGCGCGCCCGGGGGCGATCCCGAAGGCTGCAGGAATTCGCCGTGACGCAGAGTGCTTTGCACTTCCGTGGGGAGCTTCGCGGACGCAGCTGCGGAACTGGCCGCCGCGGCAGCAGCGGCTGCATACGCTGGGGCCTCCAGCTTGGAGCGCAGAAGATCGCGAGCGGTGGCCAGCGTGTCCTTCACCTGGTTGATCATCAGCGGCTTGCGCAGAACCGAGTTGGCGCCCGCCTGCAGCGCCGTGGGCACGCTGGCGTCATCACTTACAATCGCCAGGGTTAAGGGGCGGTCGGCAGGCTTGCGCATGCGAGCCGTGTTGAGCAGGAAGCCGGCTTCGGGCTGGCTGCTCCAGTCAATAATCACAATCTGAAATGACCGGGACGTCACTTTCTCCACGGCCTCAACCGCTTGAATGCAGGATTCTCCTTCGATCTCGAGTTCGGTCAAGACCTGGCCGATCATCCGGAGAGTTTCCTCGTCCGGGGAAAACAAGAGGCAACTAAGAGGCATACCCTCCAAGATTAAGAGTGCCAGTAACTTACAGCAAGATTACCGTGGTGGGTTACCCCTCAGGGGCAGTGACGCTGGAAGTACATGTACCTCGGACTACCGCCTCGGACCTCGGGCAGCGGACGTCAGACCTCGGAGTGGGACCTCGGACTTCGAACTGTGCTTCGGACTCATGGGCTCGCATCCAAACGCGGGTACGCTAGAATGCTCGGTCGATTCGGCAATCCATCATGGGAATGCAGGAACGCAACTATTGGCTGACTACCGTGGAGATGCCGCGGGCTGAGGCGTCGCCGCTGCTGCCGGAAAACGCGGATGTGGCGGTGATTGGGGCTGGTTTCACCGGACTCTCGGCGGCGCACACGCTGGCGAAGCGGGGGGCGAAAGTTGCGGTGCTGGAATCGGAAACCATTGGCTGGGGCGCCAGTTCGCGCAACGGCGGAATGGTGTTAACCGGGATGAAGCTGGGCGTGAACCAGTTGATCTCCCGGTATGGGCGCGAGCTGGCGCAGCGCATGTATGCGGCGTCGCTGGCTAGCATCGATTGCGTCGAGCAGATTGTGCGGGAAGAGGGAATCGAGTGCGACTTCTCGCGCAGCGGACATCTCGAGGTCGCGTGCAAGCAGAAACACTTCGACGACTATGCGCGGCAAGCGGAAGTGATCGCGCGGGAATTCAATCACGAATTGCGCGTGGTCGAGCGGCAGGACTTGAGCGCGGAGATTGGATCGAATATTTATTTCGGCGGCATGGTGGATGAAGTGAGCGCGGGATTGAATCCGGCGCGCTATGTTGCCGGGCTGGCGAGCGCTGCGATAAAGGCCGGGGCGGAAATCTTTGAGCATGCTCGCGTCGAGAGCCTCGAACGCGAATCGCGGCACGGCGAAGCAGGATGGAAGCTGACCACAGCGCAAGGCAGGCTGTGGGCGCGGGATGTTTTCGTCGGGACCAGCGGTTACACGGGGCGCGCCACCCCGGCGCTGCAGAAAAAAATCATTCCCATTGGCTCGTTCATCATCACGACCGAGATCCTGCCCGAAAAACTGGCGCGCGAACTCAGCCCGCGCAACCGCATGATCTATGATTCGAAGAATTACCTGTACTACTACCGGCTCACGCCCGATGGCCGCATGCTGTTTGGCGGGCGCGCTGCGTTTTTCCCGGAGAACGATCAGACGGTGCGCCGCAGCGCGGAGATTTTGCGCCGCGGCATGATCGATGTCTATCCGCAGCTGAGCGACGCCAAGCTGGAATATGTCTGGGGAGGCACGCTCGACTTCGCCTTCGACATCATGCCCCACGCGGGTCAGATTGATGGCATGTATTACGCCGTCGGCTATGCCGGACACGGGGTCGCCATGGCCACGTATCAGGGTCAGAAAATGGCGGAACTGATCGCTGCACAAGCGACGGCGGGCGAAAAGCCGGAGAATCCGTTTGTGGGCATCCCGTTTCCTGGCGCGCCGCTCGGGCTGTACAACGGCACGCCGTGGTTTCTGCCGTTCGCGGGTGCCTGGTACAAATTTCTGGATTGGGTGAGCTGAATCAAATCGCAATCGGAGCCACCGGAGCCGAAGCCCTCAAATTTCGCCCCTGGTCATCCGGAGCGAAGCGAAGGACCCATGCAACTCCCAGCAAGTCGCACAGATACTTCGGCCCGCAAAAAGACGCGGACCTCAGGATGAGAGGACAGTAGTGTGAGCTGATTTTATTGCGGGCCGCCGATCCATCCCATGAACAGAATCGTGTGGGTGAGTTCGTCGCGGATCGCTACGAAGAACGGGCGATTGACGATCATCTGGAACATGCGGGGTGGCCTCACCGGTCGGCTCGCCGACAGGCACTCGGTTACCATCGTCGCCGCCGCCGCTACTGTGCCCTCTTCGTTCACCTCGGCTACCGCACGATGCACAACCCGATCGATCCACACTGCACGTTCAACTCTTGTATCCGAAGGCTACACCAACCCCTTTTTTGGGGCTCCGTTTGTGCTGACGGGCGAGTGAGTCCGCTTTGGCAAATACCGGTCGTGATAGCAGCACAGGGGAACTCAGACACGTTCCACGGTGGAGCACTATCAGTGCTATTTGCGCTTCTATCAACCAGGAGTTCGGCAATCACAACCTCGATACATATGGAGTGTGTACTTGACCGAGCGACACGATTCAAGGCAAGTCGGCCTGGCGAAGTGTCCTGCGCAATGCTCTGAAAACCTGCTCGAACGGCGGCAGCGAAACCATCTGGTGGGCGAGTCTTTTGGTCCACAGCGCCTCTAGTCGCGCTTCCTTCCGCGCAATTGCCGGTTGGAGTCCTTAGCAAGGTTTGCCTCGAAATTCCAATTTCTCGCAGATCGCAGGAATCAAATGATCCATTTCGATCCCTCCGTCCGATGTCAGATACCAGAGATCGTATAGATCACGGGGTTCATTTCGTGCAGGATCAGCCAAAGCTACTGTTTTCTCTGCCGCGATTTCTTCCAGAGAATACGCATCGATAGTGCGGCCCTCGGGAAGGTCCGCAAATTCCTCATACCCGCGTAGAATGAGCCGGTCGCGCAGCGGGAAAGCGAGGCGCTCACTTATGGTGATGTCCACTTTCACATCATTTCCCGCCGGCAACGGCCCGGAGTATCGGAGATAGAACGTATAGCTGTTGATGTGAGTTTGGCGATCCTGCCGGTCAAAGGCAAAGCTGATACCGGAGTTCTCGTGCACGATTGTATAGAGGTGTTCGAGTTGGGCTCGAATGTCTTCGAAGGCGAGTTGTTCTCGTAATGTGAAATCGAGGTCTTCTGAAAACCTATAATCGCTAAAGTAACATCGCTTCAATGCCGTACCTCCTTTGAATGCGAAGACTCGCCTCAACTCCGATTCGGACAGTGCACTCAAAAACCAGGCGAGGCAGTAGTCTCGCTCCAGAACGTCCTCTGGAATTCGCATGCCTCCACCGGCCGCGAGTCGATTCGACAACAGGGAGATGTTTCGCTGTGGGATCAATCAGGTGCTCCGAACAGCCCGCAACTCTTCTGGAGAAACGTTGATTTGCAAGCGCCACTTGGCGAGGTGCGGCCCTTCCCGTGGCAGGATGGGATCAAGTCGAGCATAAGTAGCCGTAAGGGATTTCCTAAGCGCATCAAGCTCTGATTCGCGAGCAACCTCAAATAGTTCGAGCAAATAGCCGAGGCGGCGCGTCACTGCTCCCGACCCAAATCTTGCGGAGTATTCCAAGAGCTTTTGTAGACGCAGATCGGTTCGGCGTATCCAGAGCCCCTTTGCTACTTCAGTGATGCCTCCGCAGTATTCCGGCTGGCGCAGTCCGTCGATGATGGTTCGTTCGAGATCGCTGACTTCAACGGACTGCTCTTTCGTCACCCAGTGCTTCATGGTGCCAAAAAAGTGACGGCTGTCTAGGTAGACAAATCGGAATTCTGTACCGTGCAGCGTCTGTCTCGGTATACGTTTCGTGCTGGAAATGAATATCACGAATTGAGGTTGAGTCACCATGCGATGGAGTTCCATCGCCGAACCGTGTGAGATAAAGTACGGTGACGAGCCGACGAGGTGGCGTGCGACCAGATAGGGGTTTCCAAAATACGCTGTCGAACTTCCCATCTCTGGCGGCACGATGACAAAAAGACCTCGTTTCAATCGCGATACCAGTCCGCGCTTTGCAGCCTTGTGCAGCAGGCTGCTGGCGAGCGATGGGTGCAGTCTGGTGATTCTCACAGCATCGGCGATCGTGAAAATGGTTTTGTCGGAGTCGTAGAGGGCCATCAGAAGTCTAGCCATTTGAGACCGGGCGGTTCTCAGGCCGGAATTATGCGCTGTGCTCAATGGATGGCCTAACAAGCAAACTATGATGTACGAACTATAATCAAAATTATGCTGTGTGTCAAGAAAATCGCCCCACAGGACATCTACAACACATACAATATAATCCGACGGACTTTCCGCTGCGTATGCATCTACGCCCTGCGAAAGGCAACCATTCCGTACACGACCGGACCCAGCACGATGGCCAATGCGCCGCCGATCATGCCGAAGTGGTCGCTGCCTAGCAGAGCGACCAGGGCCATCACCACCGGCGCGGCGACTACATAAAACAATCCCAAGCGCCCTCCTGGAATCACGAAGGCGCGCGGCATTTCGGGGCGTGTGCGGCGCAGCTTCCACGCTGACAGCACCGTCAGCACCGTGGTGGCCGAGCGCAGCCAGATGTAGATCGAGATGAGTTGCGTCAGTTTGTGTTGGGCGAGGATGCCGTAGATGACGGCCGAGATTACGATCGCCAGCCAGGGCGTGCCGAAACGCGAATGCTTGCGGGTGAGGGCGGCGGGAAGGTATCCGTCTTCGGCCATAGCAAAGGGCATGCGGGTTGTGGTGAGCACGGTGCTGTTGAGCAGAGCCACATTGCCGACCATGGCGGCCAGAGTCATCCAGGTGCCCAGCCATGAAGTTCCCAGCCCCGAGGTGATGAGCCATCCCTGCCCAATCAATCCGCCGATGTGCTGGGCAGCGTCCGAGAAATAGCCGGTATGCCATTTCTGCCAGTCGCCGCCCGCGGCCAGGCCCGCCAGCGTGGGCAGGAAATACGTGGCGATCGAGAGGGGCACCACCAGCGCCAGCGCCCGCGGATAGCTGCGCTGCGGGTTGTCCACTTCTTCGGCGACGGTCGAGAGCTGTTCGTATCCGGAGTAGAGCCATAAGCCGAGAGCCAGTCCCACGCCGAACACTTTGAACGGTGGCTGGTGCGGCGGGACGAAAGGCACAAACGGATTGTGCCTCCAGTGGGCGAGGCCGATCACCACCATCGCCATCACCGGCAAGAAAATGAAAATCTCCAGCGCGGTCGCGACCTGGCCCACCATCTGGATGCCGCGCACGTTGATCCAGGTGATGACTGCGATCAATGCGAGCGAGACCAGGTAGTGCTTCCATCCGGTGAGCGACGGAAAGTAGTACACGAGATAGTCGGTGAAGAGAACGGCGTAGGCTCCGCCCAGCAGAAACGATGCCGACCAGTTCCACCATCCGGCGAGGAATCCCCAGAGGTCGCCGAACGCGGCGCGGGTCCAGCGATAGAAGCCGCCCTCGACCGGCATGGCGGTGGTGAGTTCGGCGGAAACCAGCGATACGGGAATGCACCAGAAAAACGGCAGCACCAGCAGGTAGATCAGCGTGAGCCCCGGTCCCGACGTGGTGACCATATCTTCGAGCCCGAAGGGCCCGCCCGTGGTGTAGGAGAACATGACGAAGACGAGGCAGAAGAGGCTGGCCTTGTGGAGGACGGAGGATTTGGAGCTTGTGCTCAAAGTTTTGGCACCGAGGAGACCCCCAGCAAGTAAAAATCACTCGTACCACGTTGCGACGCCGAGTACATAAAGCAGGCTCACCACGGTGAGAACGACGAGGGCAGAGTTAGCAATAACTCTCAGCCACTGGGGGCGACGAGCCGGGTTTTTCCTGAGCCGCAACCAGAACAGAAATGCGATTACAAGCAGTAAGGCCAGTCCGTAGCAATATGTCGCGGTTGTCACGTAGAACGTGTGCGACAGCGCGAACAACGCTATGGCCAACGAAGTGCCGGTGAGCCAGCAGAACAACTCCTGTTTCGACGAAAGTGCCAAGAGAGTCCTTATTTACGCCGCGAGCGTACCACTCAGCGCGCCTTCGAGCTCCAGCAGCTTGCGCTTCACGTCCAACCCGCCGCCATAGCCGCAGAGCGTTCCATCCGACGCGATCACGCGATGGCAGGGAACCACGATCGCGACCGGGTTGCGATGGTTGGCCATGCCAACGGCTCGAAAGGCGTTGGGCTTGCCCACGGCACGGGCGATGTCGGCGTAGGTGCGAGTTTCGCCATAGGGAATCCCGAGCAGCGCATGCCAGCAGGCCAGCTGGAAATCTGTGCCGCGGAGATCAAGGGGAAAGGTGAAATCGCGGCGCTGGCCGGAAAAGTACTCGTCCAGCTGCTTCGCGTAGGGCCGCAGGCGGTCAGGAGACTCTTCGAACGCGAACTTTGTGCGCTCGGCCAGCCGCGTCGCCTCCCGGCGGAGATCACGGGGATTGGGCCGAATCGACTGCTGCCCGGGCGTGCGGACGTCAAATTCGAGAGCCACCAGCCCTTTACTGGACGCCGCCAGGAAAAGCGGGCCCGCAGGAGACGTAACCGTTGTAGAATGAAGCGTTTCCATAGAATCCACAGGAAGCCTCGCCGCCACTTTCAGGGCTTGCCAGATCACAATAGCATGCTTGGCAACAACCGTTGGCGTGGTTTTGGCTTCTACAAAAGTTGACAGAACGGGGTTTTTGCTCCAGAGTGTTCCCGTCCACTGCTTTAAGGCGAGTTTAGTTTGAAAAAAGCAGTCTTAATCCTGATTGCGGTCGTGCTGGCGCCGGTGGTGCTGGTCAGCGTGGTGGCGTTTGCCGCCGGCGACTGGCATCCGATTGGCGAAACGGGAGCAGGAGACCGGGTGTCGGTGAGTTCGCTGCGGGTGCGGAAGAATCTGCGGACGGCCTGGGTTCGCGTGGAGTACAAGGAACCGGCCGAACTTCCGCAGGGTGGGCCCTTCGTCGAGATGCGAGCTCGCGTGCGCTTCAACTGCGGTAGCGGCGGCGTGGTTCCGACCGCGGAATGGTTTTATTCGCGCGATCACAGCGGGAGATTTGTGGTGAGCAAGAAGGCCACTCGCGACGACCAGTTTGGGGGCAATCCCGAGGGCGGATTCGGCGATATGGCCAGCAAGTACGTCTGCGGGCAGAAGTGAAGTTGGGGTGCGAGTTCCACTGAGACCTACAAGAAAGAAATCGCCCTGCGGGCGCTGGACGGGCAAGAGTGCCCGTCCCCACATGAGACTCTGCACGAGCTCCACAAGAGAAGCTATTTCCCGGATTTCCACAAGGCTGACACCCTCGGTAACTGCTGAACCACTTCCTCGCACTTCGATTTCCGCTTATTCTGAATAGGACATCAGCCGCAGCTTGCGGCGGAGTTTCCTACCTCAGTTATGGATTCACTGCGAATTTATGGGCTGGTTGCAGCGGGAGTTGCCCTGGCGGGCGGGGCGTATGCGCTGTTGCGGCGCAAGTCGAAGACGGCGGACGACATTGAACGCGAACGGCGAACGTGGCTCAACGGCGTGGGCCGCATTACAGACGGCACCGTGATTGACGTTCAGGAACTCGACCTGGAGAGCAGCCCGCGGCCAGCCACCATGCTGATTTACAAATACGACGTGGCCGGGGTTTCCTATGAATGTTCGCAGGACGTCACCTATCTGCGGCATTGGGTAAATCTGCAATCCTGCCGGCTGGGCCTGCCCACTTCGGTGAAATACGATCCGCAAAATCCGGGGAATTCGCTGGTGGTGTCGGAGACCTGGATGGGGCTGCGGCAGTAAGCCAGTTCATCACTCTGGTCCCCGCCGTTAAGTGACGTTGACACTCCGCAGCGCGGAGGATAGCGTGGGGCTTTGCCAGCCCAATCCTGATCGGGAGGCGATTCATGGCGTCGAAGCGGTTCTTGGCCGGAGTGTTGGTGTGCCTGGCGGTTAGCCTGGCCCGGGCGCAGGACCCCACCAAGGTTGAGCCCAAGCACTACAAGCTGGCCTTCGAGAACGAGCGGGTGCAGGTGGTGTCGGTGCACTACGGGCCGCATGAGAAGTCGGCTCTGCACGATCATCCCGGGGGCGTGGTGGTGAGCGTCACGGATGCGCATCTGCGCTTCACCGACGAAAGCGGAAAGGTGCGCGAGGTCTACGCCAAAGCCGGGGAGGCTCGCTGGTATGCGCCTTTCAAGCATCGGGTCGAGAATCTGGGCGATACCGTCTACGACGCGGTCTACATCGGAATCAAAGGCAAACTCGCTGCTTCGGCGGGTGCAGACGGTTCGGTGGTGGCGATGGATGCGGAGACGCAGAAAATCCTGGCCGGGTATCTTGCGGGCGCTGCCAAGCGGTAGGTATCCTCGGCAACGCTCAATCCGCGATTAGCGGTAATCCTTTTTCGAACTGCGGCTTCATTTCTTCGCGCATGGAGGGGCGGACGCCCTCGTCCGCCCGGGCAGTGCCGCGGGGCGATTTTGTTTTCTCACGGACGCTGCTGTGGCACTGCTCCCCGGACGAGGGCGTCCGGGCTCCACAGACCTCGCGCTGTCGCCTTCCGTGTAAGATAAAGCTTCGCACTTTGCATCTCTGATCATTGGGGAAAGTTATGGCGCACGAAGTTTTCTGTGTGAAACTGAAAAAAGACTTGCCGGGGCTGGACGAGCCTCCGTTTGACAACGACCTGGGGCGCAAGATCTACGACAATGTCTCGAAACCGGCCTGGCAGATGTGGACCGAGCACTGCAAGATGCTGCTCAATGAATATCGCCTGAATCCGGCGCGGCGTGAGGATCAGGAAGTGATCGTCAAGCAATTGGAGCAGTTCTTTTTCGGAGAGGGATCGGCGTTGCCGAAGGAATACGTGCCCCCGGCGCCGAAGTAGTCCTCTTTTTTCTTTCTCGCAATCGCCAATGCCGCCAGGCTTGTTATCTTATCGATTCTCGGCTGTTGGACGCGAGCGCGGACCTCAGAGGCTAACTAAAGCCCTGATTCTGGAGGGCCTCAAATGGGACGGCTGAAGCCGCGCCCTTCCCGAACTCACACCTTCCCGGCCCCATGCCTGAATTCCACTCAGCGCAGGTTACTTCCGCAGTTACCTGTGCACCAATTTTGATGCACATTTCATCACCCCGTAACATTGCTTTGATACAACCGAAGCGTGGATCTGCATGGCTACAACACGCTGATCCTTTCTGACCTGCACCTGGGGGCAGAGACCAGCCACGCGCGCGAAGCCACTCGCGTGCTCAAACAGAACCGCTTCCAGCGGCTGATTCTTCTTGGCGACATCTTCGCCGATCTCAACTTTGCCCGGCTGACCAAGGAACACTGGAAGTTTCTCGGCTATATCCGCAAGCTCTCGAACCCCAAGCGGAATGTCGAAATCGTGTGGGTCGAGGGCAACCACGATCACGGCCTGACCGACATCATGTCTCACCTGGTGGGCGTGCGGGTGTATCAACACTACCTCTGGGAGTATCAGGGGCTGCGGCACGTGGCCATCCACGGGCATCAATTTGATGGCTTTCAGGTGAACCGGCTCCGGCTCAGCCAGCTGGGGACGTCGCTGTACTTGCTGCTGCAGAAACTCGACTTCAAACGCAAGCCGGTGGCGCGGCTGATCGACCGGCTGAATACGCGCTGGCTGCGCATGTCGTCCAAGGTCTCCAGCGGGGCTCTGGCTTACGCGCATCATCATGGTGCGGAGCGCATTTTCTGCGGGCATACGCACGAGGCCGTCCAGGTGGAGAAAGACGGCGTGCACTATTACAACTCCGGAGGGTGGGTTGATTCCCGGCTCACTTATTTGACGATCGATGAACAGGGGGTACGCATCCATGACTATAGCGAGCACGACTTCAGCGAGCATGACGATCGAGAACATGGAGATCGAGAACATGGAGATCGAGAACATGGCGACCGAGGACATGGCGCCGGGTCTGCATTCTGCGGGCCCGACGGCCGCGAGCGAGTTGACGATCGTGATTCCGGCGAAGAACGAGGCGAAGCTGATTCCTCGGCTGCTGACCGCGCTGACGATGCAGGACTACTCGAAGATGTCGAGTACGAGGGTGTTGGTCGCGGACGCTAATTCGACCGACGGCACGCCAGAAATTGTGCTGGGCTTCCGCGATCGGCTGAACGTGAGCGTAATTCGCGGCGGGATGCCTTCCGTGGGCCGCAACCTGGGCGCGGCGCAGGCGGAGAGCAAGTACGTGCTTT
>Ga0265356_1000048_pt1 | contig 19859 bp, 14 predicted proteins | sample NZE4metagenome_FD_189075 | JGI IMG/M metagenome (GOLD analysis project Ga0265356, IMG submission 189075) | Rhizosphere microbial communities from Maridalen valley, Oslo, Norway - NZE4 | ecosystem: Host-associated > Plants > Roots > Rhizosphere > Soil | place: Norway: Oslo | collected 2017-09-15
CGTTGCGTGTAGTCGAACTCCTGGGAGCAAATCCCTTCATCACGATAAATGGCGCGGCGGACAAATTGAAAATCGCGTTTACGACCGCGCAGCGCGCCGTCGAACGACTCGAACGCGCGAAGATCGTAAAACGGATGGGCGATGCGAAGCGCGACCGAGTCTATTGCGCGACTTCTCTCCTGGATATCCTCGAAGAGCCGGCTCGCCTTAAGCCAGCCGACAACAAGTAGCCCTGGGCACGGAAGGGTGTGCTGCGATGGATGTTCGTTCGTTCCGCCCTCGGGTTGACTGGAGTTGGCGTCGTCATTGGCCTCGGAGCGGCGGCCGCACTCATGAGGCTCATGAAGACGCTGCTTTTCGGCATCAGCCCGCTTGATCCGCTGACTTTCCTGGCTGTGCCGGTCATCTTGGCCACCGCGGCTGCGCTGGCGAGCTATCTGCCGGCTCGCCGCGCTGCTGGAATCGATCCAGTTGGAGCGCTAAGAGCGGAATAACTGAATCGTTAAGGTCATCCAGAGGTGCCATGTCGGCGGCCAGAACGATCCCAAGTCGACGCTCTCTGGACAACCTACTGCGCGACTCGAGAAGGTACTTTAACTCTGGTGCGCTGGAGGGTCCGGGGCAGAGACCACACGAGTCGAATGCCCGTCTTTCCGGTAGAGAATCTCCTGGATCTTCCGCACAAGTTCGTCGATGTAGAAAGGCTTTTGGATCAATGTCAGTTCGCCGTCCGACTCTGAAATATTGTTCACCTTATCATCAGCGTAGCCTGACATATACAACACATCCGTATTACCGCGCACTTTCTTCAGGCTTTTGACCAATTCAGGGCCGTTCATCTGCGGCATGATCACGTCAGTAATGAGCAAACTAATCGATCCCTTATATTGCTCGGCGACTTGCAGAGCCTCCACACCGTTGGCAGCAACGAGTACGTGGTAGCCCTTCGACTGCAATCCCTCGTGCAGCAAGTCTCGGAATGCGCATTCGTCTTCCACAACAAGGAGTGTCTCTGAATGGGATGGAAGCTCCACCGATGCGGCCTGCGAATGAGCGACCTCCACCGGCTGATCGATCTCTGGAAAATAGATGATGAATGTCGTTCCTTTTTGCAGTTCGCTGTCGGCGAAGATATATCCGCCGCTCTGTTTGACGATGCCGTATACCGTAGCCAGGCCTAATCCCGTGCCTTTCCCAACTGGCTTGGTGGTGAAGAAAGGTTCAAAGAGGCGCGCCTGCGTCTCCGCGTTCATGCCCGAGCCGGTATCGCTGACCGATAACGTTACGTACTCTCCGGGAGGAACGGCAATCTCGTGAAGACTGATGGCGTCTTCAAAATGGACGTTTGCGGTTTTAATCGTGATCTTGCCACCTGTGGGCATGGCGTCGCGCGCATTGACCGCCAAGTTCATGATGACTTGTACGATCTGCCCTGGGTCCGCTTTCGTCCTGCCCAGCGCGGGGTCGAGCACGATCTTCTGCTCGATATCTTCTCCCATCAGCCGCTGGAGCATCTTTTGCGTCTCGGTTACCAGAGAGTTCAGGTTTAGTACCCTCGGCTGAAGCACCTGCCGGCGGCTGAAGGCAAGCAGTTGCGAAGTCAGTGAAGCTGCACGCATGCAGGCCTTCTTTATGGTTTCGAGCCTCGTGCTCATGAGCCCTTCGGAATCTAAACCGGCGGACAGCAGTTCGCTATACCCGATAATCACTCCCAGCAGATTGTTGAAGTCGTGGGCGACGCTGCCGGCCAGTTGTCCAAGGGCTTCCATCTTTTGCGCCTGGCGCAATTGCTCTTCGAGCGATCTGCGCGCGGTGACATCCTCGGCGATGATTTCGATGGTGTCGCCTCCACTTCCGGCACTCGGCATCCGCCGCCCGCTGGCCCGCACCATGACGGGCTTGCCGTCCTTGCGCTTCCAGGTGAACTCCACGGCGCTGAAGAAGTCCGCCCGTGTCGGCTGGGCGCGAAAGCCATGCGCATCCCCGTCAGAATACAGATCACGAGAGACAGTCAGCGCAAGAAGCGCTGCTTCTGATGGGTACCCGAGTAATTTCACCAGTGCGGGATTCGCATGCAGAAACCTGTCTTGCTGGACGCTGATGGTCCCGATCCCGTAGGGAGCGTGTTCGACAAAAGAGCGCAGCTCTGCCTCCGATCGGCGCACAGCCTCTTCCGCCCGCCTGCTTTCCGTCAGGTCAATCCCGACGGCCGCAAGATACGGTTTGCCCTCCAGTTCCACCCGCACAGCAGTGAAATAATAAGGGGCGGTGGCGCCGTTCTGCACCAGCATGTCAGCTTCGACCTGGGCTGACCCCTGATCGAAGACTTCCTGCCGAGCCCGCTGTACGGCCTCTTTGTGTTTCTCCGCCACATTGCCCAGCACAGGAACCCCTGCGGGGCTATCGCGGGCCACTCTTTCGGCGTTCTTGTTCCAGCGCAGGTTCTTCCCGGCTCTATCTTGTAGAATGAATATTCCAGGCAGACTCTCAATCACGGCATCGGCTAAAGTTTTTTCCCGCAGGAGTGCCTTCTCCGCGCGTCGGCGTCGTTCCACACTGAATAGCAGCGCGAATATGAGGACAGTTTCGAGAATGCAGAGCGAGATCACCGCGACGATAACAAAGCGGTAGCGTTCCCAAACCGACGGCTCGCGGAATAGTTCCACCGTCGCAGTCGGTAATCGTTTCTCACTAATGTTCCATCGCTGCAACTGGCGCCAGTCCACCGTGTCCTGGGACGAGTTATCGACCACCATCGGAATACCCGCCGGGTCCTCGCCTTGCAGAACGCGCTCGGCCAGCCTCGCAACTTGCCTGCCCAAATTTTCAGAATTGGTCATTCTGCCGCCGACCACGCCGTGCCCGATATGACTGGAGTAAATCGCATACACCGGGACAGGAGCCGCGCGAGTGATCAGGTCTAGGGCCTCTTCCTGAAGAAAGAACTGGCCACTGGCATCTTCAAAAAAGAAAGTGCTCAGGATGATCGTGTGCGGGGGAACCTCTGCCACTCGCCTCAACAGCTCATTCATGCTCAGTCCCGTTAGGTAGGTGACCTCAACTCTTTGGCGATAAGCTGAGAAGTCCTGCGTGAGCTGATCGACCCAATATTTCTCCAGGGGCGAACTGCCCACCACGACGACCACCTGCTTTGTGTCGGGCTGAAGCCGGAGTGCAAGTTCCAGCGTCCGAGTGGGTTCATCCGTGCTGGCAACGCCGGTAGTGCCCCGTCCGGTCTTCCCCGTCGCGATGAGCTGCTTGAGTTCACTGAGTCTTCTGAGGTTGAACAGGCCCACCATCGGCGTTCCTGGGAAAAGCTCTTTCCCAACGCCCAGCATAAACTGAATCCCCGAGTAGGAAACCGGCACGATCAAGTCGGGCTTCTGCTGCGCGTATTTCAATTTCAACAACTTAACCAGACTCGCCGCATGCGCGGGGGCGGGAAACCTTACCAGGTCCAGGTATTCGGTATAGAATTCCACCCGGTCCTGTACCCCGGATCGCAATTGCGATCGAAGGACATGATCAAATCCGGAATAAATCCCTTCCTCGTTGTCGAAGGAATAAAGGAGCAGGACTTTCTTTGGCGGATTGCTGGAGTCTTGAGACTGGCCCAACGAGCCTGCAACCAGGAGGGCGACGAACGCAGCGCATAAAAGAGCGAATCGCGCGGAGCAAGGACTACGTGGGCTAAGTGGCGCGTCAAACATCACCAAACCGCCTGCTGTTTTTCGGATGTCAGGTCTTCAACACGGCCGCTCCGACGGTCCGAGTCCCGACCGGCTTCAGAACAACTCCTGGGGCAGTGGTGTCGGAGGATATTAGCCCATTTTAGCGGTTCTGACTACCTGCGGTTATGACAACATGGATCAAGCCTCGCACAGCGTCCGACCTCGTTCAAAGTAAGATGGTTTCCGGGGCACAGCCACGCTTGCCCGTATAATATCCACACATCGCACAACGAAACTATGTCTGCCAGGTTCGTGAGCCGAAGAATTCTTCTGGTGGAAGACGACGATGAACTTCGTTACGCCTACGCCACCCATCTTACCGCCAACGGGTTCGTGGTCGAAGAAGCCGGGGATCTCGCTGCGGCGCGCAAGAGTGTTGAGGCTACCCGGCCCGACATTGCGATTCTGGATTTCCGCCTGCCCGATGGTACGGCGCTTGATCTTCTCTCTAAATTCAAGGAACTTGAACCCACCATCTCGATCATCGTCCTGACTGGGTTTGGCTCGATGGAGTTGGGCGTGTCGCTCATTAAGAACGGCGCCGAACAATGCCTTGCCAAGCCTGTCGAACCCTCCGCTCTGCTGATGATCGTTCACAAGGTCTTGGAGAACTCGCGGAATCAGCAGAAACAGCTCGCCAACAGCACCCGTCGACGCCGGGTCGTGCTCAATCCATTCTTGGGAGAAAGCGTGGCCATCAAGCGTCTAGCCGAGGCCGCTTCCAAAGTGGCAAACAGCCAGAGCCCGGTCCTCATTCAAGGCGAGACCGGGACGGGGAAGGGAGTGCTGGCGACCTGGCTTCACGAAAACGGCCCACGCGCTGACGATCCTTTTGTCGACCTGAATTGTGCGGGACTGACAAGGGAATTCCTCGAATCGGAGTTATTTGGTCACGAGAAAGGCGCGTTCACCGGGGCGGTCAACGCCAAGCTTGGCCTGCTTGAGGTCGGCCATCGCGGCACTATTTTTCTCGACGAGATCGGAGACATCGATCCCAACGTGCAGCCTAAATTGTTGAAGGTAGTCGAGGAAAAGAAGTTTCGCCGCATGGGAGACGTTCGCGATCGCTTCATCGACGTTCGCCTGATTGCGGCTACTCATCAGGATCTGCGGCATCTGATCGAGACCAAGGTTTTTCGCAGCGACCTTTACTTCAGGATCAGTACCGTGCCGCTCGCGATTCCGCCGCTGCGCGAACGGCAGGATGATATCCCCGCGGTTGCTCGTTCTCTGCTGATTCGGATCTGCTCCGACATGGCACGTCCTCGTGCTGAACTTTCGGAGAAAACCGTCGAGCGGCTGCGCTCCTACTACTGGCCTGGGAATATCCGTGAGCTTCGCAACGTCCTGGAAAGGGCGCTCTTGTTCACCGAGCACCCAGTCTTGGAACCGGGCGATCTAACGTTTGAACCCGGTCCCGAGACGCGTTTCAACTCCTACCAGTCGGCGTGGACTCTGCAAGAACTGGAACGCTTTCACATCTCCGCAGCTTTCTCCGAGGAGAACCAGAACGTCGAACAGACCGCAAGACGACTGGGAATCGCCAAGAGCACGCTCTATCAGAAGCTGAAGGCTCTGCATCTAACCTGAACGACTCGCACTCCTCATCGTCTTGGTCGCGTTCCTGGGACAAGTTCGGTTTCGGGAACGCTTTCTAGAATTCAAACCCGTCACGCTCCGCAGCGTGCTGGGGAGGCGCTCGCTAACCCGCGCGTCTTCAATGTCTTCCGGCGCACTCTCCCTTCGATTCGATTTGGCCCGGCGATTGCCTTAAGAGCTTTGGGATCGAGGCCCGATCTCGAAAGATCTGCCCCAATACCTGGTCTTTAAGAGGTTACGCAATGCCTAAGAAGGTCTTACTCGTGGACGATTCGACGACCACGCTGATGATGGAAGAGATGATTTTGAAACAACGCACCAGTTACGAATGCGTGACGGCCAAGGATGGCCTGGATGCGATTTCGCGCGCTGTAGTCGAGGCGCCGGATCTTGTGCTGATGGATGTAGTGATGCCTCGTATGAACGGCTTCGAAGCCTGCAAGCGCATGCGCCTTGAGACTTCTTTGCGCGAAACCCCCATCATTCTGGTCACCACTCGCGGGGAAGAAGAATACGTGGAAGCCGGCTATCAGAGCGGCTGCAATGACTACATCACCAAACCAATCGACAGCTTTGAGCTGGTCACGCTTCTCCAAGGCTATCTCGGGGAATAAAAGAATCCACAGGAAAGGATGTTTCGAGAACGCATGAGCAATATTTCCAACTCACCAGGGGAGCTCGAAGGAAAAGGGCCGGCCCAGAATGTCGGCGATCAGGCCAAGGTGTACGCCGCCCGCATGCGGCTGCAGAATGCGCTCGATCAAGCCGATGCCCTGGACGCCATTCGCGAAATTGCCGGGAACCTGATTGGCACGGAAGAAGTTGCGGTCTTCAAGGTCGACAAGAAACGCTCGGAACTGTGGCTTTATTGGTCGTTCGGCGTCGACCCGAACAAGCACTCCGTTCTTGAAGTGGCCCGCGAGCCGAAACTGAAGCAAGTGCTCAGTGGCAAAACCGTGTTTCGACTCAGATTGTCGAACGAGAATTTACTTTCCACTGATGATCCGGTCAGTGCATTGGTGCCCATTTTGGTCGATGGTACGCCCTGCGCGGTGATCGTGCTGTTTCGCTTATTTGCGCACAAGGCGGGAATCCAGGCCGTGGATCGGGAAATCTGTGAAGTGCTGTCGAACTGCGCTGGCCGGGCAATTGAACCGTATCACTCGCGCTAAACGCAGAGAAAGAATTAAGACATGAGCCAGAAATCAAAAACACAAAGGTTCAACCCCGCGGTGCTGCCACTCGAATATTTGCCGCGCATCCTGGACGCTTTCGACGATAAGCACGCGCGGCACTATCTGATTCCCGGCAAGATCTTCGCCGCCGCGCAACCGTTCGCCATCAGCACAATCTTGGGTTCTAGCGTCGCTCTTTGCTTGTGGGATTCCGCCCACTTCATCGGGGGTGCCAATCATTTCATGCTACCCGACGGTCCCGAGGACAGCGAGAGCGCCACTCGCTATGCCAACGTGGCCAACCCGGCACTGCTTCAGCGAATGCTGGACCTCGGCGCCGAGCCCAAAACCCTTGAGGCCAGAATCTTCGGGGGTTCGCTCCCTGCGGTGACCTTCAAAACTGGCGGGGATTGTTTGGGCGATCGCAATGTTCAGGCTGTTACAAACTTCCTGAACATGAACGGCATTCGTCTGGTGCAGAGCGAGGTTGGCGGTACGCGCGGACGAAAACTAGTTTTTCATACTGATGACGGACGCGCATGGTCGGACCAGCTCTGATGGCAATGGCAAATCCAAATCCGCGTCGGCCGCGTCCCGACACGTTCTTTGGCATATCCCCGAATGTGCCCGTCGTCGGGAAGCCTCAGCTGATGTACTTGCTGCCTGGACAGTTGCACGCCAGCGCGGAGCCCTGTCAGATCAAGACGATTCTGGGTTCGTGCGTATCCATCTGCCTCTGGGACAAACGTCATCTTGCCGGGGGAATGAATCACTTCCTGCTTGCGGCCTCTCGGGAAGGGGAACCCGCTTCTCTTCGCTTTGCAGACGTGGCGACAGCCGAATTGCTGAAAAGACTGGAGCGGCTTGGTTGCCGGACCCGGGATCTCACGGCAAAGATCTTTGGCGGCTCGGCGCTCTTTCAGAAAGAGAATTGTTATGCGGCAAGCCTGGGCGCCAAAAATGTTGCCGCCGCTCTGTGGTTGATGAAAAACGCGGGGATTCCCGTGGCCGCGCAAGAAACCGGGGGAACGCAGGGGAGAAGGATCGTCCTTAACACCGCGGATGGCGCTGTCTTGTGCCAGCGAATCTAGAAATGAGAAAGCGAAGCAATGGATTTTGATCGCGAAAAAGTCGTCGCCGCATTCCTGGCTGAGTCCGAAGAGGGCCTTGAGCGGACCGAGCAGTACCTGATTGCCGCCGAGACCAATCCCGGCGATCTGGAACTGCTCGATGAGATGTTCCGCGTCGCCCACACCATCAAGGGTAACGCCGCCGCCTTGGATTTTCCTCAACTGGCGGGTTTTGCCCATGTGATGGAAGACTTGCTGGAAGCTCTGCGCCGACGCGAACTCGCGATCTCACGCGAGCTGATCTCGCTCCTCTTACATGGCGTGGATGCGTTGCGCTCTCTTGTTCCTGCGGCGGCCGAGGGCAAGGACAAGCTTAGCCCGTCGCATCAAGAACTGAAGAAAGTAATGGCCAGCCACGCCGCCGGCCGGGAAACGGTTACGCGCGCAGTCGCCCTTACTGACGACCAAGTGTCCTCCCCCAGAGCGGTTCCGGGCTCTGTACCATTCGACGCCCGGAACCGCACCCTTCGCGTCGATATCCAGAAGCTCGACGACATGCTGACTCTCACCGGGGAGATCGCCATCGCGCACGGCCGGCTCCGGCGCACGATTGAAGAACTTGACACCGAAGCCAGAAGCAAACTTCTCGAAATGCAGCGTGAGGGCGATCGCCTCCAGAAGAGTCTTCAGGAGAAGGTCATGGGCGTCCGGCTGGTTCCGGTCGGACCCTCGTTTCAACAGCTTGCCCGCTCCGTCCGTGATATCTCGCAAAGCCACAACAAGCTCGCGCGGTTGGAGGTCGTGGGTGCCGACGTCGAGGTGGACACTCGCATCCTTGAGCACCTCAGAGATCCTTTGCTGCATATGATCCGCAATGCCGTAGATCATGGCATCGAATCCCCCAAAGTTCGCCATGCCAAAGGTAAGAACCCGTGCGGGTTCCTGACGCTCACTGCATTCCATAAGGCGGGGAACATCGTCATTCAGCTCTCCGATGACGGCGCGGGCTTCAACCGGCAACGTATTCTGGCGAAGGCCCGCGCGCTCGATCTTCTGCCCGATGGCGAAAGGATCACTGATCAGGAACTGTTCGGTCTCGTGTTCAAAGCAGGTTTTACGACTGCCGAAGAAGTTACCGATCTATCAGGACGCGGCGTCGGGATGGATGTGGTTCACCGCAACATCGAACTGTTGCGCGGCAAAATCGAGATCCAAAGCACAGAAGGCCAGGGCACCACCATTACTATTCGCCTGCCCCTCACTCTGGCGATCATCGACGGCTTCTCGGTCATCGCCAACCACGAGACCTATGTGATTCCGCTCGAAATGATCAGCGAGTGCGTGGAGCTTCCGGCAGACCAGATTTCGAACGATACCGTCGGGGTCATCAGCTTGCGTGGTGAGCCGTTGCCTTATGTCCGGCTGCGAGAGCTATTTGGTAAGCCGAAGCAGCGTCCCGCCCGCGAAAACGTGGTCGTCGTCCATCGCGAGGGTGGCCATGCCGGAATCGCTGTGGAAACTCTGCTGGGAGAATGCCAGGCCATCATCAAGCCCCTGGATAGACTTTTTCAAGATGTGCCGGGAGTCTCCGGCTCGACCATCCTCGATAACGGCCGGGTGGCGCTGATTCTCGACGTGAGCACGTTGCTGCGCGGGGTCATTGCCGAGCAGGCCCAGGCATTGAACTGATTGTGAGTCAAAGATTGAGACACAAAGAAATTTAGCGCTTCGGCGCCAATTGAAACTGATCGGAAAGGAACAAACCGTATGTTGAAGAAGTTCTCTATCGCAAAACGGCTCGCCCTCGGATTCGGAGTCGTGCTGTTTTTGCTCCTCGTCGTTGCCATTGCGGGGTACTGGGGCATGGAATCCGTAACCCACGAGACCGTCTCCATGCTGCGCGGAGACTCCAAAGTCTCCCAGCTCGCCGATGAAGCCAAGATCGCGACTCTCGAATTGCGCCGCTATGAGAAAGACACTCTGCTTAATATGGATAACAGGCCACTCATGCAGAGCTATCAGGATAAGTGGAAAGCCCAATTGGCACAACTTCGATCCGTCGTGAGCGACCTGAACACGCGGGTCGCTTCCGACAACAGCAAGCAACTCGTGGCGGCGATGGAGAGCGAAATCGCAGCCTACGAGCGTGGCGCGGACGCGGTCGTGGCCGGCATCAACGACGGGACGATCAAGACTCCTCAGCAGGGCAACGCCAAGGTCGCCGAAGTTAAAGAGGAGATCCACCGGCTGGAGGCTGCAGCCACAGACCTCTCGGAAAAGCATCGCAAGATCATGGCCGACAAGGAAGAGACCATTACTGCCTTCGCGCGGCAGACCGCTCTGGTGATGTTCCTGGTGGTTCTGGTCACATTCATCGTGGCAACCCTTGTGACGTTCGCGGTTTCTCGCGGTATCACCCGGCCCGTCAATACCATGGCCGACCATCTCGGAGAAATGGCCCAGGGCAGCGGCGATCTGACCAAACGCATCGAGATCATTTCCCATGACGAGGTTGGTCAGATGGCAAACTCCTTCAACTCCTTCGTGACGAAACTGGAGGAAATCATTAGTGAGGTTCGCACCAGCAGTGACGGCATCGCGAGTGCCGCGGCACAGGTGGCGACTTCAGCTGCATCACTGTCCCAGGGTACTAGCGAGCAGGCGGCCTCGGTCGAGGAGACTACGTCAAGTCTTGAGCAGATAAGCGCCTCCATCAATCAGAATGCCGATAACAGCCGGCAAATGGAGCAGATGGCGGTCAAGGGCGCCCGCGATAGCGAAGAATCCGGCGGGGCAGTGCGTGAAAGCGTGACGGCGATGAAGCAGATCGCGGAGAAGATCTCGATCATTGAAGAGATCGCTTATCAGACTAACCTGCTGGCGCTCAATGCCGCGATCGAAGCAGCGCGCGCTGGCGAACACGGCCGCGGCTTCGCCGTGGTCGCTGCCGAGGTCCGCAAACTGGCCGAGCGCAGCCAGACGGCTGCGCAGGAGATCGGCGGACTTGCCAGCAAAAGTGTCGGAGTTGCTGAGCGCAGTGGGGAATTGCTAAAGGAACTCGTCCCAGCCATCAAGAAAACGGCGGAACTGGTTCAGGAAGTCTCGGCGTCTTCCCGAGAGCAGTCTTCTGGCGTCGCCCAGATCAACAAGGCGATGTCAGCCGTCGACACGGTGACTCAGCGCAACGCGTCATCAGCGGAAGAGCTGTCCAGCACCGCCGAAGAGTTGGCCGCTCAGTCGGAAGCATTGCAGCAACTCATGGCCTTTTTCCGCGTAGCTGGAGGAATGTCGTCCGCGGTTCGCAAGCCATCGGCGGAGCACAAGCCATTCCAGCATCGTGCGCAGACCTTCGTGCCAAAAAAGACGAACGGCTCCGCGCTTGAGCATAACTTCACTCGGTTCTAGAAGGCGGACTTTCATGCAAATCACAAGAAAAGAAACCAATCGGGAAACCGAGCAGGATGTTCAGCAGTACCTGACGTTCATGATTCGCAGCGAAGAGTATGCGGTGAGTATCCTCAAGGTTAAGGAGATCATCGAATACGACACCGTCACCGAAGTTCCCAAGACGCCGGAATGGGTTCGGGGCGTAATCAATTTGCGGGGCAGCGTTGTTCCCGTGATCGATCTTGCCCCGAAGTTCCGGCTGGCTCCCAGCGTAGCTGGAAAACTCACCTGTATTGTAATCACCGAGGTGCAGCGCGAGGGGGGAGCGACCGTGATGGGTGTCATGGCTGATTCCGTCTGCGAGGTCATCGATCTCAAGCCCCAGGATATTGAGGAGCCGCCCACCTTCGGGACTCACATCAAGCTTGACTACTTGCTCGGTATGGCCCGCTCCGGCAAGAAGTTTTGCCTCATTCTCGACACTGAAAATGTGCTTTCGACGGATGATCTGCTTGAGCTCTCTGACTCGGTCGGGGAGACTATCGGGAATCAGCAGGCAGAGTTAGCCTCAGTCGAAGCCACTATAGCTTCCGAACCGACTCCAGGTGTCGCGGAAGAGGCTACCGAGAAAGAGCGCACCGAGGCCCAGTCGGAGTAGCTGATCAAAATGTTCCGGAGCCACAGAACTACACAGGACGTCACCCGTCACGAGATTCATGATCGCTCGTCTCTGGCTCCGGCCCTGTTCGCCAAATTCCAGGAGTTGATCTACAAGGAAGCAGGGATCTGGCTGGCCCCTCACAAGCATGCCTTGTTAACCGGCAGGCTGGCTCGCCGTCTTCGCTTCCTCGGATTGAGCAGCATGCAGGAGTACTACCAGTTGGTGACGCAGCCTGATCAACTGCACGAGCGCGCTGTGATGATTGATTGCATCACCACTAACGAGACTCATTTCTTTCGGGAGGTCCGGCACTTCGACTTTCTCTCGGAGCATGTCTTCCCGACATGGCACCAAAAGGCGGCCGCAGGCGAGCGTGCGACCCACATTCGCGTTTGGAGCGCGGGCTGCTCCAGCGGCGAGGAACCGTACTCGCTCGCTATGCTTCTGCTGAAACACTTTCCCATAGAGAAGGGATGGAACCTGGAAGTTCTCGCAACCGACATTTCCACGCGCGTCCTGGAAAAAGCACGGGAGGCAGTTTATCCCATCGAGAAAATGAAGGATATTCCTGAGGAATATCTTCGTGCGTACATGCTTAAGGGTCGGGGTGAGCACAAAGGAGTAATGAAGGCTAGCCCTGAACTGCACCGCGTCGTGAGGTTCGCTCGCGTTAACCTGCACGCCGATTTCTACCCCCTCCAAGGATTCTTTGATCTCGTCTTTTGCAGGAACGTCTTGATCTACTTCGATCAGAAATCAAAAGAGAAAGTGATCAACGGTATCTTGCGGCATCTCTCTCCCTCAGGATTGCTGTTTGTTGGTCACTCCGAGCACTTGGCCGGAATATCGCCCAGTTTGAAAACCGTTGCACCTACTGTGCACGCGCTGATGCCTGAAGGCGCGGAACTCCCCACGCCAGGCCATACGCCTGCCGTGGTTCCTGGCCGTGCGTTCTGAGCCTGAGTGAACCAGTGAATATGCACTTTCCGCGTAAACCAACAAGGTCGGACGGGAGCATTCACGTGCTCGTAGTGGACGACTCTGCCGTGGTCCGCCAGGTCATGCAGGGCGTGCTCGGCGCTGACCCGAAGATTAAGGTCAGTGTCGCCGCAGACCCAATCATTGCCTGGGCTAAAATCGAGAAAGAAGCGCCCGATGTGGTCATCACCGACCTCATCATGCCGCGTATGGACGGTCTTACCTTCCTGCGAAAGATCATGGCGGAAAGGCCTCTGCCCGTGGTCGTCTGTTCCGAAGTAGCCCATCGCAGGACCGAAGATGCCATCTCCGCGCTTGAACTTGGAGCAGTCGAGGTCATCACCAAACCCAAACTCGGCGTTAGCGATTTCCTCCACGAATCTGCGGTCATGCTGATTGATGTCGCCCGGAGTGCCGCTCAAGCCAGATTGGTGCCTGGACCGCTCCCGCCAGTCGCGCCACGAAATACTGCCGACGCTGTTCTGACACTAGGCCCGGCGCACCGGCATCAGCCCACAGGAGGCAAAATCATCGCCATTGGCGCCTCCACCGGGGGCACGGAAGCTCTGCGTGAACTCCTGCGGGCGATGCCGTCCCGGTGCCCGGGAATCGTTATCGTCCAGCACATGCCTGAGATATTCACACGCGCATTTGCCGATCGCTTGAACAGGGATTGCAGCATTGAAGTCAAAGAGGCCGCAGACGGCGACCGCATCCTCAGCGGACGCGCTCTGATCGCTCCCGGAAATCATCACCTTCTCGTGCAGAGGAGCGGGTCTGCCTACATCGCCCAAGTTGCCGACGGACCGCTGGTCTCGCGGCACCGACCGAGTGTGGATGTGCTGTTCAGGTCGGTCGCGAAATCCGTTGGATCAAAAGCAGTTGGCGTGATTATGACGGGAATGGGGAATGATGGCGCTCAGGGTTTGCTGGAGATGCGCAACCGCGGCGCCCAGACTATTGCCCAGGATGAGTCCAGTTGTGTTGTCTTTGGCATGCCTAAAGAAGCGATCGCGCGCGAGGCTGTCGCAGCTGTTGTTCCCTTGCGATGGATCGCCGAAACCGCGTTAAAGATGGCAGGGTGCTAAGTTAACTCATCGTCAACGATGTTTGGGCTCGACTGCATCCAAAATCAGCAGAGCTTCACCCAGAATCCGCAGTGAGCGAGCATTTACATCGATCGGAAATCACCAAGCCTTGCAATGCTTCGATCAACAGCGTTGAAGTGTGCGTTCTGGTGGCTGCCGAGAATTTGATCAAATGGCGAATTCACGCTGGCTGCGGATTCTCAATTTGTCAATCGGTTGTTTGCTCTGACTCTTACAGTACGACGACATCCGGTTTTAGCCGCTGCGCTTCTTCAACAGCTTCCACGCCGTCGTAGGCTTCGCCGCACACGCTGAAGCTGGGTTTCTCTTCCGAGATCCTCCGTACCTGTTTTCGGATAATTTTCCCCAAGGACTTAAGCTGCTAAATCCGCTGCGTCTGCCAATGGGTCCGCATCCTCTTTGATTACTTAGACTTACAATAGATCGCCCTTCTCCTTTTGAGTCCGCTGCGTCTGCCAGTTCCGCCATCCCGGCACTACTTTCAAGTGCTTGATTTTACGACATTTTTTGGCTCCGTCCCCCTTTTCATCGAAAATGACGAATGTGCAACTGTGTAAGAAAGTGTGTCACTTTCCGCGCATTTCCACGGTTCATTGTCATTTTGCCCGTGAAGCGCTTTGCCAGCGATTCTCGGGCTAAGAGTCCATTGCCCAGTCATAAGAAGGCACCCGCATGAGATTTTACCACTTCATTCGAGCAAGCCCTTCTTTTCGCTACAGATTTCTGGCAAGCAGATGGCTGGATTTTCTACTGCTGTTAGCAAGCAATCTGCGAGGCTACTAACGCTCACCAGAATGACACAGTTGTTCATGATTTTGCAGACGGTGTCTGCAAAATCTGGCCACGAACAACTTTCGAAGCGACGGTAGCCCAGTAGTTGAACGCGAATATGAGTTCAACCGTGGGAGGGGCTGCATCGCCACAGATGATGCTACATGGGCAAGCTAGGTAGTTTCCTCCACAATTCGAACATGTCGCCGCAACCACCTTGAACGCCTGTCGCATCTCCAAACCGGGTTCCTCTAATTCCGCACTCGTGGCCCCCGACTCAATCGGATGCGACGTCATGGCCTCACCAGCTTGGCGGGAAAGTCCGGGTTGCGGTGCCATCTTCCGTCGTGGGTATAAATTGAGGCTTTCCGGATGCACATATTCCAACGCGGTATCTACGCCCTCGCCAAATGGTGCAATGGCCTCTGCCGCATCCCTGACCCAGTCTGGAACTGACTCCGTCGGCGGAAAAGGATGGTTCCGGTTCAGCCAATCCAAGACCTCGGTGCATCTCCCAAACATAGAGACGGAAAGTGTGTATTCGGGAAGCGCCAAGGAAAGATTAATCAATAGCGGGGAAACAGGGTCTTCCTCATTCACTTTCGACACAAGCTCGCGGTAAGCCTCGATCGTGTGGTCGAGCGCCTCTCTGGTGCGGTGAATGACTACGGGCATCTGCAAATAGTTATCGTCGAAAACCATGAAGCGGGCGTTCGGCGCGAAGGTCAATCGATGACCGTTCCGCACCAAAATTTTCATCAGCTCTAAAGTTCGCAAATCGAAGAGAGCATATTCTGCCTTTTCGTTTCTTGCCCATGCATACGGGAACGCAACAGGTTCCTCCGGAATGTGTTCGAGAGTGCCAGGCTGATGCGTTACTAGGATACGGAACGATCTCGCATCGTCGCATAACCAAGGTACTCTTTTGTCGAGTTGGAGGGATTGTGGGAACACGTCGGTTTTTTCCAACTCCTCGCGGATGTCAACTTTGGACTTCTGGCTCCCGAAGTATTCAGAAACGAGCGTGTTGTCTCGGAAGTGATTATGAATGACGCTCTTCCAGCGTCCGATGTCGATGGTTCCATCGACGCGCCAAAGCTTCGTATATTCAGTGTGGCGACCGGCGCGTTTGAGATCCACATCGAGACGGGCCATCATTTCTTCCGGCGTATAGGCTCGTATCGAACCATCAAGATGTTCGATACGGCTCGTCGTTGCATCGATCACGCTATGGACGTAACGGCAATGCAGCTTCTTCCCATCGGCACCACTCTCACTGTCACGCAGCTCCTCGGCTTCAAGGATGAGCTCTGCGCTCTTTTCCTTGGTCCTTCGTTGCCACCAGAATTCGGTGCGGAAGATTTGATGGAAGAACCGCTGACGTTCGTCCGCCCCGTGTGTCGTTACTCCGGCCTGGAGCGATGACAGGTCTTCGTCGAATTTCGGCCCGTACCAATAATCCAACTCCATCGTGTGAGCCGCAGTTTCGGCCAATCCCACCATATCAGGATCGAGCCTTACTCTCACGTTCACACTGGAGTCCTGGGCCATTTGGTGTAGTGTCCCTAGAAGCTCTTCGTTGAAGTGATTGAAAGGGCTCTCCGAACGCCGCATGTAGTGGTGTGCGAACACACAAAGTTCCCCAATTTGGAATATGCCTGGTCGGATCATCTTGAGGGCTGTGAATGGGACGAGACCGTCCTTGTCCATCTGCTCGAAAATCTCCGGGAATGCTCTCTGTGCAAGACCCGCCCCCCTCAGAGCGTGCGCCCCCGAATTCCACGGGGTTTCAGAATCCGTTAGCACGTCCGTTCCTAAGAGTTCCGTAAGCCGTGTGATGGACTCTTGGGGCACATCATGGATTGTAGAGGCGATGAACTTGCCCCATCGCTGCTTTATCTGCGATTTGTCCTCGTCTGTTTCAGGCTCGATGACATGTGCGAGGACGCGGGTGAGACCAGGCTCTAGGTAAACTGCGGCAGGAACGACCCATCCGACCGGTCTATGACGATCATGACTGATGAGCTGGGGCATCCCAACATCAAAACTATCTTTCATGGAGTCGTAGAGGGCACCCGTGTCCATCCTCATGGACTTCCGATTGACCGAATCGCTCATAATCGCCGCGATTTGAGATTTCACGAGGCTCCTCGACAGGTAAAGTCTTCTCTCTCGGGAGAAGTCACCCCATCCCAGTTTACTAACTTGAGGAGACACCGCGGTTAGCGGCAGTTTTTAACATGTCGATTGCTCCTGCGAAGTCGGCTAGTAGAAGCTCATCTCGCATTCGCAATTTGACGTAGTGAACCGTCAGCAGATCTTTCCTCGCCGCTGTTAAGTGTTATGAAACGATCAACGGAGTAGCCCCTGGTCGCGCATCCGCTGCTCCTGCTCCTCTGAAAACCTCTGCCATTTCCCTTTGCGAACTTTGACATCCTTGATAATCGTCACGTAGTTGATCTTGTTCGGGTCGCGCTCATCGTGGGGCTTGAGATCGGGCGAGTCCGACATTTGGTTCAACTCTTCGATCAACTTCTTGTCAGCCTCGGGATCGCGTGGCTTCTTTGGGACCGCTTTTATGTCGCGCCACGCGGGGAGATATTTATCCCATAGGCGAGTAATCAGAAAACTGGTGTCATCGGGCGGCGTGCCTGCAAAATTGATGAGACCGGTCTTGAGGACTTCCTCCGGCATCGCGGAATAGTAGGCGTCCAGCTTCTTGAGATCCTCCTTGAAATCGATGCCGTTTACGAAAGTCTGGTGAGGATCGAGAAAAAGCGGGACGATCTGCGCGTGGAAATTGTCCTTCGACGTGAACACCGAGCAGAAGGGTAAATAATAAAGATAGGCAAGATCGACGTGATGGCTTGCCTTTACGTTCCTGAGCAATTGGGTGGGCAGCACAAGGCAGAAAAAGATGTTCACTGTGAGCAAGAAAACGAAATATGGCACATGCTCTCGCAATGGTGGCCGTCGGCGCTGAATCCAGTCAGCAATGACAATATCTGCGGCATTGGGAACATTGATGGCTTCAGGTAATCCCAATAGATCAAGCCCGAAGCGCAGCAGCCATTCGGTGTCCAAGTAATCGATGATCGTGTCGGCAAGCTGTTTCGCATCCTCAAGAGTTTTCGGCGCGCGCCACGGGCCAATACTCCGCATGACGTGCTTGACCATCGCATCGAAATCAACGGCGGTGAGTGATCTTCGCCATTGTTTGGCCATATTCCGTTCCACATCCAGAAACTGGCGCTTGGTCCAGCGTTCAAGCGCTTCCTGCTCCTTGCTTTTGCGATAAACGACGCCCTTTTTGTCTCCAAGCTGAACGGGTTCGCCGTGGGCCATGGCGACGCGTTCGTAAACAGTCTTGATGTCGAATTGGCGAGTTAGTTCGCTGTTCAGGATCGCTATATGGTGAACGTTCGGATAGCCTTGCGAATCCGGAGTCCGGTCGGCCAGCGAGCCTACGAGTTGCTCCGGCGTGCTGCCACTCTTCAACTGCTTTTCGAGATCAGCAAGGCACTCAACGAAGAAAAGCGGTGTAATTGTGGACATGTAGAAATTGTCCATCAGCGCTGCCTCGTGAATGTTCAGGCTTTCGAGCGATGACTTGTCGAAAATGAGCGACGGTCCTTGTGACATATCATTTGGTCGTCCTTCCCCCGGAGTTCCTTTGAGGCGTCCGCAATCGCAGCCTCTATGCGTTCGAGTATTCCCGCCTCAGCGGCGTCTGTCCAGACTTTGATCATCCCGTCCTTCTTCCATGAGTTCTTCAAGCGTCGGCCGGCCCGCGCTTGCGTGCTGAAGCTTCAGCTCCAGCCCCAGCGCCGCGAGAATATTGGTGATCTTGGAATATCCCAGTTCGCCCATCCGTCCGTTTTCCAGGGCGTCGAGCGTGGAGAGTCCGACCCTGGCTTTTTTTGCAAGCGTGGGCTTCGTCAGGCCGAGTTCTTTGCGCTTGATGGCGATCTGCTCGCCCAGTAAGTACAGGGGCACCGTACACCTAGTATACGAGGTTTGTACGCGTTATGCATCAGAATAGCCTAATATACTGGGTGTTGACGCGGCTATCAGGAAGGGCAAGCAAGCACGATCTTGGAAAAAGGGGTCAGTGATTGCGTGCCCGGAGACATTTTAAGTGCCGTATTTTGAATACATTTCCAGAGCGCGCATCAAATACTTGTACCTACGCAGCATTATTGACTTGTATTTAAACAGCATTATATACTTGTATTTGCACAGCATTAAACACTTGTAGTCGCCCAGGAAGAGGCAGCCCATGGCAACGCCGAATGAGAAGCTAGCTGAATCTCTCGATGCGCTCAAAGCGCTTCAGGATGACGGAAGACGTGTGTTCCGATCGGATGACCTGAGCCGCATTAACCGCGAACGTCTGCTTGCCAACGGCTTTGTCCAAGAAGTCATGCGCGGCTGGCTGATCTCCTCTAGCCCCAGTGCGCGCGCGGGCGACAGCACCCCATGGTACGCCTCATTCTGGGAATTCTGCGCGCGTTACTGCAACGACCGCTTTGGCGAGGAGTGGCATCTGGCGCCGGAGCAATCGCTTTTGCTTCACGGCGAGAGAACGGTCATTCCGCCCCAGGTGGTGGTCAGCAGCCCGAAGGGCACCAACAACACGATCAACCTTCTGTTCGGCACCTCGCTCTACGACCTGAAGGTGTCCGAGATGCCGGCGGCAGCTGATCTCGCGGTAAGGGAAGGCCTGCGGCTTTTCTCGCCTGTCGCGGCGCTTATAAGAGTGCCGGAATCCTTCTTCGCACGAAACCCCATCGAGGTACAGGTTGTGCTGGGCAGCCTCGCGGACGCGTCGGACCTGCTGCGCCTTCTTCTCAACGGCGGCCACTCTGCGAAAGCGGGCTATCTAGCCGGCGCGTTCCGGGCGACCGGCCGGCCGAAACTGTCGGATGAGATCGTCAGCACGATGAAAAGCGCCGGTTACGATGTGCGCGAAAGCAATCCGTTCGAGGCTGGGCAGACATTCGGCGCATCGAGCCGCGCGGTGTCGCCCATTGTCGGACGCATGCACATGATGTGGGACTCGATGCGCGACGCAGTTATAAAGAATTTCCCGGCGGCACCCGGACCGCCGAAGGACAAGGACGCCTATCTGCGTTTCATCGATGAGATCTATCAGAGTGACGCGTATCACTCGCTGTCCATCGAGGGATACTCCGTCACGCCCGCACTGATCGACCGGGTGAGGGGGGGCGGCTGGGACCCGGAACATCACGAGGACGATCGCAAGAGCCGCGACGCACTGGCGGCGCGGGGCTATTGGCAAGCATTCCAAAAGGTGAAGGCGACGGTGGCGGAAGTGATTGCGGGTGGGAACGCCGGCACCCTCGTGCGCGAAGCGC
>Ga0265356_1000049_pt1 | contig 19825 bp, 17 predicted proteins | sample NZE4metagenome_FD_189075 | JGI IMG/M metagenome (GOLD analysis project Ga0265356, IMG submission 189075) | Rhizosphere microbial communities from Maridalen valley, Oslo, Norway - NZE4 | ecosystem: Host-associated > Plants > Roots > Rhizosphere > Soil | place: Norway: Oslo | collected 2017-09-15
CCTATCAAGGAGCTACAGCGTGCGCGCTGCGGTTTCTTAGTCGTGCCAGAGAACCGTTCGAGCCGCAAGGGCCGGGTCATCCGCCTCGTCGTCGCCATTGTACCCGCGCGCTCAAGAAACCCTCAACGCGACCCGATCGTGTTCTTGGCCGGTGGCCCCGGCGAATCGGCGATTCTCGACATACCTTTCTTAGTGCATGCCGACGTCAACCGCAATCGCAATCTCATCGTCATGAGTCAGCGTGGGACGCTGTACGGCGAACCCGATCTCAACTGCCCGGAGCTCGACCAATATTATGCGCGCCAGGTCAGCCTTGTGTACGATGCGCCCTCGACTGGACGGGCCCAAGCTAAGGCGGCGGCCGCGTGTCATCGGCGGCTTATCAGTCAAGGCATCGATCTTAGCGCGTACAACACGACGGAAAACGAACAGGATTTTGTCGACCTTCGCAGCGTTCTCGGCATCCGCCAATGGAACGTTTACGGCTACTCGTACGGGACCGATCTCGCACTATCGTTAATGCGCGATTATCCCGACGGTATTCGAACCGCCATTATAGACTCAGTGGTGCCACCAGATATCGTCAGTCTTCCCTGGACGTGGAGCAGCACCCGAGAGGGCATTACCGCGGTCTTTAACGAGTGCCGCGCGCAACCCGCGTGTAATAGCAAATATCCCGACCTTCTCGGACTTTTCACGAAAACGGTACGGCGCTTGGAGGCGACCCCAATCGTTCGTCGAGTCGTTCCGCCGCAGGGTGGCCCGACGGTGAAGGTTGTGTTGGATGGCGGCACGATCGTAAACATGGCCGTGGGCAACCGCCCGAAGGCCGAAGATATGCCGGCGGCGCTTTTCAATCTGGCGAACGGCGATCCGCGAACGTTCTTGGAGGCACGCGCGGCCGGAGCGGGGGTGGCGGAGGTTCCGGAGCAAGCGTTAGGTATGACGCAAAGTTTCATTTGCCGCGAGTGGGAACCGTACGGATCGCCACCGGAGATTTTGCGCGCTGGACGGCGTGAGTTCCCAACTTTGCCGGACTCGGTTCTGATCAACGCCCCGCAGCTGCCGTTCGAGCACGAGCTGTGCCGGGTGTGGAACGTTCCGGTAGGTCCGCCATCGCAGCGCGTCCGCGTTCGCAGCACGATCCCAACCTTGGTTGTGTCGGGCACGATCGATGCGAAGACGGGCGCGCGGTGGGGGCGTTACGCAGCAAGCACGCTGCCAAACTCAACCTACGTGCGCATCAAGGGCCTTGGGCACTGGGTAATCGCACAGTCGCCGTGCGCACAACGCATCTTCCAATCGTTTCTAGCACATCCGCGCTCGGTCGACACCGCATGCGCGAACGCCGCCTCTGGAGTCAACTTTAAATGAATTCCAAAGCGTTGTTTCTTGCTTTCGCCTGCGCTCTCGTAGCCTGCAGCTCTGGAACGACACCCACGACGGTGACCCCAGGTGCGTCGTCATTCGCCCCGGGCCCCTGTCCGAGTACACCGGAGGATATTCCAGAGCTCAAGACCGCACGCTGCGGACGGCTCACCGTTCCCGAAAACCGGCATCACGCCAATGGCCGGAAGATCACGCTTGCGGTCGCCATTATCCCGGCAAAGTCGCCGAGTGGGAAGAGCGACCCAATCGTCTGGCTTGCCGGCGGCCCCGGAGACGACGCAATCATCGAGATCCCGCTGGCCATGGCTGGAAAGCTCAATGCGAATCGCGACGTGATCTTCATGTCGCAGCGCGGCACCTATACGGCCGATCCGAAACTGACGTGCGATTCGGTGGATCGCTGGGCTGCCGAGACGCTGAACATGCCGTACGACGCTCCGGCGACGGGAAATGCCTACGTCGTTGCAACGCGCCAGTGTCGCCGAGAACTGGCGGCACGGACCACCGACCTCGGCGCGTACAACACGCTGGAGAGTGCCGACGACCTTGAGGACCTCCGCATTGCGCTGCACGTTGCGAAATGGAATATCTATGGGATATCTTACGGAACCGACTTAGCGCTCACGTACATGCGGCGGCATCCGGGCGGCATCCGTGCGGTTGGCATTGACGGCATATTTCCGCCGTCTCTCGCCGGCGGCGCCTCGACATGGGTAAGCGCTGACGAAGGAATCAATGCGGTCTTCAAGGCGTGTCACGCGCAGTCTCCGTGTCGTCAGCGCTACGGCGACATCGCCGCAACGTGGCAGCAACTGGTAATCCGCTACGAGGCGTCGCCCAAAACCTTCCAGGTCGACGTACCCGGGCATTCTGGAAAAGTGAACGTGATGATCAGCGGCGGCATGCTCGTGCAGTGGGCGGTGTCGCCCGGAACGCATATTGCCGGCAAGATGCCTGCGTGGATCGACGCACTCGCTCATGGCGACGCCGGACCGATCGCGTCAACCTGGGCCGCGCCAAAACTCAATCCCGCCGGCATCGGCGTGTTGAGCAACGGCCTCTTCTCCGGCGTTTCCTGTGGCGAGTGGGTGCCGTACGAAACCGAGAAGGACGTCGTCGACGCCGGGCAGCGTGCCTTCCCGACGTTTCCGCTTTCCATATGGAGGAACGCTCCCAACCTGCCGTTCATGCGCCAGAACTGTCGCGCCTGGAACGTGCCGAGCGTCTCTTCTGAAGTACGAGCGGTGACGCGAAGCAACATACCGACACTCGTCATGTCGGCCCAGTACGACGCCCAAACTGCAGCTTCGTATGGTCCCTATGTGGCGCGGACGCTACGGAATGCTACGGTCTTGACCTTTCCTAACGTCGCCCACGTTGCATTCGGCAGTCCGTCCAAGGCGGCCAACGCATGTGCGCAGGCTATCGTGAGGTCGTTCTTTGACGTACTGAACCGCGTCGACACGGGCTGCATCAGGAAGATACCTCCAACCAAATTCGAGATCACGCCTCCAGACTAGGTGGACCCGCCACGTGCCCCCGAGAGCCACTAGAGCACCGGCCTACTCGAATAAACCGGTGCTCTTCATTCGTGACTTTTCTACGCAGCCAAGAAGCGCGGGTTATTTTTCCGCTGCCACCGTGCCGAGCGGTAGGTCGAATTCACCCGAAAAGACCGCAACGATCGAACCGCCGGCCGGGTACTTGAAAACCTCGCCGTCGTTGTTACCCGCGTCCGCGCAATAGACGAGGCCCGTAGCGATCCAGGTCTGCGCGCAGTCGCCTGAACCCGAGAGCGATACAGTGCCCTTCAACGTCGCCGTCGTTCCGCCGATCGTGTACTGATACATTTCGGCCGTTCCCTGATCGGTGACGGTGAGATACTTGCCGTCCCACTGTACGGATCCAGGGAACTCCACCGTGTTGCTCGTTGTGATCGCTTGGAACTTATTGCTGCCTTTGGGAAGCTCGACGAGCTCGAAGTAGCCGCTGCTGTTAAAGCCGTCGAAGAAGAGATCCCCGTTGGGGTCGTAGCCGTCGAAGTACTCTTCGACCAACGGCGTGCTCATGACGGTGCCCGAGCCGCGCGCGTGCTTGAAGATTATGATGTCGCCTCCGCCGCTCCCGCTGTTAGGATTGTACAAGATGCCGACTGCGAGGTCGCCGCTGGTATCCATCGCGCAGCTGGATGGATTGCCGACGGAATCAGAGAGCGACTTGATCAGCTTCTTGGGGACCGTGTACTCCGAGATCTGGGTAGGGCCAGCGATGATCCAGAAGGTCTTCTTCCCATACCCGTAGAGGACGTTCGTGCACCCTTGGCCGCCGACGTTAGTAATCGAACCGATCTGCTTATCGCCCTTGGGATAGTCGAAAATGCTGGCGTAGGTACCGTAGTCGTTGATGATGTACTCAAACGTCTTCGACTTCGCATGCCGGTCAGGAACGATCGTCGCGTAACGAGGCAGGATGCTTAGACTCGCTTGCGCTGCCGTTACCAGCGTTCCGTTCACTGAGAGCGTCCTACCGGCGTATCCACTATTGAGCGAAGCGTTTGATGGCGCGACCGCCGCGCCCCCGCACGCCGAGCATATCGCGAGTGCAAGCAGAGCACCGGCGTATTTCACGAGACCAGTGGTATTCATTACCTTACTCCTTTTTGAGTAGACACGATTCGCAGGTTATTCTCGGCGAGACCGAGCCGACCGGGTATTCGTAAACGTTCGGCTCTTCGTTTCCTGCATCGGCGTCGCAACGATGCTCTAAACTTGGCCTTCGTCGTCTATTTCCTTAAGGAGTACCGCCTCGTATGCGATAGAGTCCCGCTCGACGCGCGTGTTGCTTGTCGTAGCGCGTATTCAGGTGGACAAGGGCCTACTAGCCGTCGCTGCAAAGTGGCGTAAATGTGGGGATGCTGAGGTCGAAGGATGGCTTTGCGGCCAGGAATGATCGTCGCACCGCGAACGACCCTAAGATAGGATCGTTCGATGTTTAGGAGGCTAGGGATGTTTTCATATATTAGGCGTTACGCATTAAGCTGCTGCGCGGCCACGGCGATGCTCGCCGGCTGTGGCGCCCTTCCCTTGAGCCTGTCGAAGGGTCAGGATGACATGCGGCTGCCGATCGCAGCGCAGACGGGTAGCGGCAAATCGTGGATGCTGCCGGAAGCGAAGAGCGAGGATCTGCTCTATGCCGACGCAAGCGGCCTGAACGTCAGAGATGTTTACGTTTTTTCATATCCGAAAGGTAAGCTGGTAGGAACCATCACGCAGTCGGACGCCCAGTATCAGCAAGGCCTTTGCTCCGATGCGAAAGGGCACGTGTTCGTTACCACGCTATCGAATAGCGACTACGGCGGGAGTATCTACGAATACGCTCATGGCGGCACTAAGCCAGTTGAAACCCTCTACGAGGACGGCGTCTGGCCGTGGGGCTGCTCAGTCGATCCAAGCAGCGGAGACTTAGCCGTGGCAAGCATCAATCTGGAGAGCCTCAATAGCTTCGTTGAGGTTTATCGAGGTGCCAAGGGAACGCCGAAACTCTACTCGGATAGCGAAATCATAAACTACATGTTCTGCGGCTACGATAAAAAAGGCAATCTTTTCGTCGATGGCTCGGGTTCCGGCCCGCAGGTATATCTTGCGGAGCTTCCGCGAGGAAGCGCAACGCTGACGAACGTCACCATAGAAAAGGCCATAGATTGGTACGGGCAGATTCAATGGGACGGCGCGCACATTACGATCGAAGGTCAACCAGATTCCGCACTCTATCGGCTCCGGGTTTCCGGTTCGACCGCAACCGTTGTCGGCACCACGCCTCTCAAACAATGGAACGACACCGCTCCCGCGCAATCGTGGATACAGAACGGTGCGATCGTACAGCCGAACGGTAGCGGGGCGACGGAGATTGGATTTTGGCACTATCCAGCCGGTGGTAACCCCACCACCAGCATTCCTAGTCCAGCCTCTCTGTTTGGGGTAACTGTCAGCTCAGCTCCGCACTAAAGGTTCGCGAGTCGAGGCAAGAACTAAGGCTTCGCGATAACCCCTTGACGCCGCGGGGTAGGGCGGTGCTGTGGCGGATCCGGCTGCTACGGGCCCGGCACCCACTTAGCAGGGGCCTGCCGTTTGCCGTCGGTATTCTCCAGGCAGCACTTTTTTTGGAGGAAGGACTATGTTTCGATACATTCTGTGCGGCTCGCTCGTCGGCGTTGCATTCATGGGTAGTCTCGGCAGCGTTCGAGCCCAACAAACGTCGGATTCGGATTACATTGGCAAGATAATGCCCGCCGCGCCCGCAGGTGTGGTGCAGAGCGCGACCATTATTCAGATGCAAAAGGGAGGAAGCGTGCGGATCGTCCAGACAGGCACGAATGGCTTTACGTGCATGCTATTGGACCCAAAGACACCGATGTGTGCCGACAAGAACGCGACGGCGTGGGCACAAGCGTTAATGACTCACACGGCGCCGCCCAACAATGTGGGCTTCGTTTACATGCTGGGTGGAGACGACGGTGCCAGTAACATCAATCCTTATGACACGGCTCAGACAGCGACCAACCATTGGGTGACGACCGGCCCACACGTTATGATAGTCGGCGGAGCCGTCGAAACGATGGGGTACCCAATGACGGCCGACGCGAACACGGCGAAGCCATACGTAATGTGGGCGAACACGCCTTACGCACATCTTATGATTCCGGTGACGACACAACCGTAACTCCGTTCGCACGTAAACGAAATAACGGGGGTATAAGCGAGGGGCTCCGTTTTAAGGGGACCCTCGACGCCTTTAAAGACATTGTACGAATCAGGCCGTGTTTTGTGTTCCGGAGCCGAGGCGGCTGAGTTAGCTACGCGTAACTATCCGACCCGCCGATCCGTTTACGGAAGCGAGGAGCAACGCACATGAGAAGCCTAGATTTTGGTCGCCGTACATTTCAAGCGGCGCAGGTGAGGCCTTACTCTAGGTTCCAAACACGTTCAACACGGCCTTCTCGAGGATGCTGCGCGATGCCGGGGTGCCGCACATGAGGCTGCACGATCTCCGGCATACGTTCGCGTCGATGGCGCTCGACGCCGGCGTGGATCTCAAGACCGTTTCGAACGCGCTCGGGCACTCGACGATCTCCACGACGGCCGACGTTTATGCGCACGTGACCGACTCGCTCATGCGCGACGCCGCCGATCGGATCGATGGGGCAATAGCTACGGCTGTCTCGCGTCCGGCTGGCGGCGCCTCGCCCGCATGAGCGGGTAACCGCACGGCGAGCGGGAACTCGAACAACGGCCGCCGCCCCTTGGGCGCGCGGCTGTTTCCCTCTACGCTACTCATTGTGAAAGGCAGCAAATGAAATTCTCGGATCATCGCGCCCGGATCGCCGTACTCACGGTGGCAAGTGGGTTCATTATAGCGACGAGCGTCGCCGTTGCGAGCATAAATGTCGGGCAAGCCTCGCGAGTACGACCGGACGCCAAACAGACCTGTAAATCGAACAGCCCATGCCTTTGGTACATGAACGACGGATCGGGCGACGGAATCGTGGGTGGCGCGGCCTCAAGCGGCGCGGGCGTCCTCGGAACGAATAGCGATACCTCGAAGAACGGCAATGGCGCGGGCGTCTACGGCGAAAGTGAAGTCCAAGTCGGTGTCTCCGGCTCTTCACAAGACCTCGACGGTGTCTACGGCTCTTCACGAGACCTCGACGGTGTCTTCGGCACCGCGGCCGGGAACGGCGCCGGCATATATGGAGTGGATACGGATAAATCGAAGAGCGGGAATGGCGCGGGCGTCGCCGGCGAAAGTGAAGTGCAAACCGGTGTCTACGGCTCTTCGGGAACCGGCGACGGCGTTTATGGCACGACGGCTGGGGCTGGGAACTTCGCGGGCGTGTATGGGACGACTACCGTCGGCACGAGCGACACCGGCGCGGCCGTTCAGGGCGATGGCGGGCACCGCGCCGGCATCGTAGGGTTTTCCGACGACGTCAACGCGGGCTACTTTTCGAGCAGCGGCACGTTTAGCGCCTTATACGGCACCGCCAACAATTCCAGCGGCCTTTCTGCTTACAACGACAACCCCACGTACGGCGCGGTGTATGGAGAAGCGGACAATGCCACCGGTAGTTCGCTGTACGTGAACAACCACGTAACGGGGCTCGGCTTCTTCGTCGATTATACGGGATCTGGATACTTCTCAGGCCAGGTAGAGGCCACGAATTTTGTCAAGGATCTTCACACGCGTGGCGGTGGGCCCGTGAAGTCGTACGAGGCGAGCTCAACGGAGGACACGATAGAAGATACAGGCTCCGGCTCGCTCGTGCGTGGCAGAGGCATCGTACGGTTCGACGCAAACTTTGTGCGTGCGATCGACTCAAGTCGTGGTTATCGCGTGCTCATCACGCCGGACGGCGACAACCGCGGGCTCTTCGTTTCAAATAAGGGTTCGGCCGGCTTCGCGGTGCGCGAGGCTCAGGGTGGACGATCGACGCTCGCCTTCGATTATCGCGTTGTGGCGTATCCCATCGGCGGAGATGCAGCGCGGTTGCCGCCCGCAACGGTCGGGCATCCGCCGCACGCTCCACCCCGTCTTCAAGGCGCGATGGTCGAGCGTCCGCAGTTGGCGCCGCTCGCATCGCGCCCCAGGCCCTAATCCGGCACGTCGCCATTCCGCATAGCGGGGCTCCGAGCGGAACCGGAGCCCCGCGGAGCTACGGCTGTTTCGCGTCTGCTAGGCTAAATCTGCGTGCCCCAAATGATGCAATAGATCATTTCGAAGGACCACGCCGTGCACCGATAGATCGCTAAATCGATGTCATCATTGCGCGGTTTCTCGCCGTTCATGTAGGGGTTTAGCTTTTTGCCTGCGACTATTGTTGGCGTCGAAATTTAAGGGTCGTCGGCTTTGTTTCCAAGTACGCTGACGCTACGCGGTCCCTTTGACGAGTTCAGAGTTTGGCGGCTCCTGAAGCGTCACACCGACCTCGACAGTACCCAAGGGAGTCGATGGCCTAATGCCTTTAGGGAAGAGCTTTGAAATCGGATCTTTGAAATATCATTGCAAGTGCGACGACGAGCGCGGTCCAGATAAATGGAGGTCCCAGCGCGGTTAATCCGACTAGCCAAGCAGGTCTACTTGTCGACTCAATCTTTCAGGCTCATTATTGGAAATGAGCGGCGGCGGTCATCCGTCACCTTCGTCACCAATCGGTCACCAATGGGATCGATTCCGCCCCGTTTTCGTGCTCAAATCTGGTGGGGAAAGTGGGAGTCGACATCGACTTCCTGATGAACGAGGAGGAAACCGAAGAAATGGAGCATCGTCAAACCTATCGATCTCCCTCACGTTTTGGTAACCGAAGAAACTGAAGAAACCGAGCGCGTGGGCAGTCGGTTGCATTACCCGTCACCCATCCAAGAAGCAGTTCGTCACCCGATTTCGCGGGTATCACGGAGGACTTGTAATAAGTGACGGAAGAAGATTCTCGTTAAAGACGGTAATACTGTCGGATCGGTTGTTTGAGAGAAATAACGTCGGTTCGCGACCGTACGAGAAGTCGCGTGGAAATTTCCCCACGGGGATTGATCCTACAATTCGGGTAGTATGATTGTCGATAACAACGATCCGCCCGGCTGTCGCTCCTCCAGGACCGAAGCGATTTGTGATACCTGCCAAAACGTAGCGGCCATCGCGGGTCACAGCCACTGGAACGGGATTAGAGCCCACGGCGATATCGTTCAATCTGGAGGACTTTGGACTCTCCACCAGCTTTTCAAGATCGAAAAGACTCACGGAGCCGGATGCGCGATTTGTCACCCATGCCCGGCCCCCACCAGGAACGAGCGCCATTCTTACAGTGCTGCATTGTGAAGCGGCAAACCGCAGAGTCGCGCCAGAGGCTCGTTCGGCAGTTGCAACGTCCAAAGAGAATACGGCTCCAGGAGGAAAGCGCATAGTATCGCCTGGATCTGCGCCCTCTGTTCTGCAACTGCGCGGATAACCCAATCGTTGGCTCGCACTCTCGACCGTCCCATAAAGCGTTTTGCCGTCGCTCGAGAACAGCGTTGTAATCGGACTGTCTCCCACGTTGATATCGCCTACGATCGCGTTTTCTGGGCCCCTGGCCTCGGCCCTTACCAGGTCGATCACCGTAAGTGTCCCGGCTTGTTCTTCACTAACAAAGGCATAGCGGCCGTCCAGCGTAACGCTCACATAAATTGCACCGGCGTCATCGTCCTCGATATCCCCACGTTCCGCCTTAACGTACGTGATGGCATTGGCAGAGTTTTCCGAGAGTCGATCAGTGCGCAGAAATGCGATATATGAATCGTCGGCGACGATGAGAAGCTTTCCGTCGGGCGTTAGCGCTAGGCCAGTTGGTTGTGGCGACAACGGAATCGTATGAGCATACACGAAGCGGCCGGAGGTGCAGTTCAGGACCGCTATGCCTGGTACTTGTAACGGGGTTCCGGGATTTATGGACACGAATGCCGTAACGGAGTCGGGCAGTTCCCTGACGGCAAACGGGCGGCCTGGAACCATCACGGTATACGACGCCTGAGTGGCGGCGAGACACGCCGCATCAGCGTGAGCACTTGAAGCGGAGGTGCCCGTGGACAGGCCGGTGATCAGCACGAAGACAGAGGCGATCGCAATATTCCCAAGGTGCGATGAACTCATTTCGCTCGAATCTCCGTTTGATGTAGCGATTGGCAGCGCCGAAACAGAAACGGCCAATCCACCAATTGAAAAGAGGTGTTGGAGGGCAAACCCCCTTCACCTGCCGACGCCTCTTCTCACAGGGAACCTCCTATTAGAAAGGCTTGATAGCCCGAAACTTTTCACGACAATGCAAGCCCTCGGCCGCGTATGAACCTGCTGGATTTGTACCGCGCATGCGATTTCATTGTCGAACGGCTGCGCAGGCACCGGACGGACCAAGCCCAGTGGTTCTATGCAAATGGTCTTGGCGCACCACGTCCGACACGCTCGTCTTCGAGCGCGGGGCGAGCCGTGGGTTCCCAACACTTTCGGAGCTGTGTTTGCGCGTACGCTGCGCGAAGCTCACGTCCCGCACGTACGCGCCAAGGTCAAGTGGGCCGCCAGTACCCCCAAGCGGCGAAAGAAGTGCGTCGTGCCGCTCTCGGCGCGCACCGTTTGTCATATCTACGAGACACTGAACGTCGCACTGAACAGGGCGAAGCGGCAGCGGCGTATCATCCTGAACCCGTGCGAACTACTCGATCCGCCGCGTGTGGAGCAGAAGGAGATGCTAGCGCTCGACTCCGCTGGCGGCGGCGCTACTCAAAGCGTGCGAGGGTAGCATCATCGGCGCCGCGATCGTGACGAGCCTCGGGACCGGATTGCGCCGCGGCGAGCTTCTGGCGCTACGGTGGGGCGACGTCGACCTTGAGGCGGGCCTGCTGACCGGTGCAGCGGGCGATCGAACGCGTCGATCGGTGCTCGCGGTTCAAGGATCCAAAGACGAAGCGATCGCGCCGTACGATTAGCCTGCCGCGCTTCGTAAGGGATCGCCTTCGCCGGCGCTACGTCGAGCGGGGCGCGTGGCTCTTGGAAAAAGGCTTTGGCCGGCCTACGCCGGGGACGCCGGTCTTCGACCGCGCCAGCGAGTCCTGGGTTCCCAACACCTTCAACACGGCGTTCTCGCGGATGCTACGCGACGCAGGTGTTCCGCCCATGAGGCTGCACGATCTCCGGCACACCTTCGCATCGATGGCGCTCGACGCAGGCGTGGATCTCAAGACCGTGTCGAGTGCGCTCGGCCACTCGACGATCTCGACGACCGCGGACATTTATGTGCACGTGACCGACTCGCTCATGCGCGACGCCGCCGATCGGATCGATGGGGCAATCACTACGGCCACAAGAAATGCCGCGGCGAACTCGTAGTCGGCGGCTACATCGTGCCAGGCTCGTCACTCCGTCCCGTCCCTAGCGCACTAGTCGTGCGAGAACTGCATGGCCCAGTGCGGGTACGAGCCAACCGCAGTTCTGCGCACGACCGCGTTTTCATTGGCGGGTCTATCTGCGAGTCGCGATTCCGACGTCCTTCGCGGCAGTGGTTATGCTTGGCGATGAGCTGACCAGCTTTCCCGTCTTTGCATTGTAGATAACGACGCTCACGTTGAACTCCGAGCCATTTGCGGCATTATCGATGGCGTAGAGTTCCTTCCCGGAGAGAGCGACTGCGATGCCGGTGTCGTCGCCGGAATAAGCGAATTGCTGCATTCTCTTAAAGCCAGGAATCGTGTACCCGGAGATGGTTCCCTTGCTGCCATTACCCTCGTCACAAACCCAGAGGGTTTTGCCGGTCGGCGCAACCACGATCCCGGCGCCGGTGGTGCCAGTGATCGTTTTGATGGGCGAAAAGGCTGAACCTTGGAGCTCGTCGACCTCGAGACTTCCAGACGCCTGGCTCTGGCCCGACACATACACGTTGTCATTTTTGTCAACGGTGATGTACCGGAGGCTCGACAAGCTTTTATCGGTGTAGGTTGCCGAGGGCGTCGTCGCGCCGGGGTTGTATTCGCTGATTGTGTTTGACGGAGAGTTGGTGGCCCATACGTCGGCCTTAGAGTCAGTCGCGATTCCGATGGGGTTTCCGGTCAGTCCGGTTAGAGTGCCGACTTGCTTACCCTTGTCGTTATAGACTCCAATATCATTCACGCTGGCAGTGCTCTGACCAACAAACCAGGCATTTGTTGCAGTGGCATGGGCAAGGCCAGTGAAGATGCCTTCGGCGGGGTCACAACCTGGCGGGTTGTAAGTGTATTCCCAGATCCCCTTTACAGGATTATAAGCATACGTGACGATGCAATTTCCGCTGAGGGATGTAACGTGATCGCCATCTTGTATGTCCGGTCGTACCGACGTGAACGGGTTCGTCACCTGGCGGAACTGCGCCGCATTGCCGCCGGGGATCGCTTGGGAGGCGCCACTGCATCCCGCGAGCGGCTGGGCGATGAGGGCCGCGACGGCTAGGCCAGTCGCGGTGCGAAGGATCGAGCTATTGTGTAACATCTGTAACTCCTGTCGTAGCGTAGTGGATCCGATACTCGTCGGGTCACTCGCATTGTCCGGCAGTGGAGCAAAACGCGACACCCTCAGCTCCTACAGTTAACCAGCACAGTTAGCGGCAAGCTCGACCAACGTATGGCTGCACCAAGGTCGCCGCTTGAAGCCCGGTGTGATCGCGGAACAGGCCTGCGATAACCTCCGGCGTCACTGCGGGGGGCAAGTCCTCAATCTGCGCTCTGGATCGACGCCCTCCCCCGCTGGGACCAGTGGCAATCGGGCCGGAGGAAGCGGCGGCGGCGACGTTGTCACTCGGCCAGCGATAACGTGCCGCTAAGAATGCGAGAACGAAGAAGAGTCCGGTACGGTGGAGGCACTGCGATGACGCAAAGTCAAACGTCGCCGATGGGAGCCGCCTCGTCACTACGCTGCGCCTCGCGACGAGAGCCTTTGCAATGCCGCCCAGTGCCTGGGGTGCGGTATTCTACTGCCAGCGCGAATTCGCGAGCTAGCCGCGAGCGAGAGACATGCCGATGTAACCGCCGCGCAGGCGACGTAACTAACGAGAAGCGTCGCTGCACATCGCTTCGCACCAAACTAGAATCCGGGCTTGAATGGCGTCACGAATCTCGCGCGTCTTGGCGAGTCGCTCGCCCCACGTGCCTCGCAGGCTCGCGGGATCGGGGAAGCTCCAGTGCACGCGCTGCGCGCTACCGGGGAATACTGGGCAGCCCTCCGCGCTCGTCTCGTCGCAGACGGTAATGACATAAGAGAAATGCCTTCCCGTCCGATAGAGGTCGAACGCGCTCTTCGTTTCATTTGAAGATATGTCGATGCTGATCTCGCGCATGGCGGCGACTGCCAGAGGGTTTAGGGTTCCGGGTTCCAAGCCAGCACTCTCCGCAGCGAAATCCCCTGGGCACATGGCGTTAAGAAACGCCTGGGCCATTTGACTACGCGCAGAGTTGTGGACGCAGATGAATAACACTCCACGTTTCATTTGGCTTCCCGCCTTGGATGAAGCGAGGCTGCGTGCGGGAGTAGCACGCGATCTACTCCGTCCCTTGGAGTCGGGGCGAGCCACCCGAAAGCTACCGTCGCGCATGCAGCGCCGAGGAACTGTGCGATGATGAACAGCGGGGCGTCCTGGGGGCGAATGCCTGCGAACGTGTCGGAGAGTGTTCGCGCGAGTGTAACGGCAGGGTTCGCAAACGACGTAGATGAGGTAAACCAGTATGCGGCGACGATGTACGCCGCGACAGAGAAAGGTGTGAGGATCGAACGCGATCGCACGCTACCCCAGATTATAGTTAGCAGACCGAAAGTGGCGACGAACTCGGCCAGCCACTGAGCCGGCCCACTTCGCACGTGGTGAGAGATGAAGAACAGGGGAAAACCGAACATCGTGTTGGCCAGACCAACGCCGAGCACCGCGCCGAAAATCTGGGCGAGCCAATAAGCAGGGACCTCGCCCCAACCTAGTCCGCCGCGCATGGCATCTGCAAACGAGACGGCTGGATTAAAGTGCGCGCCTGAGATCGGCCCGAACGCGGCGATCAGACACATGAGCGCCGCACCCGTCGCTAACGCGTTTGCAAGGAGTGCGATCGCATCGTTTCCGCCGCTCAGCTGATCCGCCATGATCCCAGAACCGACGATCGCCGCTAGTAGAAAGGCTGTGCCGAGTGCTTCGGCGAGGCTACGCTTCAGCAAGGTCATCGTCTCAGGCGCAGCACGATTCGCGGCTACCTTGCGCATCGGTGCAGCAGGTCATATTGTCGGCGCCACGTTCCTCGGTCTCGGTGTGGACGGTGTAGACTTCCCATCTTCTGCCCATTGGATCGACGGCCCACACTTTGCTTTGATTAGCGTAACAGCAGGTCTGCTCACGCTCGACGGCTGCGACGAGACCAGCGCTTTGCAGACGATCTATGGCGCGATTGACCTCCTTCACGGTATCCATGCAGATTCCGTAGTGTGCGTCGACTACGGAGGGCACTGATTCAGCAAGATCGAGAGCAAGCTCAAGCGCGGGCTCCTCGGTAACGAAGAGCGCATAATCCGGCAGCACCTTCTGCGGTGTCGCATCGAGGAGGACTCCGTAGAACTCGATGCTTTTAGCGACGTCCGTCGTGGTAAGGTTCAGGTGAGTTTTCACGCATGTGCCTTCTTTCGGAAGACGGCGGCAAAGGCGGCGTTCAGCCGGTCAGGTGCGTCGGCAGCCAGCTGGTAATAGACCCAGGTGCCACGGCGATCGCATGTTACCAACTCCGCTTCGCGTAGGATACGGAGGTGATGCGAGACCGTTGGCTGGTTCAAAGGAAGCGCGTCAGTGAAATCACAGACACAAACTTCATGATCGTTCGCAGCTAGGGTAGCTAGGATCGTGAGGCGGTACGGATCGGCAATAGCCTTGAGAAGAGTCGCGGCGGGTTCAAAGTCCCGGCTTACAACCTTCGCTGGGGGACAACAGCGTTGCATCGACACCTTTCGATGCTACCTTTTTGCATCGACGCCTGTCAATACAGGGGACGCTCCCTCACCGCCGCTAGTCCTCAATTATTGATAGTAGCGTCCCCCAGTGCCGTGGATGCGGAACCTTCGCACCTGCCCGAGAGCGCGAGCAAGCTGCAAGCGATAGTCCCGTGGCCTTCGCGATCTCCTTGAGCGATCAGAATTGGCAATTGCAGGGCATTTCGAATGCTCGAACCGGATTTCGCAAGGCTGATCGATAGCTTTAGAGCCGTGCTTGACAGCACGACGGGGGCACGACGAGGAAAAGCCAAGGCTTGTGGAGTCGGCCGTCGCAGACCTAACGCCGCTGCGAAACATGGCTTGCGTGGAAGTACTTCTGGCTGGCGGCGACGCCGATTTTCTGCAAGAGCGTGCCGACGAGGTCTTGGAAGAGGCTTTGGACTTCTTTCAAATCTGCATTCAGGGAAAGGGCGGTTGGCCACCTAATGTAAGCATCGTCGCTGGACAACTGCCCTACCGCGTCGCTCCATTCGTACTCGCCAAGCGGGACGCGTCGCGAGTGGTCTGGCGGAAAAGCTTTGAGCACATGCACCGCGCAACGATCAATGAAGATTCGGTCACGTCTATGATAATAGCTCTAAGTTCACCACCATTAAGCTAGCCGTCAATATCTATTATGCCGGCTCCATTCAATGGAACGGAAAGACCTTAGCGGCTATATCGTATGTACCTTGGAGATCACCGCGAAATAAACCTGAGATATTTAACTTCAACATTAGCGGAACAAAAGCCACAAAGGTAAGCCAGACGCCCTTAAATCGGCCAGCCTCTACCGTGCTTCAGTTCTTCATCGATGGCAGTACCGCAATCATCCCGAACGTTCGCGCGAAATCAGGTCCAGGCAGCACCGTCTTATTTTACAACTATCCAGAGGGCGGAAACCCATACATGGACCTTACGAAACGGATTACTGAGGCTCGGGGAGTTGTGGTAAGTCGCGCCAGGTAGTCCCCGCCTCTGCCCCCATTCCATGAGAAGCCTAGATTTTGGTCGCCACGCGCTATTCTGCAGCGCGGCCGCAGCAATGCTGGCAGGGTGCGGCGGATCGCAGCCGCCGATCGGCGCGCCGGGCGCAATTCCGCAAACCTCGACCATAGCAACGCACGCCGAGCGTGGCAAGTCGTGGGTGGACCCCGGAGCCCAAGACGGTGATCTCATTTATGTCGCTGCCCAAGTTAACTCTTACGTTATTTCGTATCGGACGGGAAAGCTATTGGGGACGATTGATGGCGGGGCGGAGGGCGCCTGTTCCGATAGCGAAGGCAACGTTTTCCTAACCGGAGGCGCTGGGGTCTTGGAGTACAGGCACGGTGGGACCACTCCTGTAGCTACTTTAAATCTGCCTGGCAACGATCCCGAATCGGGAGGTTGTGCAAGCGATCCGGTTTCCGGAAACCTTGCCGTAACGTTCTCCACATTTGGTTCAGGCGGAAGCGACGAAAACGTTGCGATCTTTCCCGATGGACAAGGCACTCCGACCGTCTACCAAAGTGGGATCGATGCCGGGTTCTGTGGTTACGATAATCAAGGGAATCTGTTCGTGGATGGCTACGGCGGAGCACTCATCGATCTCGCCGAGCTCCCAAGCGGTAGCGGTTCCTTCGAAATTATAAGCATCAATCAGAGCATTGGCGGAAACCCATGGTCGATCCAATGGGATGGCAAGTATATGACGGTCGAGGGCATTTCGGAAAAAAGCGTCCAGCTTTCACGCCTTCAGATTTCAGGCACGACAGCGACGATTGTCAGCACGACGAAATTTAGCCGGACCATGAGTAAGGCGCGGGCTTCGTGGATTACGGGTAGCACGGTTTTGGTTCCGTTCGGCAACATTCACGGAATTGGCTTCTGGAAATACCCGAACGGTGGCAAAGCCGAACGAGTCTTTTCGAAGAAAGTGTTTGGGCGAAAACTCAACTTTTTCAACGGCCTAACGGTTAGCGTCGCCGCAAACCGCTAATCTCCGCGCCTCTGCCCCTCTGCACGGTTTCGCGAATGCCGCCCGTGTCTGCTTAGTGGGCTAGATCGGCGCGCGTCGCTCCCAGTGCCGCTTTGCAACGCCTCGCAGGGCGGAAGCTTAGCTCGCAGCGGCTTAACGCCTTAGATCGGGGGGCTTAACGCGTTGCGACTTGGATCGCGACCGCTTCGATCGCGCGGCTTTGATCGAACGGCTTTGATGGCTTTGAGTCTGGCAGCTAAGCGACTTTGGGAGCCGATCGCCGGGGCGCCAGGAGGGGGGCGAAGAGTTGTGCACGGTATCCCCTATCCCTCAAATCTCATGGGGAAGGTGGGAGTCGAACCCACATGAGTTGCCTCGGCCGCTTTTGAGGCGGCTGCGTCTGCCATTCCGCCACTTCCCCGGAAGCTACGGCTGATTCGCGTCGAGTACCCGTTGAGCCTCGGCGGCACTCTGAACGGGGCGGACCCCAAGGCGGATCTCGACGGATCGGCGTGCGAAGATCAATGTTACGAGCTCGGCACCGCGCGTCGTGCGCAGATCCATCCGCGCCACATCTCCGCGACGCCAGCGCAAAGTCGTTAAACGGCGGCCGTGGAGTATACCGATTGCATCCTCGCCGGATGCCTTGAGAAGCGCGTCGCCGGGAACAAAGGCGAAGCCGGAGATACTCTCGAGGCGCGCGGTGGAGCGCGCAACGTGCGGCGTAAACTCCTCAGCAACGAGCAGCTCGTCGCCGCCTCCCAGCGTCAGCGTGCGCGAAAAGAGCGCACCGCCATCGGGCAGGTCGGGCGCGTCGTAGGAGCACGTGATGCGCACGGTCGTCAGCACGTCGTTTCGGCTGCACGCGTACGGACGGTTGAACGTGCCCGCCGCCAACGGATGCGTGTACGCAGCAATGTAATCGCGCGACGACGCCGGAGGCTCCGGATCGGTCGCATCTCTCAAGAGGCCGATACTCGTCGCCGAATTTGTCGGTCCGTCACTAAGCTCCGCAACTCTGGCGCCGGCAAAGGGAGCAAAAACAACGCGCAGGCGCCCGTTTGCAAGCGACGTGCCGTCGGGATCTCGAAATGGCGGCGGACTTGCCAACCGCGGTACGGGCGCCCCCGCCGGCGTCGCCGCGGAAATGCCGACCGGAATGACTCGCGCACCGCGAGCCGGGAGAACGAAACCGGCTACCACAACGGTGCGATTCGCTAGACGAACGCGCATCGCGCCGATGCGGCGGCGCACGCCGCTCGGATTGATCGCGACAACAAAAGCGTAGGAGGAATCGTTGGCCAGCAAGAGCGTTACGTCGGAAGCCTTACCGGAGTGCGCGGATACGTGCACTAACGACGCGTCGAAGACCAGCCGGCCCGATCGGTGTAATGCGGCTAGCCGCGTGACGGCCGCACGTAGCATGCGACCCATGACCGGGTCCGACGGAAGCAGCGGAAGGAGAAGGGGCCGCGAGTCTAAGGCGCGATTGCCATCGGCGATGAGGTCGACCAGCGTGCACGACAAACCGCGAGCATTGCACGCGCGTTGCATCGCGATTGTGCCGCCCGCAAGGGCGCTAAAATCGGCGTCGCTCAAACTGCCCGGCGCGAAGAGGCTTGGAGGCCAGATAATCGACGCATCCGCCGCAACGTGAGTTCTCGCAAGCGCGGTTCCATACCGCGCAATGAGATCGCCGAAGATCCGCGTTGGCGCGTAGCGCGCCGACGCGTGAAGGTCGACGGTGAGCGCGGCATCCCACGCGTAGGACCAGTTCGCCCATGGCGCCTCCCAGCCGTGGGGATAGATTGTATCCTGTGCCGGGAAGTTGACGAATCCGTGCGCGCCGTCTCGCAGGAGCTCGCCAAGCGCGAGCGCCGTGTTGGATGAATCGCTTGGGCGCGGCGCCGCCTCGTCAGCGCCCTGCAGCCAGCCGGCCTGAAACTCAGACTGCATCACTGGAAAATGCGGCTGCGTCTGCAGCAAACCGGTCGCAAAATCGAGATCCGCGAGGTCGTGCCCGCCGATGCGATACGAATTGCCTTGATACCAGTTGCCCCAGGCCCATGCGGGTGAGGCGCTCGGAACTTTCATCTCGTAGGTGTTGATGAAGAGCGGCACGCGCGAGCCAACGACCGACGCCACCGTGCGGCGTAGCCAGTCGACGTACGCGTGCCAGTGTGGCGCCGGCCACGTGTCGTTATCGAGATAGGCGCCCTGGTCGTCGTCGAGCGCGATCGCGATGACGTCGTGCGAGTAGGGCTCGACGCTGCGCAACACGTCGGTTAGCCATTGGCCGGCCGAACCCAAGTGCTGTGCGTTGGCGAGCCATTCCGCGGCGGCCGTATCGGCGTGCGCGTTTTGCAGCGTCGCCGTGGCTGGATAGCGCCCCTCGAGAACGTCGCGCAGCGGCATGTTATATTGCGTACGCTGCAGCAGCCATCCAGGATATCCGCCGTTTCGCCATTCGTTGCGAATCACGGGTCCTGGCCGAAGAATCAGTTTGAAACCGAGCTCGTGCGTCAGCTTCAACAAGCCCAAAAGATCCCGGCGCGGATCCGTCGCACCGGTGAAGTCGCGCTCGCCTTCGGACGGCTCATGCCAGTTCCAGATGAGATACAGATCGATCGTGTTGATGCCAAGGTTCTTGTAGGCGGCAAGCGCAGCGCGCCAGCGTTCGCGGGGGATGCGTTCGTAAAAGAACGCCGCGCCGTAAACGAAAAACGGCCGTCCGTTGACGCTAAAGACCGGATAGCCGCGTTCCGCGGAAACGCGCGAGGCGCTCCACGTCGACCACGTCGGTGCGGAAGTCCCGGCGAGGGCCGCCGGCGGAAGGACCAGCGATAGAAGAAGCAACGCAAGGAAGGGCCACCAGCGCTCCTTGTGCGCGGCGATGAGAAAGACGAGCGCTCCGACGGAAAGCCAGCC
>Ga0265356_1000050_pt1 | contig 19616 bp, 20 predicted proteins | sample NZE4metagenome_FD_189075 | JGI IMG/M metagenome (GOLD analysis project Ga0265356, IMG submission 189075) | Rhizosphere microbial communities from Maridalen valley, Oslo, Norway - NZE4 | ecosystem: Host-associated > Plants > Roots > Rhizosphere > Soil | place: Norway: Oslo | collected 2017-09-15
ATCCCTTCGCGGCGCTGGACGTGCCCGGCATGGATTGCGTCTTTGTGAACGGCACGAAAGTAAGTAAAGGTTCGCGCGTCCGGCTGCACCCAAAGCGCCGGGCCGACGTCTGGGACCTTTTCTTGGACGGAAAGATCGCAACGGTGCGCGCGGTTCATCAGGACGTTGAGAATCTTATGTACGTCGCCGTAACCGTCGACGATGATCCCGCTAGCGAGTTGCACGATTGGTACGGCCGCGCGCTTTTCTTTTATCCCGACGAGGTCGAGCCCGTCGGCGCTGTGGCGGCCGGCTGACATGCGATTACTCGTGGCGGGAATCGGGAATATCTTCTTTGGAGATGACGGCTTTGGTTCGGAAGTCGCTCGGGTGCTGGGCGAATCGCCCATCGAGGATGTCAAAATCGAAGACTTTGGAATCCGAGGGTTGCACTTGGCCTTCGAGTTGGTTGCGGGATACGAACGCGCGTTCTTGATCGACGCGGTACCGCGCGGCGGCCAACCCGGAACGCTCTACGTGCTCGAGCCAGACGTCCAGCCGCAAAAGACGATGCCGGACGCCCACCGCATGGATTTGCAAAACGTCTTTGCCTTCGTTCGGACGATCGGCGGAGAGCCGCCGCCGATCACGGTCGTGGGATGCGAACCGTGCGTCGCCGGAGAGCAGATCGGCCTCTCGGACGCCGTAAGCGCCGCCGTTACTCCGGCGGTCGAACTTGTCCGCCGGCTCGTCGAGAAGGCTCTGCGCGAATCCGGCTCACGCCAAGAAAGGAGCACAGTATGGACAGAGGTCTGATCGTCGGTGCCATTGCGTTCGGTGCGGCCTTTGCCGCAGAGCGCCTGTATGCAAGCATGGAGCCGGATCTCAAACGGTACGAAGCGATGCGAGAGATGTCCGGCCAGGAGCCGATCCTCAAGGAGCTCTGGTCGACGATTTTCGGAAGCGCGTTTGGCGAGCACGAGGCGACCCGGAAGGCCGGCGGCATCCTGGCCGATTTAACGAAGGACGCGCTGCGTTACGCGCGGATCCGAAGCATGTGACGTCGTTCGTGACGGATGCCGGTTTGGAACGCTACGCGATCTCGACTTCGGACTCGTGGGTGACGTTTGAGGGCCGCTCGTCGCTGCATGGCTTGAAAGGGAAGGCCGTTGGCTTGAGCGGGTACGTCGAAGCGAACTGGAACGATGATGGAAGCCTTGCGACTACGCCGGCGCCACGGATGCACCTCGATATTCCCGTGGCGAATCTGCGCTCGGGAAATGCGATGTTCGATCGCGAGACCTGGAAGCTGATCGACAGCAATCGGTTCCCCCGCATCGCAGCGGATCTCCGCGAGTTGCGGTCAGCATTGGGACCAAACCACTACGAGGCGAGCGGCGACGTAACGCTTGCGGGGCGCTCGCGCAAGTACGACGGCGAGCTTACCTTTGCGAACGACCAGGACAACGTGACGATCGACGGTGAGTTGCGCATCGATATTCGCGATTTCGGTTTAAAACCACCCAACCTCCTCATTATCAAGGTCGACCCCGCGGTGAAAGCGGTCCTGCACTTGGTCGCAAGGAAGACTGCGTGACAGTTGTCGAGAGAAGGCTATTGGAACCGCAGCCAACGATGGTGACGCCTCACAACGCAGTCAAGGAGCGATTCGAAGTCTCGAGCGCCGACTCGTCCTTGACGTTCTATGCGGCCTCCCCCACGCAATCCGCCTACGGGAAAACAACCGAACTAAACGGCTTTTTCGAGTTGGCTTGGAACGCCGACGGTTCGGTTGCGGCCGAGCCTGCCGCGAACATGCACGTTGAGTTCAAAGTCGAGAGCCTGCGAACGGGCAACGAACTCCAAGATCGCGAGATGTGGAAGCTCATCGATAGCAAGCGCTTCCCAAAAATCGCCGGAGATCTGCGCACGCTGAGCAGCGGAGCGGTGCGGGGCCGCTACGGCGCCGCCGGGCAGATCACGCTGGCGGGGCTCGCGCGGCGGTACGAAGGCGAGTTCCGCCTCGATCGAGAGCCGCAGCGCATCGCGCTCGACGGCGAGGTCAAAATCGACGTCCGCGATTTCGGCCTGAAGCCGATAAAGCTATTGGTCCTCGGCGTCGCGCCATTGGTGCGCGTGCGCCTCCACCTCGTCGCGACGAAGGCGGTGTAAGCATGTGCCTGGCGATTCCCGGTCAGGTCGTTGAGATAGCGCAGAAGGAACCTCTCGCTCGCGTCAACGTCGGCGGCGTTACGCGCAACGTCAACATTGGGCTTCTCGACGACGGCGCCGTCGCGCCGGGTGACTGGATTTTGATCCACGTAGGCTTCGCACTGAGTAAGATCGACGAGGGGCAAGCGCAGGACCAGCTTCGTATGCTGCGAGCGATGGGCGAGGATGGTCTGGCGATCGAAGAAGTGCGGGGCTATTCGTTTGCGGAGCCGTCGCGATGAAGTACGTCGACGAATTTAGAGACGCCGGCATCATTTCGGGCGTCGCTCGCGAGATAGTGCGAGCCGCCGACCCGTCGCGCCTCTACCGCATCATGGAAGTCTGCGGCGGCCACACCCACGCGATCTACCGCCATGGCCTGCGCGATGTTTTGCCGGCGAACATCGAGCTGGTGCATGGTCCGGGCTGCCCGGTCTGCGTGCTTCCGACCGGGCGCGTCGACGACGGCCTCGCGATCGCCGCGCGCGAGAACGTTATCCTAACCTGCTTCGGCGACATGATGCGAGTTCCGGGGACTAAGGGCACGCCGCTCGAGCTCAAGGCCCGAGGTGCGGATATTCGGATGGTGTACTCGCCCCTCGACGCGTTGCGCATCGCCGCGTCGAATCCCGAGAAGCACGTCTGTTTCTTTGCAATCGGCTTCGAGACGACGGCGCCTTCGACCGCACTGACGATCTTGCGGGCGCAGGAGCTCGGCGTGACCAACTTCTCCGTCTTTTGCAATCACGTGACGATCGTCCCGGCGATGCGTGCCATCCTCGATTCACCCGACATGCGGATCGACGGGTTTGTCGGACCGGGCCACGTTTCGTCGATCACCGGTTGCCGCCCATATGAGTTTATCGCGCGCGACTACGGCAAGCCCGTCGTCGTTTCCGGATTCGAGCCTCTGGATATTCTCGAATCAATCCTGTTGATTTTGCGCCAACTGGATGCCGGAGAGGCGCGCGTCGAGAACCAATACAAGCGAATCGTTCCGTGGGAAGGCAATCCGCCGGCGTTGATGGCGCTGGCGCGGGTCTTCGAGTTGCGGCCCTATTTCGAGTGGCGCGGCCTCGGCTTCATTTCGCAGTCGGCCTTGGGTCTCAAGTCGGACTTCGCGGGCTTCGATGCCGAAAAGCTTTTCAACGTTCCCGGCGTCCGCGTGACCGATCCGCGCGGCGCGCAATGCGGCGAGGTCCTCAAGGGCGTACTGAAGCCGCCGCAGTGCAAACTCTTCGGAACCGAGTGCAATCCCGAGCATCCCGTCGGCGCGCTCATGGTCTCGAGCGAAGGCGCTTGCGCCGCCTACTATCGCTACGCAATGCACGCCTCCGCCGTCGAGGCATAAACGTGACCGTCGTTCAACCGGTCCGCAAAACACCGCATTTTGCCGACACTCAGATCGAGATGGCCCATGGCGCGGGCGGCATCGCGTCAAGGCGTCTGGTCGAGGGGCTGATCGGATCGTATCTCTCGAATCCGATCCTGCAGACGTTCGCCGACGCCGCAACGATTTCGATTAACGGAAGCAATGTCGCAACGACGGCCGACGGCTTCGTGGTCAAGCCGTTGCGCTTTCCCGGCGGTTCGATCGGCGAGCTCGCGGTCAACGGAACCTTGAACGATCTGGCGGTTTCGGCCGCAAAGCCGATCGCTTTGATGGCGACGCTGATTCTCGAGGCCGGATTGCCGACGAGCATCCTCGAGAGTGAGGTCGAAGCGATGGCGATTGCGGCGCGCAAAGCCGGTGTCTGTATCGTCGGTGGTGATACGAAGGTCGTCGAGCATGGAAAAGCTGACGGCATGTACGTCTCCACCTTCGGGATCGGCTTGGTCGATGCTCGCGTCACGATCGACGCGGCATCAATTCGGCCGGGCGACCGTATTCTGCTCTCCGGACCGATCGGCGCGCACGGGATTACGATCCTGCTCGCGCGTGGCGAGCTCGAACTGGAGGCCGATCTCGTCTCGGACACGCGACCGGTCTGGCCTTTTGTGAGCGCGCTGATGGATCGGTGTGCGTCCGGCGTTCGGTGGATGCGCGACCCAACGCGCGGCGGCGTCGCGACCTCGCTCAACGAACTCGTGCGCGGAACTGCGTACGGCGTCGCACTCTACGAAGAGTGCGTCCCAATGCACGATGCGGTGCGGGGCGCGTGCGAACTGCTCGGACTCGACCCGCTGCATATCGCCAACGAAGGACAGTTTCTAGCCGTGGTCGCTGCCGAGTACGCCGACGCGGCAGTCGCCGCCGTGCGCGGCATTACGGGCGGTGAGGAGGCGGTCCTGATCGGGGAAGTGCGGGCCGAGCCGAAACAGCGCGTCGTCGGAATTAACGGTTACGGCGGAACCAGAGTAATCGACATGCTCGTCGGTGATCCGCTCCCACGGATATGTTGAACGCCACCTGCAGCGCGAGCGAACTCGCGGTTCGAATTGCGGCGGCGATTTGCAGCCGTACGCCGGTTGCGCAGCGCTTCTTCGATTCGCACGCCGAAGATATCGCGCGCGCGGCGCGGGCGGTTGCTGAGCGCTTGAGCGACGGGGGCAGCATCTATGCATTTGGGCGCGGCGCCTATGCGACCGACGCCGCGCACGTGGCCGTCGAGTTCGTGCACCCAGTGCTCGTCGGCAAGCCCGCATTGCCCGCTTCCGACGTGAGCCTCTCCTTTGAAACGTCGCTGCCCGTCATTGTAGGGGAGGGCGACGTCGTCGTTGGTTTCGGTCCTCCGCAGGGTGATCCCGACGTCGATCGCGCGCTGGCGGCCGCCCGTGCCACCGGTGCGTACACGATTGCGCTCGGAGGAGCCGATGCGGACTTTGTCGTGCGCTCTGCGAGCGACGACGAGCACGTGCATCAGGAGATCGTCGAAATTACCGGTCACATGCTTTACGAGAGCGTGCACGTATTTTTGGAGCACCGCCATCGCGATGGCGATGCCGGCGCATCTGCGTTTCTCTATCCGTTTCTCGGCGGCGAGCAGCCGTCGCGCGACGACCTGACCGCGAGCGTCGCCACCTCGATCGCACAGAAAGCGGCCGACGCGCAGGCCCTTCGCGAGCGTGTCGCCTCCGAAGAGGCGCCGGTAATCGCCGCCGCCGTTGCGGCCATCGTCGAAGAGTTACGCGCCGGCGGCCGGCTTTTGCTCTTCGGGAATGGCGGCTCGGCGACCGACGCCACCGATTGGGCGCTGGATTGCGTGTCGCCGCCTGCGGGTTTGGCCGCGGTTCCGGCGCTTTCGCTTGCGGCCGAGCCGGCAACGATCACAGCCATTGCCAACGACGTGGGCCGCGAGTTCATCTTTCTCCGTCAGCTGATCGCACACGTTCGCAGACGCGATGTCGTCATTGCCTTGTCCACCAGCGGTGGTTCGCTCAATGTCATCGCGGCGCTGGAGGAGGCGCGCAAGCGCGGAAACCTTACGGTCGCACTGCTGGGATACGACGGCGGTGAGATTTTCCGGCGACGTCTTGCCGACCATGCGATCGTCGTGCGTTCCGATTACATTCCTCGCGTCCAAGAGGCACAAGCCACGATCTATCACTCGATGCGCCGCGCGATCGGATGGCTCGCCGATGCGTGAGTTCTTTGCGACGAGAACGTGTCCATACTGCAGCCAGATGCGCGAGCAGCTCGAATGGGACGCGCTCGACTTCGTCGAGTACGACGTCGAGGTCGACGATGCGGCGCGCGTACGGCTACAGGAGCTGGTCGGCGCGAATCCCATGGTTCCCGTATTGGTGGAAGAGGGACGCGTCAGCCAAGTCGGCGTCGCCGGACGCGGCTGCTATGTCGGTAGCGGATAAGGCCACCGCGCGCCACGCGGTCCGCCTGCATATCACCGGCGTCGTGCAGGGCGTCGGCTTCCGTCCGTTCGTCTATCGCATAGCGCAGCGTCATGGCGTAGCCGGCTGGGTCCTCAACGCGCAGGACGGAGTTCACGTCGTTGCCGAGGCGAGCGACGATGCAATCGCGCGCTTCGTCGACGAGGTGCGGCACAGTCCGCCGCCCGCGGCGCACGTCGCGACGTTCGACGTTACGCCGGTCGCGATGGCGGGTTTGGTCGCATTTGAGATTCGTGAAAGCGCCGGCGCCGGAGCCCCGACCGTGCGCATCTCGCCGGATCTGGCGCTCTGCGCCGACTGTCTGCGCGAGCTTTTCGACCCTTCCGACTATCGCTTTGGATATCCGTACATCAACTGCACGAACTGCGGCCCGCGATACAGCATCGTGTATGGCTTGCCATACGATCGCCCGCGTACGGCGATGCGCGATTGGCCGCTGTGCGAGCATTGCAGCCGCGAATACTCCGATCCGACCAACCGGCGGTTTCACGCGCAACCGGTGGCCTGCTCGGCGTGCGGCCCCACGATGCGTTTGCTAGCCGGCGATGACGTCGTGACCGGCGCGGGCGCGATCGCAGGAGCCGCCGCGCTGCTCGCGCGCGGCGCAATCGTCGCCGTTAAAGGAATCGGCGGTTATCATCTTGCCTGCGACGCCGCGAATGCCGGCTCCGTCGCCGCCATGCGCGAACGAAAGTATCGCAAGGAACGGCCCTTCGCCCTCATGGTCCGCAATCTCGAAGTCGCACGAACGCTCGTCCAACTCGACGCCGAGGCGGAGTCCGCGCTGACGTCGATCGAGCGGCCGATCGTCGTTGCGCTCGCGAAACGTTTCTTCGAAGGCGTCGCGCCGGAAAACTCCGATCTCGGCGTCATGCTAGGCTACACTCCGGTGCACCATCTTTTGTTCGCAGCCGGTGCCCCCGACGTTCTCGTAATGACGAGCGCAAATCGTTCGAGCGAGCCGATCGCCTACGACGATCGCGAGGCGCTCTCTTCGCTTGCCGGAATTGCCGACGCGTTTCTGGTCGGCGAGCGGCCAATCGCGCGCCGGATCGACGACTCGGTCGTGCGCGTCATCGCCGATACCCGCATCGTGCTTCGCCGCGCGCGGGGATTGGCTCCCGAGGCCGTTGCGACGTTTCCGAAGACCGCGCCGATTCTCGCGCTCGGCGGCGACTTGAAGAATGCGCTAACGTTGGTCGTCAACGGTCAGGCATTTGCGAGTCAGCATATCGGCGACCTCGACCACCTTTCGGCCCGCGACGCTTTTGTTGCCACCGTTGGCGACCTTTGCGCCATGTACGAAGTCAAGCCCGAGCAGTTGACGGTCGTACACGACTTGCATCCCGGCTATCGCAGTACTGAGTTTGCGCGCTCGCTTCCGGGACGACGGATTGGCGTGCAGCACCACCGGGCTCACATCGCCAGCGTGCTGGCCGAGCGCGATGCTTGGGAGGCGCGGGTGGCGGGCTTTGCATTCGATGGTACCGGCTATGGCGACGACGGCACAATCTGGGGCGGAGAGGTCTTTGTGGGTTCGCTGGCCGGCGGTCTCGTTCGAGCCGGGCACTTGCGCTCGGCGCCTTTGCCTGGAGGCGATGCGGCGGCACGCTTTCCGGTTCAGGCGGCGGCGGGCTTTCTCTACGACGTCGAGGATGGCATCGATTTCGATCGACCGCCGTTTTCTTTTCCGAAGCGGTACGCAGATGCCCGCGCACTCGTAAAACACGGCGTACGAACCTTCGAGACCACTTCGATGGGGCGCCTCTTCGATGCGGTCGCGGCGCTCGCCGGATTCACTCGCGAGCAGAGCTTCGAAGGACAAGCCGCGATGTGGCTCGAGCATCTGGCTCGATCGAGCGGCGCAGCCGCGCCTTACGTGCTTCCCTACGAGCGGGATCAGTTCGATTTTCGGCCGATGCTCGTGTCGGTTCTCGCCGATCGGCGCGCCGGCCGGGCTCCGTGCGAGATCGCACGCGCATTTCACTTAGCCGTTGCCAACGCCGTAGTTGCAGGGGCGGACGCACACCACGCCGATCGCGTCGTCATCTCGGGCGGAGTCTTCCAGAACGCTCTGCTCGTAGACATTCTCGTCGCAGAGTTGGGGACGCGGCTGTGGTTTAACGTGAAGGTTCCGCCAAACGACGGAGGTTTGAGCCTAGGGCAAGCCGCGTATGCGCTCGCGGCGCTCAAATAGGGAAGGCTTCGGCGGGTGCGCAACCGTAGTGCGCGTCGGTGGATAAAACACCGCCCGCCATTACGCCGATAAGTATCGACGCTATCGAGGCTGCGCGCAAACGAATCGCCGCGACCATCGTGCGGACGCCTCTGGTTAAACTCCAAACCGGCACGCGTGGCCCCGAGATCTATCTAAAGCTCGAGAATCTGCAACCCATCAACTCGTTCAAACTGCGTGGAGCCGCTAATGCGGTCGCTTGTCTCGAGCCCGCGCAACGTTCGGCCGGCGTTTGGACCATCAGCGCCGGCAACGCCGGGCAAGGCGTCGCCTACGCGGCGCGTCAAGCGGGTGTGCCGTGCACGGTCGTCACGATTGAGACGGCGCCTGAAACGAAGGTCGAGCGGATGCGAGCGCTTGGCGCGCATCTGGTGACCGCCTCATTCGACGCATGTTGGGAAGCGATGGAGCGACGCACGTTTCCCGGTGTCAAAGGTACGTTCGTTCATCCGTTTGACGACGACGATTTCATTGCCGGCAACGCGACGATGGGATTAGAAATCGTCGAGGACCTTCCCGAGGTTACGACCGTTATCGCCGCCATCGGCGGAGGCGGCCTCGTTACCGGTGTTGCCTCGGGCGTGCGGGCGCGCAAGCCTCACGTCCGCGTCTTCGGTGCCGAGCCCGAGACGGCCGCGCCGGGCGCAGCATCCTTTTCGACCGGCAAGGCGTCGCCGTTTCCGCAATGGCAAGCGACGTTCGTCGATGGTGCAGGTGGAAAGAGCGTTTTCCCACGGATGTGGGAGCGAATGCGGCCGGTCGTTGACGGGTCGATCGTCGTTACGCTAGAGGAAACCAAGCGCGCAATGCGGCTGCTTGCTGAGAAAGCGCGCGTCATCGCCGAAGGTGCTGGGGCACTCTCAGTTGCTGCTGCGCTGCGCTGCTCGGAAGATGCTGGTCCCGTGGTTGCCGTCGTGTCCGGCGGCAATATCGAGCTTGCGAAGTTCTGCGAGCTGATCGGCGCGCTATAACGCGCCTGGCCGGCGTTCCTGTGACAGATCGGATGCAACGTGCCGATACAACGCCCGCGTAGCACCGGCGAGCAGCTGGGCAACGCGGAACAAGCCATCACCTGAAATCGTGATCGCTTGCCACTCGACGCCCTGGTGGCGATGCACTAGCGCATAGGTGTCGTTCCCAACGTCGTATATCGCGAATTCATTGGACTCAGCGAGAAGCCGGTCCGCCGATAGGCTGTTTGGGTCGATCGCTGCAACGAGCTTCATATGCGTTTTACCGCGAGGCGCTAGCGCTTGTCGGCGCTAAACGGGTCGGTCGACTTTGCAACGTAGGTGTACTTCTCGCCGCAGATGCGACAAACGTTGAGGGGGCTGCCGAAATGCTCGTGCGGTGCATAGACTTTTGGCGCGGCCTTCGCGCGCTTCTTAACAACGGTTGCGGTAGTGATGGTGTCCTCATTCCTCGCCCCCGAGTGGGCAAGCAATTCGCTCCCAAATTCGAAAACGTAGGAATCTATATTCGCCCAGGAGGCAAAAAAAACCCCTTAGAGCGCATTGTAGACATCCGAGGCCATCTCGCCGAGCGTTTGACCGGCGTAGTGGGCGGCATCCCGGCTGGAATCGACGCTCCCCTTGCCCGCCATTCGGTTGATGTAGAACGCGAAGGCGACGTGGCGGCCGTGACTGGTCGTGATGTACCCCGCGAGGCCTTTCGTAACGAGCTCGCCGTCGTCGAGCGAATTCCCCGACGTCCACGTGCCCGTCTTCGCGCGAACGTGACCGGCGGCCGGAACGCCGTTTTGGATATTGAAGAGCGTTCCGTCCACGCCCATGATCGGCAATCCACGTTCCAACGAGGAGAACCACGCTTGCCGAGACGCCCACGCCAAATAACTCACCATGAATCGTGGCGTGAAGAAGGCACTGGTGCCGAGCCCGTCTTGTTGCGACGCGCCTCGGAGATCGAGGCCCGCGTTTGAAAGAAGCGCACGCTCGCAGGCAAACGCGGCTTTCAAAAGACCGCTCTTTGCTTGCGCCACGTAGATCGCCCAGAGGTACGGCATCAAAGCCGCGTGCAAGTTGTCACTTACCTTGAGCGTGACGTAGACGTCTTCGGACAATGGCGGCGATTGGTGACGTGCGACCAGATTTGCCGGCACGTAGGACGGCGCAACGGCGTCGTGACTGAAGGGCGCTGCGCCGGAAGGCGTACGCACCGTTACGCCGGCGTCCAGCAGGGCAACGATGAACGCCGCTTGTGCGAAGCGCTGCGGTTCGGGCACACGGTACGAGTATAGGATCGCTTTACCGACAGGCATCGCCCCGGTGATCGTCACCGTATGCGATCCGTCGGCGTTCGTCTTGTCGGTGGGGAGATCGATCGTCGGCTCGGATTTGGACGCCCCGGTCGTCGCCGCGTTGACGAACGTTACGTAGGGCGTTTGCGGAGAGACGGCGATAGAAACTGGATCGCCGGCCTTGGCCCCCGGCGTCAAGGTTAGATCGACGAGATTGTCGTTCACGACGATCGATGAAACGATCGCGCCGGTCCCGCTCTCAGGGCCTTGATCTGCAAGAAGCGACGTGTCGATCGCGACCGCGCCATCGATCTGCTTGATGCCGGCGCGCACGACTTGTGCGGCGAGGTCACGCAAAACGGCGAGCGGATCGCCTGGAAGTGCTTTTGTGTCGTAGTTGCCGTCGTAGGAATGATCTTCGTTTTCGAAGGCGAGCGTGCCGTCGGAGCGTATGCGCTGCGAGAGGTTGGGGTCGGCGCCGGCGACCAGCACGAGATCGCCCTGCAGCACGCCGCGCGAATCGATAGGCCCGGTGCGATAGACCGGCGTCGTCCAGCGGAAGGCCGGTCCGAGCAAGGCCAGGCTCGTTCCGGTCGTCAGCAGCTTCGTCGTCGAGGCCGCTTCCATCAAGACGTCGGCATTGCGCGCGTAAAGCGGGCGCTTCGTGTCGAGGTCGTAAACCTCGGCCGCGACGATCGCGTGCGCAAATTGTGGTCGTGCAACGATGCCGCGCATTGCCGCTGCGATCGACGGAGCCGGCGCGGGCGCGGCCTGCGAGAGCAACGCCGTTGCGAAGGTTAGGACCAGTGCGAGATTCATTTGGCGTTCCCTAACCTCCGTTCATGTCGAGAAAAAGTTCGGTCGCAAGGGCGAGGAGAAAGCCCGCGCACATCGTCGCGGTTACGAAGGCCGTCAAGCCGGTGCGGCGCAGCACGCTCCAAAGCTCGCCGATCACGAACACGAGCGCGCCGATGGCAATGGCCAGAAAGAGCACCGAAAGCGTTGGGGAGTAAAAACTGTAACCGATAATCGTTCCGAGGAACGTGGGGCCGCCGGCGATCAAGCCCGCCAAGCCGATTTGCGCCCACGACGGAACGACTCGTCCAACCAGCGGTGCGGCCACTCCGAAGCCCTCCGTAGCGTTGTGGAGGCCGAAGCCGACGATCAGCGCCAAGGCGACCGCGGTGGCTCCCGATGCCGCCGACGCTCCGATCGCCAGGCCTTCACCGAAATTGTGAGCTCCGATTCCGATTGCGATGATTGCCGCGAGGACGATGGGATTCTCCGCATGCGCTGCGGCTTGGCGCGTGAAATGCGTTGCCGCGCTGCCCAAGCCGACCAAACCAATCGCGAGGCCGATGACGAAGACCGCGATCAAGGTTACGGGGAACGGCCCGTCGCCGGCATGCCAAGCGTTGAGGCCTGCCGAGACCGGCGCGATAGCGTTCTGCGCGATCTCGACGACGAGATAGAGAAGAATGCCGATCGCGAGTGCGTTGAGCAACGCGATGGTGTGCACGGAAAGGCGTCGCGCGCGGGCGATCGGCAAGCCGAGGAAAATGGTGAAGCCGGCGATGGCGCCGAGCAGCACCGTCCACCAAAAGCTTAACGGATGGCCGGTCGCGACGGTCGCGGGCTTCATTGCGCGATACATAGAGAGTAGCGTGTTGGGCGTACCGATGTAATGGATCGCGGTGATCAATCCGGCGGGCATTCCGTTTGGATCTTCGATGTGGTCCATCACGTGGCAATGGATGAGCCACGTGCCCGGCGCCGCATTGGCATCGACCACGACGTCGACGCGCTGCCCCGGGGCGACGAGGACCGTGTCCTCGACGTCGCGATAGTCGACCGGCTCGGCATCGCGCGCGATAATTTGCTGGTAATGCCCATGCGTGTGCATGGTGTGGAACTCTTCGCCGGAGATGTTGATCCAGCGGATCCGAAAGCGCTCGCCGGCGCGAACGTCGAGCGCGCGCGTCGCCGGATACTCTTTACCGTTGAGGGTGAAATGATTTTCGGCGGCGCTTTGAATTTGCCAGGACGAGATCATCTCGAGGAAGTCATGAGCCAAGCCGCGTTCGACCGGACGCGGAACCGACGGCTCGACGATAATCGCGCCGTACAGTCCGGAATCCAGCATCGCTTCGTTGTCGTGGCTGTGATAGATGAACGTGCCGGGCTGGTCGGCAACGAAGCGGTAGACGAAGTGACCGCCGTGCGGAACGAGCGGTTGTGAGATGCCGCCGACGCCATCCATTGCGACCGGAATGTCGTGCACTCCGTGCATGTGGATCGAGTCGGGTATCGCGCCGTCGTTCGTATAATCGATGACCAGCGTGTCGCCTTGCTTCACGACCAGCGCCGGACCGGGGACCACGCCGTTGTACGTGTTCGCCATCACCGTCAAGCCAGGCTGGAGAGTCCAGGGAGCGGAGCGCTCGACAAGGCGAAACACTCGGGTGCGCCCCTGTTTTAGGGGGACGGCTTGATAGGCTCCGTCCGGCCGGTGGAATGCCGGCGACTCACCAGGCGCCGCAGTTGCCAGCGGGATCGGTCCCGTGATCGGCTGCAATCCGAGAGACGTCGAATTTGGCGAAACCGCTTGGTCGGCATCGGCCAAAACCGCCGCCGGCATCGCCGCGGACATTAGAACGACGGCGGCGGCGAACGCCGGGACAAACCGGATCAGAAGGGGATTCATTGTTAGGTGCGCCTAAGATTGCCGGTAGGCGCGCCTTTCTCCTAGCGGCGAACGGGCTTTGCCCTTTTAATCGCGGTTGCCTATAAAGTCTCGCGGTTGCCTATAAAAGGCGGGCTTGGTTCCTTAGCTACAGCCCTTTTGTGCCGCCGTCATCGTGAATGTCCCACCGCCGGAGACCTGTGCATCCTGGCTTCCAGAGGTATATTTGCCGGAGCCTTGCTTCGCGTTGACGATACCTTGGAAGCTTAAAAAGACTGCCGGTGATGGGAGCCAAATGGCGGCTGCGAACAAATCTTTGCCCGAAGTGAGGTACGTTCCGGTAAAGCTTGCGCTGCCGCTACTAGACCAACTGCCGTTAGGCTTGAACCGAAAGCAAAGTGAGGACCCGGGAAGACCATTGCCGACTACGGTAGTGATTTTAGCGAGATAGTACCCGTTAAGCGATTGCTGCTGAGAGCGCGCTGCGGGTTGAACCCCCGCATTCGGGGCACGCATCATTGGCTGCGATCCGCCACAGCCCGCAAGCATACCGATAGCCACCCAGGCTCCAAAAGCGCGACGGAAATCAAACATTACGATGCCCCTTTCGACGCGCGAACGGTTCGACAGGGGCTAGGCGTTCCCCGGAGACGAGGCTCAAATCGAGCGGGCTAACCGTTCTAAGGCTAAGCCGCGCCGGCGGCGAAAGAGGACTGCGTGCCGGAAGTTCGACTTAACCGTAGATTGCGCGCTCCCGCGGATTCGGCGTCCCAGGCGCTCGGCGAGTTGCTGCAGGCAATCGCAAAGCAGGAGGGGCCGTGGCGCGGTTTTGCGCTGCACGTAGGCTTTGGCGATTTGCATCTTCCCGACGTCGGGTACATCGCGATACCGATCCGTTTGACGGTGGAGAAGAACGCGAAGGAAGCGCGCGCGTTCGATATTAGGTTTAATGCGGCCAATCTTCCGGCCGCATTTCCCGGCTTTTCCGGTACGGTGAGTGTCGCGCCTCGCGAAATCGGAGAATGCGAGCTCTATTTGTCGGGCGAATACGAGTTGCCGATGCAGTTCTTTGGAAAGCTGCTCGATAGCGCGCTTATGCCCAACGTTGCGGCAGTCTCGCTCGAGAACTTCATCGATGAGATCGCCGCAGCGTGCCAGGCACGAGTCGACCAGCGCGAAGCCGAGTTTGTCCGCTATCATTTTTCACCGTAGAACGATCGCGTGACCGAGGCGCAGACCGGGTGTTGCATCGTGGGAGGCGGTCCGGCCGGAATGATGGCGGGGCTGCTTCTTGCGCGCGCGGGTGTCCGGACCGTTTTGCTGGAGAAGCACGCGGACTTTCTGCGCGACTTTCGTGGCGATACGATCCATCCGTCGACACTCGACGTAATGGCGGAGCTCGGCATACTCGAAGCGTTCTTGAAACATCCGCATCAAGAGGTCACGACCTTAGCGGGTAACCTCGGCGACCAGGTCGTTACCGTCGCGGATTTCACGCATCTGCCCACGCGCTGCAAGTTCGTTGCTTTTATGCCGCAATGGGACTTTCTCAACTTCCTTGCCGATGAAGCCAAGCGCTTTGGAACCTTGGATCTTCGAATGCAGGCAAGCGCCAAGGAGTTGTTATGGGAGGACGGACGCGTCGCCGGCGTTCGTGCCCAAACTCCAGAGGGCACGCTGGAAATCCGCGCCGATCTGACGATCGCTGCAGACGGGCGCGAATCGGTGGTGCGTAAGGAAGCCGGCTTGGAGCTCGTGGAGCTCGGCGCTCCGATGGACGTGTTGTGGCTGCGCCTGACCAAGCGATCCGACGATCCGCATGAAACGTTCGGTTACATTCGAGACGGACGGATCATGGCGCTGATCGACCGCGGGGAGTATTGGCAGTGCGCGTACGTCATCCCAAAGGGAACCCTCGCGAAGTTGCACGAGCGCGGTTTGGGCGAGTTCCGGCGGCAGATCGGTGAGATCGTGCCCTTTCTAAACGATCGAGCCGGCGAGCTGCGGACGTGGGACGACGTCAAGCTCTTGACGGTCCGCGTGAATCGCTTGCGGCGGTGGTACCGTCCGGGGCTGCTCTGCATCGGCGATGCCGCGCACGCTATGTCGCCGATCGGCGGTGTCGGAATCAACCTCGCGATTCAAGACGCGGTGGCAGCATCGAACATCCTCGCCTCCAAGCTCCTCGATCGCACGCTGTCGATTCGCGATCTGCGCGCCGTTCAGCGACGGCGCGAGATGGCGGCTAAACTAACGCAGGCGTTGCAACTCTTCATTCAGAGCAAGGTCATCGGAAAGGTCCTGACAAATGGGCGCGCGCCGTTGTTGGGCCGTTTACCGGGCCTGCTGCGGTGGCTGCCGTTCCTGCCGCGTATCCCCGGACGTCTCGTGGGGTTGGGTTTTCGGCCCGAACACGTTAGTGGCAGCCGTGATGATTAGCCCTCTAGAACGATGCCGGCTTCTTGAATCTCTTGGTATGGTAGTAACCAGACGAGTGACTCATCGTGCAAATCGACGACTTGCACCCGATTGCCGAATGGATCGATGAAGTCGCAACGAAATGGCGGAATGAGTTTGATTCCGTATTTGGTGGTGAGTTTTTCGCGGACTTCGGCGAGTTGCTTTTCGTCTCGGACCATCAAGCCAAAGTGCCGCGTGCGGTTCGTCTGAGGTTTCGCCACTTCGAACATCGCAAGGAACTGGTGCTCGCCGGCCTTGAAGAAGGCGTCGCCTTCGCCTTCATCGAGTTTCTCGAGATTGAAAACATCTTGATAGAACTCGACAGCCTTCTGCACGTCGTCGACCTCGATGGCGATGTGATTGATTCCATAAACCTTGACCGTCATGCGTCTTTCTATCGGGCGCTCGGCTTAAATGGTTGCAGTCTGCCGGGCGTCGAACGGCGCGAAGATGGCACGCGGAATCGTCCTGGGAGTCGTTGCTACGCTCGTCGTCGCAGGACTGGGAGCATATCTTGGAGTCGAGGCCGGGTTGATGCCGGCCAACGCCGACGGCAAGCCGTCGCGGCTGGAACGCTGGGCGGCACGAACGTCGCTTCGAGCAACGCTGGAGCGAGAAGCGCCAAAAGGTCCCAACCCGCTTCCGCTCGACGATGCCAACCTTGTCGCCGGAATTAAGCTGTATGCCGCAAACTGCGCCGTCTGCCACGGTGCGTCCGACGGCAAGCCTTCAAATATCGCGCTAGGCGTCTACCAAAAGCCGCCGCAACTGGCCAAAGACGGGGTCGAAGACGATCCCGACGGCATGACCTATTGGAAGATCGCACACGGTATTCGTCTCACGGCCATGCCGGCGTTCGGCAAAGCTCTCGACGATCGGCAACTCTGGCAGCTGACGCTCTTCCTTAAACACATGGACGGCCTTCCGCCGGCGCCGCAGCGCGTTTGGAAAGCCGTCAAGAGCGAGGCGACGAGTTCGAGTTAGGGCGTCGGGGGCGTTGGGGCCGGCTCGGTAGTCGGCGTCGCGGTGAAGATGTACTGGTCGTTGGAGGTCGGCTGTGGATTGGGGAACTGATTCTGCATCGTCATGCCTGAGAGCACGGCGGCCGTCTCAGGATAGACCTGACCGCTGAAAGAATCGTCGCTGTTCACCGTGCCGACGAGGTGCAGCTTTCCTTCCGGACCGGCGCCCAGCCCGAGATCGATGCTGGAGGGTCCGATGTCCAGCCACATGTAACTTCCGTCGCGGCCCCCCACGACCGGAATGTAGAGCTTGTAAAAGGAAGTGTGATAGTAACCCCTGATATTTCCTGCGGGAAAGACCTCCAGGTCGAGCCTCCCCGTGATCGGGTACTGCGACCCGTAATACTGTTTGATGGCCGTCATGTAATGGAGTTGCGTCGCCGAAGCCGTGGCTTGAGCAGACGCCGCGTTTTGCACTCCAAGCAAGGTCGCGCCTACAAGCGCAACGCATTTGACCAGCCGTCCCAAAGACCGTACCATTCTTACTCCTCTCGGTTGACCTTCTCAGGGAGTAGAGCGCTTAGGGCGCCGAGAACGTGACTGTCGTGGCACAACCGGCGGAAATTGATCTACGGACATTCCCGGCGTGGGAACGCCCCGACCAGGTCCGCAAAGCTCTCGACCGTCTCCCATCGGGGAGTTCGCTTACACTCATCACGGAGAACGAACCGCGAGCATTGTCGGTGCGCATCAGTCAGGAGCGGCCGGACCGTTTTGTAATGGAAGCGCGCCACGTTGGCAGCCGCATGTGGCATCTGCGCTTGACCCCTCGCGTGGGCGAAGAGACCGATCGGAACTCGGCGGCCCAGCATCTGAGCCGCAGTTCTGCTTTTGCCGCGCTCGATAGCGAGGTTCGAGAAGAGCTCGTTGCGGCCGTCCTCTGGCAGACCGGCCGGCGCGGACAGACGCTCGTGGCCGAGAATGCCGACTGGCCCTTTATTGGCATGGTGACCGAAGGCATCGTCGCGCGTGCCAACGGCGGAGGCCGCGATCGCGAGCGCATCCTCTATGAGATTTTCCCCTACGAGGTCTTCGGGGTCGCCGAGTATTTCGATCGCGGCCTGAAGATGGCGCGGATCGCGGTCTTCTCGAAATCCGCACACGTTCTCAAACTGCCCTGGGAGGCCGTCTCTCGCGTCGCAGCGCGCTATCCAGGGCTCACCAATGCGCTGGGTATCGTCTTGGCGCAACGGGTTCGCTTGCTCGCCGACGCGCTCAGCGTGCAGGGTTCGCTTCCGATTCTCGGCCGCATCGCGAAGGTGCTGCTTCCGTATGCAATGCACGAGCGGGGCCTCGTGCAGGCCGCGGCCTCCCTGTCGACCATCACGCAATCGCAGATTGCGGCCGCCGGCGGTACCGTGAAGGAAGTCGCAGCTCGCGCGATCGCCGAGCTCGAGTCTCGCAACGCGTTACGCCGCGAGCACGGGCATATCCGATACCTCGATCGCGAAGTTCTTTTGGAACTGATCCGGGACGTTTCTTAAGCCGGAATCCGGTCGAAACCGGCGTATGGCCGGAGAACCTCCGGCACCGTAATCGTGCCGTCGCGCTGCTGATAGTTTTCCATAATCGCGATAAGGGTTCGCCCGATCGCCAGAGCCGAGCCGTTGAGGGTGTGCACGAACTCCGGCTTCGCGCCGGGCTCGCGCCGGAAGCGTATCGACGCGCGGCGCGCTTGGAAATCCGTGCAGTTGGAACACGAGCTAATCTCACGATACGCGTTGCTGCTCGGGACCCAGACCTCAACGTCATAGGTTTTCGCCGCGTTAAAACCGGTATCACCGGCGCAGAGCGCGACGACCCGGTACGGCAGCTCGAGCTCCGCGAGCAAGGTTTCGGAATCGCGGATCAGCATCTCGAGTGCCTCGAAGGAGGCTTCCGGCGCCGCCAACCACACGAGTTCGACTTTCTCGAACTGATGCTGTCGCATTAGCCCGCGCGTGTCTTTACCCGCTGCGCCGGCCTCTTTACGAAAACAAGGCGTATGCGCGACGTACTTCTGCGGAAGGTCTGAGAACTCGAGAATTTCGCCGCCGCGCAGCGCCGTCAGCGGAACCTCGCCCGTCGGAATCATGAAAAGTTCGGCATCGCGATCCTCGAACATTGCGTCGGCGAACTTGCTCAACTGTCCCGTCGACCACATCGTCGCACGCGACACCAGCAGCGGCGGCGCAATCTCGCGATACCCGCGCGCCTGCGCTCGATCGAGAAAGAACGTTGCGAGGGCTCGCGATAGGCGCGCACCGGCGCCCGCCAGAACGGCGAATCGGCTCCCGGAGAGTTTTGCGGCTCGCGCGAAATCCAGAATGCCGAGTTGTTCGCCGATTTCCCAGTGTGGCTTCGCCTCGAAATCGAAAGCTCTCGGCGTTCCCCAGCGGCGCAACTCGATGTTGGATGCTTCGTCGGTTCCATCGGGGACGGAGTCGTCGAGAAGATTCGGAGTTTGTTCGAGCATCGCTCGCAGCGGCGAGCTTTCGCCCGACGTTGACAGCGTCCCAGCTCGTTCTTCTGCCGCAGCAATCTCCAAGGAGAGCGCTTCGATTTTGGGTCGCACTTCGCGCGCCGCGGCGGCTTTGTCGTCGGCCTGGCCGACGGAAGCGGAAAGACGGTTCTTTTCGGCCTTCGCCCTTTCTGCAGCAGTTAGCGCCGAGCGGTACTCCTCGTCACAGCGCAGAAGCTCGTCGACGATCGAGGGATCTGCCCCGCGGCGAGAGAGTGAGAGTCGCACGCAGTCGGGATCGCGTCGAACGAGAGCAATATCGAGCATGGAGAACCGCGCCATTAACCAGTCTGTAAATCCACTCCTACCAACGGTTGGATTTGTGACGGAAACGCTGCTCGCGCCACAACAGGCGATCGTGGCGTTCTTCGCGCGCGCACCGCTCGCGCCGCCGGGGAACGAGGTGGTAACGCTCGACG
>Ga0265356_1000051_pt1 | contig 19542 bp, 12 predicted proteins | sample NZE4metagenome_FD_189075 | JGI IMG/M metagenome (GOLD analysis project Ga0265356, IMG submission 189075) | Rhizosphere microbial communities from Maridalen valley, Oslo, Norway - NZE4 | ecosystem: Host-associated > Plants > Roots > Rhizosphere > Soil | place: Norway: Oslo | collected 2017-09-15
CGCCGGGCTGTGATGGTCGTTCCGGCGATGGTCTTGATCGCGATCAGCGCGTTAGCCCAAACTGCCGTCACCACCTATCACTACGACACCTACCGCACCGGCTGGAATAATACCGAGACCACATTGACGCCGGCGAACGTGGGCAGCACCAGTTTCGGACTGCTGCATAACGTAACGCTCGACGACCAGGTCGATTCGCAACCACTGGTGGTCCCCGGCGTGACCATTACTGCCGGAAGCAGCCAAGGTCAGCACGATGTGGTTTATGTGGCCACGGAAGGCAACACCATCTATGCCATCGACGTGCATAGCGGCGCCGTGCTGCTCAACCCCAATTTCGGGACGCCGGTGCAATTTCCGCTGGGCTGCAACAACAACGGGCCGAACGTCGGGATCAATTCGACTCCGGTGATCGACACGGCGAGCGGCACGCTTTACGTGATCATTTACACCCAAGACGCGACCCTGGGGCCGACGTATCGCCTTCATGCTCTCGAGCTGGGCAGCCTGACCGACAAAGTTACGCCGCAGATTGTGAGTGCGTCGCACCCGCTCAGCAACGGAACAACTTTCAATTTCAACGCCACTTACCAGCGCCAGCGACCGGGCCTGCTCCTGGCCAATGGCAACATCTATGCGGGGTTCGGAAGTTTCTGCGACTTTAACGCCAACCTGTCGCGCGGCTGGCTTCTGGGCTGGAACACGGGCACGCTCACTCCGTTGGCGGCGAACCGGCTCAACGATCTCCAACCTTCGTCCCCCGATAACTTTTTTCTGTCTTCGATCTGGATGTCCGGTTATGGCCCGGCGGCAGACGACTCCGGCAACATTCTTTTCGTGACGGGAAATTCCGATTACTCCGGCACCACCTACGACGGGCTCACAAATATTCAGGAGAGCGTGGTGAAGGTGCCGGCGAACCTGGGCAGCGTGCTCGACCTGTTCACGCCCAGCAATCAAGGCAGCTTGGACCAGGGCGACGTCGACTTCGGATCCGGGGGCGTGCTGGTTCTCCCCGATCAACCTGGTTCCATCACCCACATGGCGGTAGCCGCGGGCAAAGATGGGAATATGTATTTTATGAACGAAGACGACCTGGGCGGCTACTCCACGACCAAGAACAACGTACTCGGCACCTACTCGGTCGGCGGTTGCTGGTGCGGTGAATCGTACTTCGTGGATCCAGTCGACGGCATGGGACGGGTGGTGGCCAGCGGCGGCGGGTCCGTAGGCGTCTGGAAAGTGGTGACATCGCCTACCGCCATGTTGACTAACGTAACGAACTCGTCGGGGCTAGGTAACAACGTGCAGGACCCTGGATTTTTCACCTCAATCTCCTCCAACGGCACCGCCAATCCAATTATCTGGGCAATATCGCGCCCCGCGACCACCAGCAACGGAGCGCCTATTTCTCTTTATGCATTTGACCCGGAGTCGGGTGGAAGCACCATGTCGCAGTTATTCAACGCGACTGCGGGTGCGTGGCCGAATACAAGCGGCAATGCCAATCTGGTTCCGGTAGTGGCGAACGGTTTGGTCTTCGTGGCCAGCCACCAGCAATTGCAGATCTTCGGACTGACTGGGGAGGCAGGGGCGACGACCACCAGGCTGAGTTCGTCCGTGAATCCATCCGTGTCGGGCAAGCCTGTCGCTTTCACCGCCACGGTTTCTCAACAGTCGGGTGGCGTAATTCCTACGGGCAAGGTGGAATACCTGAACGGCACGGCCGTACTCGCGACCTTGAGACTCACATCCGGGTCGGCCAGGTACGTCACGTCAAAACTGCCGCCGGGGACCAACGCAATCACTGCTGTCTATCTGGGCGATTCCAGCCATAGCGGCAGCACATCGGCGCCGGTCAATCAATTCGTACTGGCGGCGACCACCACCGCGCTCACATCTTCGGCCAACCCATCGATCTACGGGAACGCAATAACGTTTGGCGCGACGGTCACTTCCGCTGTCGGAGCACCGCCCAATGGAGAGCCGATCGCCTTTATGGTCGGCACTACGGTTCTGGGGACAGCGGCATTGAGCAGTGGAACGGCGAGCTTTTCGATCTCCACGCTGGCGGTGGGCACGCACGCGGTGAAGGCAGTCTATGGCGGCGATGCGAGCTTCGCCCCCAGCACGTCCACGGCTCTTCATCAGTCCGTTGCCAAAGCCGCCAGCACGACGGCCCTCGTCAGCTCGCTGAATCCGTCTGTCGTCGGGCAGTCGGTAACTTTCACGGCAACCGTGGCTCCGCAGTTCAGCGGCACACCAACCGGGTGGATAGCATTCAAGAATGGGACAAAGTTCCTGCGAACAGCGACGCTGAGTGGTGGTGTCGCGAGCTATACCACTGCAAAATTAGCCGCAGGAACGGCGTCGATCACGGCGGAGTACGAGGGGAACGCTTCGTTCACCTCCAGCACTTCAACCGCTCTAAGTCAGGTGGTAAACCCAGCAAGCACCACCATTTCCAGAACGGTCGAGCCAGTCGGGCACCGACCTTGAACAGCATTTGACGCGGGAGAGAAGCAAACGAAATGTTGCGGAAACCGTCCCTCGGCACGTGCTTGAAACTTCGTCCGCTGATGAGCAAGAGCGATCGGACGCCGGACTGGGCGGAAATCGAACGCGGGTAACCAGTCGTGCTTATTTCAGCGGCTTCTCGTCCTGCAAGACCACCATAGTGCGCCAAACACTCCTCGAACCGTGCCGCCGTGAATTCGGACATCGGTCCCGTTTAGATCGCTAAGCGACTTGTTGATTCTGTACGGCACGGTCTCGCAGACGGACCAAGTCTGCCGTCTGTTTCCGGCGTCCTGGGCGACGGCAAGACCCAATTCAAATGGCATGTTGAACCGGGGCACCCGAGGCGCTTTTGCGTCACGCTGAACGCGAGAGAGGTCGTGGATCGAATAGGCACACTGCTGAAGGAGTTTCAGTATTCGCTCAAGCCTACGCTGGCTGGTGGGTATTTCCAGGGTCGCACGGGGTATGAGCCCAAACGCGCTCAAGCCCGCGATGTAGGCCAAATATAGGTTCTCAAACGCGCTGTCGTACGGGATGTTCAGGAATACGGAGTACCGCTCAGCCCTTTTTTGCTCTTTTGCGGGCATATTTTAAGGTGACGCGATGTCCGTTCGCCCGTGCTCGCCTCCGAGGCTCGCGCTCCGACAGCATTCGCTGAACGCGCTTCGCCTCAGCCGGCGAGACTCCAAGAGTATGGGCGGTCTCTGCGAGACTTGGGAAGGGTGTTTCGATTGTGACCTGACGGCTCATCTTGATTTGACATTAGATCGTTAGAACGGGAATTGCAACTAACGAGTGGGCACTGTGGGCACTGTCTGAAAACTGCGTTGTCACCTGGTCGAGAATGCGCAGGTTCATCACTGGCTTCTTCGTATATGGGGTTGCTGTGATGACCCGATAATGTGACGATCGCTAGGGTATTCAAGTAGTCGGTGTCGATGGGAACAATCTTTGAGGGCTCAGACACTTTTTCTTTGTGAATATCCCACAGTTCCTCAATGAGACGCAAATTGCCTCTTGTTAGTCCTACACCCAGGCGCTCATCAGATGGCCGAGGCCGCCGCGGATGAAGAGGCCGTCGGCGCGATCTTTGCAGTAGCGGGCGTTGATTTGCGTGCCTTGCAGTGAGGTAGAGCGTTTATGCCCAGCCAGAGAAAACCCTCGGGAGGAGACAAAAGTTGGCCAACAAAGACCGGTTCTGTGCTATAAGACGGTGCCATAAGGCTGTTGCTGCTTCTCTGGGCCGAGTCCGGGTTTTCCTTCGGGAGTGCGGTTTGACCTCGGCCTACTATTAAGCCGATTTGCGGCCGTCGCCAGATTCCGAACCCTAAGGAGTAATCGTGATCGCAGAGTATAAGGAACGTTCCCGCTGTCCGTCCACCTTCGATAGTTTGGCGCTCCCGCGGCTGTGCTTTGTGGCACTTTTGCCCGCGATGCTGGCGACTATCGTTCTCCCAGCCCGTGCGGCCGATGGTCAAATCATCGCCCACAACACGCCCGCGTATGTTGCAACGGCCACGAATCTCCGTACGGAGGACCCCACCCAGACCATCGAGGTGAGCATCTGGTTGAACCCGCACAACCGCGCCGCACTGGATGCGCTGGCCAGCGATCTTTACAACCCTAACTCACCCAACTATCGCCACTGGCTGAAGAGTTCCGATATCGCCGCCCGGTTTGCGCCTACCGCGGCTGAAGCCGGAATCGTGCAGGACTTTTTCGAGTCGCACAACTTGAAGGTGGTCAGAGTCGGACCCAACAATTTCTATGTTCGAGGACGTGGCACGGTCGCCGATGTCGAGAAAGCTTTCCGCGTCCAGCTCAACGACTACCAGGTGGGCAACAAAGTTCTGCGTGCGAGCGCCAACGACCCCTACATTGAGGGGCCGGCCTCTGCGCTGGTGCAATCTGTTTCCGGACTCGACAGCGGCGAGTTTGAACATTCTCTGGATCTGCGGCCCACCAGCCTGGGCGCGGCTTCTTCCGGCAATCGGGCGGATCTCGCCCACGCGGCCTCTGCGCAGGACGCCAGCTTCTTTCAGACCGTTTGCTTCACCAGCCCGGGAACCGAGACCTTCGACCCCTCCGGTACGTACCCGAAGGCTACCTACACGGGCAACGGATACAACTCGGGCCCGCTGGGCTGCGCCTATTCGCCGGCGAATATTTACGGCGCCTACAATTTGAACGGCCTGTATGCCGAGGGCTACACCGGTAGGGGACAGACAATTGTCATTCTTGACTGGTGTGGTTCGCCGACGATCCTGGCGGATGCCAACGTCTTTTCGAAGAAATTCGGCTTGCCCAAGCTGACTTCGTCGAACTTAAACATCATTAGCATTCCCACCCAGTCGCAGTGTGCCGGGGTCGATCTGGAGATCAATCTCGATGTGGAGTGGTCGCACGCCATCGCTCCCGACGCCAAGCTTGACCTCGTGGTCCCGGCTACGGCTGCCTTCGAGGACATCGACGATGCCTGGCTCTACGCGGTGAATTATGGCTTGGGCAACGTCATCTCGGGCAGCTTTGGCACGCCGGAGTTCTTCGTCCCGGCCACCGAATTGGAGAAAGAGAATCTGATCGCGGAAATGTCTGCCATTTCCGGTATTTCGAGTAACTTCGCCTCCGGTGACGAAGCTGACTACCTGACGGCGCACATTCCGCTCACGGTCAGCATGCCGGCGAATCTTCCCTACGCTACCGGGGTAGGCGGCGTCAGCGTGGCACTGAACGCGGATAACTCGATTCTTTTCCAAACCGGATGGGAGACCCATGAGTCCATCCTGATGCAGGGGGGAGTGATTAACGATCCTCCGCAAGCGCTTAACTTTTATGGCTTTGCGGGCGGGGCTGGGGGCGGGCCCAGCGCGTTTTTCGCGAAGCCGCCGTTTCAAAAGGGCGCGGTGCCGGGAAAGTTTCGCCAAGTACCTGATGTTTCTTGGCTGGCCGACCCGTTCACCGGAGTGGCCGTTTTGATTAGTGAACCTACGCAGATTCCTGAGCAGGTCTGGTACGCCGTGGGCGGCACCAGCGTATCGACTCCGATGTTCTCGGCATTGTGGGCACTCGCCAATCAGGAGGCCGGAGCGGCTCTCGGGCAGGCTGCTCCCTATTTGTACTCCATGCCGCCGACCACCATCACCGATATCGTCCCCTACACTCCCGGGAATAATGTCACCGCGGTGATCGAGGAGTCAAGCTCGGTGACCCATCGCTACAATGCGGCGGAGACGTTGGAAGTTGACGAGCCGCTGTTCGGTGGTTTCTACAGCACGATCTGGAACTATCCCTTCGAGGAAGATACGGCCATGGTGGTCTCTTTCGGCAAAACCTACTATATGACGACCAAGGTGGGTTGGGACAACATCACCGGAGTGGGAACACCGAATGCGAAAGCCTTCGCCGATTGGTTCGCACCGGCTACGGCAGCGAAGAAATGATGCGGTTAAGAATCTCCTGCTGACCTCACGGTTAACCTTGGCTGAAGTGGCGACTCAATGTGGCTTCGCCGATCCGTCTGCACTCAGCAGATCTTTCAAGCGTGTTCTCAATGAGAGTCCGGGCGAGTGGCGTAGGAGCAGAAAAGGCCATCATTAAGCAGTTCCCGTCAAGACTGAACATACCGTTCGAAGCTACGATTTGAATGCACGTCGACCTGCAATATTGACCCGCAGAAGGAGAAAGGTATGTTCAAACTATTCGCCGCCGCTGCACTTGTCGCTTCGCTCACTGCTGGGCGCAAAACGATATGAGACCTTCTCAAACCACAGATAAAGAAAAAATCACCGACGCTTTGAGGGCAGGACCGGAATTTATCACTAAGGGAGCGGTCATTGCAGATTGGCGAGCAAATCCGAAGGATTCGAATGCTGAATACTAATTCGTGCAATGCCGCATAAACACTGGCGATTGTGCATCTCGTTGATTTGGCGACTGGGGACGTAGTTCAGTTCGTTAGAACGCTGCCCTCTCACCGACGTCCAGTACAGAATCGATGAGGCGGCCCTTTCCTCGAATAGCACACATTTAGCACGATAATTCTCCCTTACATTCCACTACCTGCTTCACACAAATTGGAACGCCTGTCTGTCATGCAGAGGGCCGTTGATGCGCCTGCTGCACCATCTCGACCAAGACCTTTCGAGTCTCTACCGAAGTCCTCACCTCCCGTAGAAATGCGATCCGGGCGCCACGCATGCCCTCAGCGGTTTTCAAGCGGGCATGAAAGCCGAGGCGATCGACTGCGGTCATCGTTGCTTCCAGTGAGTCAATATGAGCAAAAGTCCGGGCAAGCAAGACGAGCGCATCCTTGTGATCGGCGTTCATGTGCTGGATGATTTCTGTCATTGAGTCAGCCAATGGGTCGGGTTGGCAGCCCATATATTCGGCGGCAGGTACCCAACCCATGACCCCGAAGCCCCCAACGAAATAGATGTCCACGACGTCCATGCGGTAAAACGAAAAGTCTTCAAAATCGACCCAATACTTACTGTTGGCGTGACGCTCCAAGTACAGCTTCCGCACTTCGGCCAACTCGGTGTTCGGTACCGGAAGAGCATTTCCTACCAGCGTGACCCGCGATGCGCCGAGCGGTTCGCCGTCGGTGTCATCCTGGGTCACGAGTAAGCTGGCGCGGGCGTCTGCCTTCAAGTTCTGCGTATGCATTGCCATCGTGCTGATTAGGAAGATTGGATGGCCCTGAGCGCCCAAGCCATACGGCATGACCGATCCGAACGGGAATCCTGGCTGTTTCCGCGAGAGTGTCGAGAGGCTCCCTACGCGACCCAAATGTATCAAGGTACGCGCACGCTCCGCGTGCGAAGGCTCCGGAATAGCGGGCTGGTCGCTCGCCGGCGTCGGTCCTGCGTGTTTTCTGGTGGATGAGGTTGTCATTCGTGGCCTTCTCTCCTAGGTTTCCGCCGCCAGGCTTCACTCTGAGTCCCATTCTGCTCACGACCGCCCGAACCCGCCAACGGTGCGTTTAGCGGGCAAGAGTGTAGTTAACGCGGATTTCTGTATGAATCGCCACTGGTTCGCCGTTCAAGAGGTATGGTTTATAGCGCCATTTCTTCACGGCCTTGATAGAGGAAGGAATCAGTTCGGGCGGCCCCGAGGCGGCTGTGAGATTCTCTATCCGCCCTTCTTTTGAGATGGAAGCACACAGCACAACGATATCGACAGCTAGATCACGCGTTCCCCAATGAGTGGACATCTGTACCGAGTCGCGTCAACAATCTATCGCCAATTGAGGGCGCGCCGCAAGCCTCATCCCATAGGGCGGCGCTCTGTAGGAGAACCGAAGATCATGGGATTGACCGACACGGAAAGAACAGAGTTCACCGCTTTGTCCGAAGCAACTTACGACGCTCTTGTCGTGGAAGTTCGGGCTGGGCGTGCGGTGCGAAAACACAAAGTCGTGAAATCGACAGAACCGGACGATCTAGTTTTCCAGAGCGTCCAAGCAGGCGAGTCAATGAATGATCAAAACGTTCTGCGAAGGCACATCAGACCAGCAGGCAAAACGCTGGGGCTGCATGTGAACTGGCGATGCCTGCGTACCTCCCACGCGACATGGTTGGTTCAAGCGGGAGCCGACCCGAAATCGGTGCCAGGTCAACGGAAGAGGCTGATTGCTCGCATCTTAACCATTCCATTCATCTCCATCGCTTGCTTTGCAGTCGCGGGTATTGCTCTCCTTCTAGCCTGGCGCTTTCCGATGATGGGGAGGGATACCTTCGTGTTGGTCCTGTTGTTGGGCATACCCCCTATTGTTGTCATTGGCTTTGCAACATTAAATGGGGCTTTCCGGTATGTAACCCTCGATTCAAAGACAACCGCGTCGTCGTTTTGGAAAAAGAACTGGGAGCACATTGTGATGCTATTGATTGGTGGCATAATTGGGAGTGGTTTTACCGTGCTCGTCCAGTGGCTCTCTCACTGGCTGTTCGGCCCTGTAAGACCCGCTCTAAATGCTTGATTCTACGTTGGCCGGGGCTATGCCTGCAGCTTCCCAAGCTTTCGAAATTGAAGGACAGCGGAGGACAACCTGGTGAATTATCTCCGGATAGAGGTTGGACTTTTCCTTTTGTTGTCAACGGTTTTTGCGGCACAGACACCGCCGTCGGGCAAGACCCTGGTGCCGACGTTGCCACGACCTAAGGGCTCGTTTGCTGTTGGAAGGATCGGATTCGATTGGACCGATCGATCCCGTAGGGAGGTTCTGTCGAAGGACGCGGACGCGAAGCGGGAATTGATGGTCTACGTTTGGTACCCCGTGGACAAGGGCAAGCGCGGTAAGTCTGCTCCGTACCTGCCAGGCGCATCCTCGATCAACAAGTTGTCGGATCGTGCACTATCGGGAGCTGATGGGAAGTTGTGGCCCGCGATCCTGTCTGGACAGATCGCATCACATGCAGTCGAGGACGCGCCTCCCGCGGAAAACCCTGCTCAGTTTCCGGTTCTGGTCTTTTCGCATGGACTGGGAAGCCCAGTATTCCACTACACGATATTCATAGAAGAACTCGTCAGTCACGGTTACGTGGTTGCTTCAATCCAGCATACCTACGAAGTGAATGTAGTTGCATTTCCTGATGGGAGAACGGTCGCGCTATCGCCGCTCTCATGGAGTATTTACGGGCCGCAACCACCCGAAATTTCTGAAGAGGAAGCTTCCAAGAAAGCCATCGCGTGGGAGAAAGAAAGAGACAATGTTTGGGCGGCTGACATAAGTTTTGCCCTCGATCAACTCACAATGCTTGATCGGGATCGAGGCTCGGTGTTTTTTGGCAAACTCGATCTGGCGCATGTAGGAGCTTTGGGTCACTCGATCGGCGGTCGAGCGGTCGGGCGCGCCTGCCAATTGGATCGTCGGATCAAGGCATGCGTGAATGAGGACGGCGCGCCGGATGATGGAGCAGTATTCAACTATCCCGGGGTCGATTCGCCAACTCAGCCCTTCTTGCTGGAGGAAGCCTTCGTTGCCCCTCCTACCGACAAAGAGCTAGCCGAGGCGCATGAGTCTCGCCGGCACTTCAATGAATCGATCGCTGAACAAAATGCCGCGATCGAAAAACAGCTCAGGCGCTGTCAGGACGGCGGCTATCGTGTGACTCTCAAGGCGCCCGGCCTTGACCATGACAGCTTCACCGATGTGCCGTTCATGGAATCGACTCACGATCCAAAGGCGGAGGCAGCCGCTCTCCATAGCCTTTCACTAGCCGTCGATGTGACGCTCGCTTTCTTTGACCAATATCTTAGAGGGAAAGACCACGGCCTGCTGAACAGAGCTCGCGAATCCCGGTCGGAAATTACCGTTAGGCACTACTCTCCTGGCGGTGCCTAGCCCCACGAGCGATTCACTCGACGCCAAGGCAGACCGGCCAAATGGCGTTATATCGCGATTTCATCGACCTGAACTGCGTCGCCGTATAATCAATCCTATGCAACACTTGGTTTCAGCTGCCATCATTCAGTACGTGAAAGCGGTCGTCACTGCCTTCTCATTCATCGTTGTGTACTGGTACTTGCGCTGGTGGCCGCAGCCCCATGTTTTCTGACCGCGGTGCTGCTGCTGGATCACTGTTGCAAAATCTTAGTCTCCTCTCGACAAGTGCGCCGGCGGTGAGCTTCCGCGCGGGGACACCCAAGTATTTCCCGCCGGAGCACTAGCGATAGGAGGATTTCTAAACCCTGACCTCTCCCGCGCAGTGAAGTTTGAGGCAACTCCCAGGCGAGCCGGTTCAGTTTTGTGTGACAAAGTGTGACAAGATTGGCTGTCGGGATGTTTGTAAGTGCTTGAAAATATGGTGGAGCTAGTCGGGATCGAACCGACGACCTCATCGTTGCGAACGATGCGCTCTCCCAGCTGAGCTATAGCCCCACGGTGCGGGTTTGACGCGTTTTTTTATTTTATCAGCGTTCTCCGATCTGCACCAAGAATGCGCCCGCGTACCGGAGTGCATTCCCCTGCGCAAAACCCCTTGACGAAAGCACTCCCCGTGCGTCTAACATTAATTAGAGCAGTCGGCGATTGGAGCAGTCGGCCCGCGTGTAGGAGTTGGCCAGTATGTTTGCGCAATTCGGTGCAAGCACATCACAGAAGAGGAAGATCCTGTGGGGTTCGCTGGGCGCGCACGGCCTGCTTTTGGCCTGGTTGCTGCATGCGCCGGAGCCTCAACTCCTAATGCCCCAATCGATTGCGCTGGGCCGCGGCGGCAACTCCATTTCGCATCTTTACTGGCCTTCCAAAACGCCGGACGACAGCAAGTCCAGTTCTCCCGAGCGCTCCACCCAGGTATATCGCAAGCAGCGCATGGGCCACGAAAAACTGATTCTGAAGCAGAATACTCAGCTGGCCAAGTTGACGACGCCGCCGATCACGTTCTCCCCCTCGGGCGCCGAGGATCAGTCGAAAACGTCGACCGTCTCGAATCAAGGCCACGGCACACCCGCGGGACTTCCCTATGGCACGCTGATCCACGGGCCGCGCTTCGGCGACGAAATTCGTCCCGCGCTTCCCGTCACGATGCCCGATCCGGTTTACTATCCCTGGGAATTACAAGACTACGAAGGCAACGTGGTGGTCGAAGTCACGATTGACCAGCTCGGCCAGATTGTTAGTAAAACTGTTCTGCAGAGTATGGGTCCCAAACTCGACGAAAAGGCTTTGGCGGCACTCGAAAACTGGCGCTTCCGGCCTGCCACGCGCAATGGAGCTCCCATCGCTTCCAAGCAGGATTGCATCTTTCACTTCCGCGCGCGAGGTTAAAGCTGGGGCTGTTTGGGACTTCCGTTTTGTAACCTTCATAATTCTTATCCGCCAGGCAAACGACACAGCCACTCTCTTCGCCGTAAAATTTTTCTGACAAAACTTCACAACTTCCGCAAAGGCCGTGGGTTCAGACAAACCGAGAGCCAATGACTCTCAGCGACTTAGCAATTAGCTATTGAGCGGCGCTCATCGTCATCAATGCTGGCTATTGGCCAATAGCCACCTCCACCCTTTTTGGAGATCACTATGAAAAAAATTGTTCGACTCACTTTCGGACTGGCCCTCCTTTGCGCCGCATTGAGCACGGCCATGTTCGCATCCTCCATTTACTTTGTGCAAGGTGTCCCGGGGCGTGACTACGCCGCCGCCACCGACCCCGCGTTCCCGCTGGACATTCTGCTGAACGACGGAGTCTGCTATGTGCACGGCTTGGCCTTCGGATCGATCAGCGGACCACTTACGCTCGCGCCCGGCAGCTACGATGTGAAAGTCAGCATCGCAGATTCGCTGGCGCCTTGCACCAACACTCCGCTGGTCGACAGCACCGTGACGATCGCGGCGGAAAGCGACTATTCTGCCGTGATCTCACTCAACAGCTCGGGCACTCCGACACTCTCGACCTTCACCAACAACCTGACTGAGATCACGCCGAATACTGCGCGAGTGTTGTTCGCGCAGACCACCGACGCAGCCTCGGTCCAGGTGATCTTCGAGAATACTGCCTCGAAGAAGCTGTACACCTACACGGTGAAAGCGGGCAGCCTGCTCGACATTACTCTGCCGGCGGGAGCCTATACGGTTGAGGTGAATAACGGTACAACGGTGCTCCTCGGCTCGACCGATTTGCGCCTCTATTCGCTATCGGCCAATTTACTGTTCGCGATCGGCGAGGCCAAGAACGGCAGCGTTGTGCTCGAAACGAAGACGTTGCGCGACGTCACTTAGCTTTTCGACACCCGCGCTTCGAACCACGAAATGAAAAGGGCTGCGCCTGGGCGGCCCTTCTTCATTTGATATCCTGAGCGTAGAGAACCATGGCCACCCCTCCTCGCAGCCCGCGCCGCCCATCCTGGGCGAGAGGCACCACAGGCGAATCGGGATCATCCTGACTCTCGCGGGGCTGCTCGCCATCGGTGCAATCAATTTTGCGGGCGTCAAAGGCGGCGCCGCAATGACTGCCGGCTTGGTTGCGGCCCTCGTCTTACTGTTTGGGCGTGGGTTCCTGTGGAACCGCGGCGCCATCTTCCCGCCTTCCGGGATCAATCGCCGGAACCGTTGGAAGTATTTAATTCTCGCCGCCGTTCTGTGGGGTGCTCTGTTTCTGATCTGGTCGCACCGGATCCGTCCGGCTCTGAAATAGAGCTTCGGAGATATCGGAGAGGCCAACGTTGAGCTTCCCGCCGGCCGTAGCCGATATAATGTTTGTGTGAGCACAACCGTTCGCCAGATCGCCTCCGCCGACTTCCCCACGCGCTGGGGCAAGTTTCGCATTTACGGATTTCGCGGCGAATCCGGTTCCGACGGGAATCGCCGCGTCGAGGAAGCCGTGGCCCTGGTCATGGGAGATGCGAAGTCGCGGCCGCCGCTGGTCCGCATACACTCGCAATGTCTCACCGGCGATGTGTTTCATTCCCTGCGCTGCGATTGCCGCCAGCAACTGGAAATGGCGCTCGCGATGATTGCGCGGGAAGGCGCGGGAATTTTAATTTACGAGCAGCAGGAGGGCCGCGGCATCGGATTGATGGCGAAGCTGCAAGCTTACGAGCTACAAGACTCGGGCCTGGACACCGTGGAAGCCAACGAGCGCCTGGGCTTCAAAGCCGATCATCGCGACTTCATGCTCCCCGGCGAAATGCTTAAAGCGCTGGGCGTGACCCAGGTGCGGCTGCTCTCAAACAATCCCGACAAAGTGGAAGCGCTGGAGCGCGCCGGAGTCAAGGTGGTCGAGCGCGTCCCCTGCGAGGTCGAGTCGAGTCCCCAAGCCGAAGAGTATTTGAAAACCAAGAAAGAAAAACTCGGGCACCTGTTCACGTCGAGATAAGCCAGAAGTCAAAAGTAAAAATGCAGAAGTAACACTCGCCCCGCCACGGCGCACGGGTTTACTTCTTCATTCTGACTCTTGCCTTCTGACTTGGTATGTTCTGCGATTCCGCCCTCACTTGTTCAACAATCTGGCTACCTGCGGCTTACGCCTCCCTGGCAAGTAGCGCACGGCCGCCTTGGCTAGCGCTGCATAGACTTCGCCCGCCTCCGGCACTTTGCGCAGAACGCGCAGATGCCGCCGGATAGTTTCCACGTCGCCCCGCACGATTGGCCCACTGAACGCACCCGCGGCATCCAGCGCCACATAGTTCGCCAAGGTCTGCTGCAGGATCGGAAGCATTCTCCGCTTCGCCTCTCGCCGATTTACTCCGGCCGCGGCTGCGACGTGTTCGGTCGTCGCCAGAAGTGCCGTCAGCAGCGGGCTGGCGAACGTCCCCCAGGCGTGATAAGCAACTTTATCCTGCCGCCGGATCGTGTAAGCTTTGCCGCCCAGCTCCTTCACGATGGCGCGGCTGGCGCGCACGGCTGGCGCATCACCTTCGATGGCAAAGGGCACTCCTGCCAGCGACGGCTGCGAACCAGTGTGCAACAAACCTGTGTGCAACAAATCTGTCCGCGACGAACCAGCCTGTCGTGACCCGGCCACAAACGTCATCAGCGGATGCACGGACGCCGCAAGCGCTCCGCGCCCGCGCAGCGCCGCCATCTCGTCGCTGGCCAGCGCGCCGCTGCTGTGCAAAGCAACTCTTCCCTTCCAGTCAGATTTTTGCGCCAGCGAGCGCTCGACTTTCGCAACCGCGTCATCCGGCACGCAAAGCCAAACCACGTCGGAATCGATTGTCGCCCGCGCAACATCCACGGCCCGCGCGCCCACTCTCTTCGCCAACGCAGCGGCCCTTCGCCGGGACGCGCCGCTGTTTCGGAACACGACTTGGTCGATGACGTAGCCGGCCCGATGCAGACACATCGCCAAAGCCGTGCCCAGATTCCCCGCTCCAACAATGGTGATCCGCGGACGACGATGCATGCCGGGCAGAATAGCAGAGGTCAGGGATCAGGGATCAGGGGCCAGACTTCAGGTCTCAGACTTTTTCTTTCTGACCGACCTTTTCTTTTTCTTCCTGACCCCCGACCCCTAGCCCCTGGCCCCTGTTTTTCTTTCTGGCCCCTGGCCCCTGCTTTATATTGTCTGCATGCCGAAAAGCTCTCAACCTCAACGTAAGAAACCCCGCTCGAGCAAGAAAGCGAAAGTCCGTCTTCTCTCTTCCCGCACGGTCTACCGCGGCCCGGTGTTCACGATCACCACCGACCACGTGCAGGAACCCGGAGGCATCCGCGTCCGCCGCGATCTGATTCATCATTCGGGATCGGTCGTCATCCTCGCCGTCGACGAGTCCGGCGATCAATCCGGCTCCACTCCCCGCGTCCTGCTCGAGCGCCAATATCGCCACGCCGCCGGAGATTATCTCTGGGAGCTTCCCGCCGGACGCATCGACCCCGGCGAACACGAACTGAAAGCCGCCAAGCGCGAACTGCTCGAAGAAACCGGATACACCGCCGCCCATTGGCGCCGCATCCTGAAGTTCTACGCCAGTCCTGGATTCATGGCCGAGACCATGTCGGTATTTCTAGCCACCGGCCTGCGCGCGGGCATCGCTCACCCGGAAGCAGACGAAATCATCTATAAGCGCCTGGTGCCGCTGCCCACGGCCGTCCGCATGGTCACCAGCGGAACCATCCGCGATGGAAAAACCATTTCCGGTATTCTCTGGCTCCAGCATCGCATCGCCGACGGAAACGACGGGCCCATGCCGCTCTGAGGCACACTTCTGCCTTTCGACTTCTCACCTCTGACTTCCTCTTGACACGCATCCCCGATCGCTCCAAAATGCATCGTAAAGGTAAAGACCGTATGCACGTCCTTCCCCCCAGGTAGAGGGGACGTGCAGAAAGCGGGGGTACGTGGAACGCCTGAAAGGAACCGTCAAGTGGTTCAATAACGCCAAAGGATACGGCTTCATCGGCCGCGCCGATGGGCCCGACGTTTTTGTTCATTACAGCGCGATCACCTCTGAGGGATACAAGAGCCTGCAGGAAGGCGACCCGGTAGAGTTCGAGATCACCGAGGGTCAAAAAGGACCTCAAGCGGCGAACGTCAGTAAGGCAACTTGAGAAGCAAGGTTTCAAAGGTTCACAGGTTTCAAGGTCTCCATCCTGCGGCGCCTCGACGCGGACGCGCGGTTGATGTCGAAACTCTGAAACCTTGAAACTTTGAAACCTTAGAACTGAAACTCCGCCACGTGCTCTAGCCCACGCCTCTAGCCCTCCCGTTCCAACTTCGTTTACCCTAATCCCGCATCCTTAATCGACCACATGGACAACAAGGCCATCGCCGGCGTTCTCTACGAAACCGCCGACCTGCAGGAAATCGACGGGCAGGATTCTTTCCGCATCCGCTCTTATCGGAACGCCGCGCAGGCTATCGAAAATTCCGCGCAGCAGATGAAGGACATCATCGCCGACCCCGAACAGGTGCTGGCCATCCCGGGCATTGGCAAAAAAATGCTGCTGAATTTGCAGGAACTGCTGAAGGACGGCAAGCTCACCGCTCACGCCGAACTGCTGAAGAAATATCATCCATCGATGTTGCAGCTGCTCAAGATTCAGGGTCTCGGCCCGAAGACGATTGCCCTAATCTGGAGCGCCTACCAAGTCAGCGACGTGGATGGCGTCGAAAAACTGGCCCGCGAAGGTAAGATTCGCGAACTGCCGCGCATGGGCGAGAAACACGAAGCCAAGCTGCTCAAAGCCATCGAAGACTACCGCCGCGTCAGTGGACGCTTCCTGATCGACGCCGCCGAAACCGAAGCCGAAAAACTCACGGAATATCTCGGCAAGTTCCCCGGCATCGAAAAGATCACCACCGCGGGCTCGCTGCGCCGGGGACGCGAAACCGTTGGCGATCTCGACATTCTCGTCACCGGCCAGGCCTGCGCTTCCGAAGAAGGACGCCAGAAAGCCATCGCCTATGTGGCGCAGTATCCGCCGCTCATCGACGTAATCGCCAGCGGTGACAACAAAATCAGTTTCCACCTGCGCAGCGGAATGCAGGTCGACGTCCGCCTGCTTCCTCCGGATTCGTTCGGCGCGGCCATGCAGTATTTCACCGGCTCCAAGGCGCACAACGTGGCCCTCCGCCAGCGCGCGTTAAAAATGGGATACACCCTCAACGAATACAGCCTGGCCACGCTCGAGGGCGAGAAACCGGTCGCGGGCAAGACCGAAGAAGAAATTTACGGCAAACTGAACCTCGATTACATCCCTCCCGAGTTGCGCGAAAATCTCGGCGAGATCGACGCGGCCGAAAAACATACGCTGCCCAAGCTGATCACGCAGCCAGACATTCAGGGCGACGTCCACATGCACACCGTAGAAACCGACGGCCGCAACACCATCGAAGAAATGGCCGAAGCCGCCAAGGCTCGCGGCTACAAATACATGGCCATCACTGACCACTCCAAGAATCTGGCCTTCGCCAACGGCCTCGACGACACGCGCGCCGTCGCGCACAACGCTCGCATTCGCGAGGCAGGCAAGCAAATCGAGGGCATCACAATTTTCGCCGGCATCGAAGTCGACATTCTCGCCGACGGCGATCTCGACCTCTCCGACGACGTGCTGGCTCAGATGGACCTGGTCATCGCCAGCGTGCATTCCGTTTTCAATCAGGACTCGGCCAAGATGACCGAACGTCTGCTGAAAGCCATCGAGAATCCGAACACGTCGATCATCGGACACCCCACCGGCCGCATCCAGCTGCGCCGCGAAGGCTACGCGTTCGACATGACCGCCATTTTGACCGCAGCCGCCAAACACAAAGTTGCGATGGAACTGAACTCCTATCCCGACCGCCTCGACCTCAACGACGTTCACCTGCGCCAGGCCAAGCAACGAGGCGTGAAAATCGTGATCAACACCGATTCCCACCACACTTCGCATATGGAAAAAATCCGCTACGGCATCCTGCAGGCCCGCCGCGCCTGGCTCGCAAAAGAAGACGTGCTCAACACCCTGCCCGCGCAGAAGTTCGCAAAAGCGATGAAGCGTGGCTGGTAACGGCCGCTGCATCCCGGCTCTATCCTGGTTCCATTCTGGTTCCGAAAATAAATTGAAAGTTGGTTGCGGGAGTGACCCGCCGCCTTAAAATGCGCACTTCTCCGCGCTCCGCGCGATGTGGTCACGATTCATGTGGACCTACGCCCAGAAAACCGGCTCTTTGCTGCGGAACGGACAGGCCGCGGGGACGGGGCTAGTCTGGATTCGATAACGGCAAGAATAATCCCGCGATGCAGGCCGTTCCTAACGTCGGCCCCATCCCGCAGGCGCCTGGGTCATCGTCGGCCCTCCGTTCAACTCGCCGGATCATGGTCCATACGTCTTGCGGCTTGAGCCTAGCGTCGGTACCAACCGGTTCGGCCGCAGCGGTTTCCTGATGCACGGCGACTCCATCGAGGCGCGCGGCAGCGCTTCCCGCGGATGCATCATCCTGCCCCGCACGATTCGTGAACTGGTCTGGCAGAGCGGAGATACTGTTCTCGAAGTCGTCGCCGAATTCCAGACTCGAGATCAAGATTTGCCCGAGCCGCAAGTGCGTAGCCGCCGATCTCGGCGTAAAATCGGCATCAGGAAATCCTATGCCTGATCCAACCACCGGCCTTCCCGCCGGCACGCCTCCCGCAACTCCGGCCACAACTCCGACCGTAACTTCGGCCGCTCCGGCGCCAGCGAAACCTCCCGCTGGTCCCACCATCAATATCGGAGACGAATTCGGCACCGCGAAACGAAATCTGCCGCCGGCGAAGATGGTGCTGCTTGCCATTGGTGCGCTGCTGGTTGTGGTGGCGATCGCATACGTGATCAAGCGCCCTCAGCCGCAGGGCTCGGGCTCGCTCGACAACGTGGTCCCGGCCGAAATCCAGGGACAGGGGTCCACCATGGTTGCGCTGACCTTCACTCTCAGAAATACCAGCGAGAAGATTTTTTACGTGCACGAAATCGAGGCCAAGCTGAAAACCGCCGACACGGAATCAACCAGCGAGGCCGTATCCGCGGTGGATTTCCCTCGTTATTTTGAGGGCTTCCCCGCTCTCAAGAATGGCGCCCAGCCGCCGCTCGTCCCCGAAACCAAGTTGCAGCCCGGCGAAGAAGTGAAGCGCACCGTGATCGTGGCCTTCCCCGTAGACCTGCAGGCTTTCTACCGGCGCCAGTCTGTGAGCGTGGTCATCCAGCCTTATGATCAGCAGGTGCCGGTCACGTTGACGCGCTGAGTGAAACAAAAGGCATCAACCACAAGGGGCACGTTCGATTTCAGAAGTCAGATTGTAGATTGCAGGTTGAAAACCATACGGCTTTTGACTTTCCATCTGAAATCATAAATCTGAAATCTGATTTTCTTATCATGAGGAGATTTCCCGGCAAGGGTTTCGTTCGTGTAACGAAGCCTGCCCTGAGCGAAGTCGAAGGCTGGCCGTCGTGGTAAAAGCCCTTGACTTTACTCGCCGGCACTCCCCGATTGCGCTTCTATGCCGCAATCAAGCAAACTGTTGGCATGAAACGAACTCGTAATTCTGTCCGCTTCGCTTCCCTGCTGCTGCTTATTTTGTTGGTTCACCGCTTTCGGCGCCAGCGCGGCACCGCCGGCGCACTCCGGCAAATATCTTGTTTACGTCGGCACTTACACCGGGGAAGGCACGAAGAGCAAAGGCATTTATGCTTTCCGCTATGACCCCGCCCCGACCGCACAGCTCACGCCGCTGGGCCTGGCTGCCGAGACTACGAATCCATCGTTCGTGGCCGCGCACCCGAATGGGAAGTTTCTTTATGCGGTGAATGAAGTGGGCGACTACAAGGGCCCGAACAGCGGAGGCGTCAGCTCTTTCTCGATCGACCGTGCGACGGGCAAGCTCACCTTCCTGAATGAACTGCCGTCCCGCGGCGCTGACCCTCTGCAAGAAATGCCCCGTGCTGCGATTTACGCGCTCCCTGCACGCGGAAGGATCGGTGTGTGAGGGTCAGGATGGTGCGGTTTTCGGTGGGCTGCAAAAGCCCGCTAAATCGGTTTAAATGGATGCTGTAAGTTATTGATTACAATATTGTTACAAGCATTGCTTTTCACGTGGCCTCGAGCCGTGTTCTCCATCAGCAACAGG
>Ga0265356_1000052_pt1 | contig 19315 bp, 14 predicted proteins | sample NZE4metagenome_FD_189075 | JGI IMG/M metagenome (GOLD analysis project Ga0265356, IMG submission 189075) | Rhizosphere microbial communities from Maridalen valley, Oslo, Norway - NZE4 | ecosystem: Host-associated > Plants > Roots > Rhizosphere > Soil | place: Norway: Oslo | collected 2017-09-15
TGGGATCCTGAATTCCAAAGGAACCAAACGGCGGCACGAACCAATACCAGATGCCCAGCAATGAGAGCAAGGTAGTGACCATGGAAGGGCCAACACCGCAGTACCACGCGGAGAAGACTACGGCTGCCCATGCGGTGTGATAGGGATTGTCAGCTCCCAGCAGAGGAAAGAGCAGTTGGCGAAGCCAGAGAGCAAAGATTGCCGCCGCTGCGGCGAGCCCGTACCGCCGCATGGCATCATTGCTGTCCTGGCCAGCTTCCAAAAGACGATCGATCCGCATTTCTGGCCCTGCCTTGCAAGGTCTTATCGAATCCATAATCGTTAGGAGAGCGGACCAGCTGGCGACGCCGGCTGACGTCTCGCTCGCTGTGAGTCACCCTCGGCTCTTGCTCTACGTAGTGCAACCTGGGCGTCCAGGTACTCCAACGTAATGGGATCCGTTACGATCTTGGCGTGACGGAGCAAGTCCGTGACGGCCAACTGTCGTCTACGCCATGTTGCGGTCATCATCTCGTGGCAGAGGCGTTTCATCGTATCCCTCCCTCTGATAAACCCAGGTCCTGGCTACAGGTTGCGGTGGGCCTTCATTCCACCCACGGACGGGTCTCCAGATCGATCCGGCCGCGCAGGTTGGCGCGATCGAGTTCGAACATGGCAGGGGCGTACAAGTCGTGCCCCAAAATGCTTGTTGTCACGGGGTACGTCCTAACCTGGCTGAGCATACCCTTGCCACTAAAAATTAGGTGGACTATTTGCTTTCGTCTTTCTTAGCTGCGACGAACGCATAGCGCGACGCGAATTAGGCCATTGCATGCAGACCGTATCGTCGTCGTAGTCGCAGCGTAGAATAGAACTATCCGAAACATATTAAGCAGGGAGACATTCCCTAGTCAATCACAAAAATATACTTGACCTAGATATTCCGCTTTGGTACTTTCTCCTGCTGAGACTGAAAGATTCGAGAGCAGAGATTTTATGGAGGACTCAGCCGTGGGGAACGAACCGAACACCAGGAATCAGCGGCCGCCGGCGAAGTATCGGCAGGTTGACATTGCCGGTTTGAAGACCGGCAGGCACGGCAAACACCATGACCTGGTGAAGGGAATTGTCCTGGAGTTGGTGACCCTGAAGCCAGGTTCAGCTCTTGAGATTCCACTTGCCGATGTAGGCGGCATTGGTTTGGCTAACCTTCGTTCCGCGGTACATCGTGCCGCGGCTTCCAATAATCTCAATATCGAGACGGTCGCTGACGACGAAAAATTCTATGTGTGGAACGCAAACTCCAAGTAGATAACACGGCGTGTTTTTCGGTGACGCCCGTCCCGCATGTTGGCGATGTTGCCTGTCCCTGCTTTCCCTGAGAATCTGAATTCCTTCACCCCTACAGTAAACACCCTAGAGTCAACCCTGCATTTATCGTGTTCCAATCTATTTCCTAGTCGTCAGATTTCCTTAGGTTCATCTTCAGAAAAGAAGATGGTTTGGGCTATCCCTGATTTCGGTCGTTCGCTGGTTTCCGGCAACCGCCGCGTCAGCCCTCCCTGTGCTACGACCGTAGAATCGGCCGCGTTCGGTGCCGTTGCAACTCTGGACAATATGGAGAATCACGCGAGGAAAGCCTTACCACAATGCCAGCTATTCCCCCGGGGCAGGAGAAGATCATGAAAAGAAATAGTCAAGATCCGGCGATTGCCATGGCCAATGGTGCCGCCGATGAAAGTCCCAAGAGCAAGCGTAACGGGAATTCCAGTCTCGTTGCGGAGACAGCTTCGGGCGACCTTAGCGTGATTCTGGCCAGCCTGCAAACCATGCGGGATGGCGATTTTTCCGTCCGACTTCCGGGTTCCTGGACAGGACTGGCGGGGAAGATTGCCGACACTTTCAATTCCATTGTGGCTGCCAACCAGCAAATGGCGGGGGAACTAAAGCGTGTTGGGCAAGTGGTGGGGAAGGAAGGAAGAACTCGGGAGCGCACGCGCTTTCATGAATCCAGGGGGGCCTGGGGCGAGATGGAAGTGTCGATCAACACGCTGGTTGAGGATCTGCTTCGGCCGACTGAGGGCGTGACCCGTGCCATCGCGGCCGTTGCCCAGGGAAACCTCACGCAAACGGTCCGTCTGGACGTGGACGGCCGACCGCTGGAAGGCGAGTTCCTGCGCTCCGCCAACATCGTCAACACCATGATTCAGCAGCTTAGCGTCTTCACCGCGGAAGTGACACGCGTGGCTCGCGAAGTCGGCACCGACGGCAAGCTCGGTGGTCAGGCGCAGGTGCCGGGCGTGGCTGGCACCTGGAAAGATCTCACGGATTCGGTCAACTCGATGGCCAGTAATCTCACCGGCCAGGTTCGCAACATCGCGGAAGTGGCCACTGCAGTCGCCAGCGGCGATCTTTCCCGCAAAATCACGGTCGACGTGCGCGGCGAAATTCTCCAGCTTAAAGAAGCTATCAACACGATGGTCGATCAGCTCCGCTCGTTTGCCTCCGAAGTAACGCGCGTAGCACGTGAAGTGGGGACGGACGGCAAACTTGGCGGTCAGGCTGTGGTGGTGGGAGTGGCCGGCACCTGGAAAGATCTTACGGACTCTGTCAACGCCATGGCCGGGAACCTGACGGCTCAGGTGCGGAACATCGCCGAAGTAACCACAGCCGTAGCTCGTGGTGATTTGTCGCGCAAAATCACGGTCGACGTGAAGGGCGAAATCCTCGAACTTAAAGACACCATCAATACGATGGTCGATCAACTCAACGCATTCGCCGGTGAAGTCACACGCGTGGCTCGCGAAGTTGGTACGGAAGGCAAGCTGGGCGGGCAGGCGCAGGTACCCGGCGTTGGAGGCACCTGGAAAGATCTCACGGATAACGTGAACTTCATGGCGAGCAACCTCACCGGCCAGGTGCGAAACATCGCCGAGGTGGCAACGGCGATTGCCACCGGCGATCTCTCGCGCAAAATCACGGTCGATGTCCGGGGCGAGATTTTGCAGCTCAAAGAAACTCTGAACACGATGGTCGATCAGCTGAACCGTTTCGCCGGTGAAGTAACGCGCGTGGCCCGCGAAGTCGGCACCGAAGGGCGTCTGGGAGGACAAGCCAACGTCCCGGGTGTCGCCGGCACATGGAAGGATCTCACGGACTCGGTCAATTCGATGGCCGGAAACCTTACCGGTCAGGTGCGCAACATCGCGGAAGTTACAACTGCTGTGGCTCGTGGCGATTTGTCGCGCAAGATCACCGTCGACGTCAAAGGTGAAATTCTCGAACTCAAGAACACCATCAACACCATGGTGGACCAGCTCAACGCGTTCGCCGGCGAAGTGACGCGTGTGGCCCGCGAAGTGGGCACGGAAGGCAAGCTGGGCGGCCAGGCGCAGGTACCCGGCGTGGCCGGCACGTGGAAGGATCTCACGGACAACGTGAACTTCATGGCCAGCAACCTTACCGGTCAGGTTCGTAATATCGCTGAAGTGGCTACGGCCGTGGCCCGCGGCGACTTGTCCCGCAAAATCACGGTAGACGTAAGAGGCGAAATCCTCGAACTCAAGGACACCATCAACACGATGGTGGACCAGTTGCGCTCGTTCGCCTCGGAAGTGACCCGCGTCGCCCGCGAGGTGGGCACAGACGGCAAACTTGGCGGCCAGGCCCAGGTACCCGGAGTCGGCGGCACCTGGAAAGACCTTACCGACTCCGTCAACTCGATGGCCAGCAACTTGACCGGCCAGGTGCGCAACATCGCCGAAGTCGCAACGGCCATTGCGAGCGGCGATCTTTCCAAGAAGATCACAGTGAATGTGAGCGGCGAAATCCTACTGCTCAAGGAAACCATCAATACGATGGTCGACCAGCTCAATGCGTTCGCCGGCGAAGTAACTCGCGTGGCCCGCGAAGTCGGCACCGAAGGGCGTCTGGGCGGACAGGCCAACGTCCCCGGCGTCGCCGGCACGTGGAAAGATCTCACCGATTCGGTGAACTCGATGGCCGGGAACCTCACCGGTCAGGTGCGCAACATTGCCGAAGTCACGACCGCCGTGGCTCGCGGCGATTTGTCGCGCAAGATTACTGTCGACGTGAAAGGCGAAATCCTGGAACTGAAGAACACCATCAACACGATGGTGGATCAGCTCAACGCATTCGCCGGCGAAGTGACTCGTGTGGCGCGCGAAGTCGGCACCGACGGCAAACTTGGCGGGCAGGCGCAGGTGCCGGGCGTTGCTGGCACCTGGAAGGATCTCACGGACAACGTCAACTTCATGGCCAGCAACCTCACCGGTCAGGTCCGCAATATCGCCGAGGTCGCCACCGCCATTGCGAACGGTGATCTCTCCAAGAAGATCACGGTGGACGTGCGCGGCGAAATCTTGCAGCTCAAGGAAACGCTGAACACGATGGTCGAGCAACTGCGCTCATTCGCGGCAGAAGTAACGCGAGTGGCGCGCGAAGTGGGCAGCGAAGGCCGGCTGGGTGGACAGGCGAACGTGCCCGGGGTGGCGGGCACCTGGAAGGATCTCACTGATTCCGTGAACGCGATGGCCGGCAACCTGACTGGGCAGGTGCGAAATATTGCCGAGGTAACGACCGCTGTGGCCCGCGGCGATTTGTCGCGCAAGATCACGGTCGACGTGAAAGGAGAGATTCTTGAACTGAAGAACACCATCAATACCATGGTGGACCAGCTCAATGCATTCGCCGCTGAAGTCACGCGCGTGGCGCGCGAAGTGGGCACCGACGGCAAGCTGGGTGGTCAGGCGCAAGTGCCGGGCGTCGGTGGAACCTGGAAAGATCTTACCGACAGCTTCAACGTCATGGCGGTCAACCTGACCGAGCAAGTGCGCGGCATCGTGAAGGTCGTCACGGCCGTCGCCAATGGCGATCTCACGCAGAAACTGACCGTGAACGCCAAGGGTGAAATCGCCGCTCTGGCGGAAACCATCAACAACATGACCAATACGCTCGCCACGTTTGCCGACCAGGTTACAACGGTCGCGCGCGAAGTGGGTGTGGAAGGCCGCCTCGGCGGCCAGGCCAACGTGCCCGGCGCCGCAGGTACGTGGAAAGATCTCACGGGCAACGTGAACCTGCTGGCCGACAATTTGACCAACCAGGTGCGGGCCATCGCTGAGGTTGCAACCGCTGTGACCAAGGGTGACCTCACGCGCTCCATTCAGGTCGAAGCCAGCGGCGAGGTCGCCGATCTGAAAGACAATCTCAACACGATGATCGACAATCTCCGTCTCACCACCGACCGCAACACAGAGCAAGACTGGCTCAAGACGAACCTGGCTCGCTTCACCGGCATGTTGCAGGGTCAACGCGATCTGACCACGGTAGGACGCATGCTCCTCTCGGAGCTGACGCCTCTGGTCAATGCGCAGCAAGGCGTGATCTACCAGATGGGATCCGAGGAGTCAGCGGAGATGGTGCTCCTCTCGGCGTTCGCCGACGACGGCGAGGATGGACATCTGCGGCGGTTGAAGCTCGGCGATGGACTGGTGGGGCAGTGCGCGACGGAGAAGCGGCGGATGCTCATCTCCGAATTGCCACCGAACACAATTTCCATTCGTTCGGGTTTATTCGAGGCCGTTCCCCGGAACGTGATCGTACTGCCCGTGTTGTTTGAAGACCGGGTCAAGGCCGTGATCGAGCTGGCCTCGCTGAGCAATTTCACGACATCGCATTTGGCATTCCTTGAACAACTGACGGCCAGCATCGGCATCGTTCTCAACAGCATCGAGGCCACCATGCAGACGGAAGGGCTGTTGAAGCAGTCCCAGCAGTTGGCCACCGAACTCCAGATGCAGCAAAAAGAATTGCAACAGACGAATGAGCAACTCGCACAGAAAGCGCAGCAGCTCGCTGAACAAAACGTAGAGGTCGAACGCAAGAACCAGGAAATCGAGCAAGCGCGGCGAGCCCTGGAAGAGAAGGCCAAAGAACTGGCGCTCACTTCGAAGTACAAGTCGGAATTCCTGGCCAACATGTCGCATGAGCTGCGCACGCCGCTCAACAGCATCCTGGTGCTCGGCCAGCAGCTCAGCGATAACCCGGATGGCAACCTGACTCCAAAGCAGGTTGAGTTCTCCCGCACGATCCATGGCGCCGGCACCGACTTGCTGAACCTGATCACGGACATTCTCGATTTGTCGAAGATCGAATCCGGAACCGTCTCAGTCGAAGCCGAGGAAGTTTTCTTTGCCAGTATGCTGGACGCGGTGCAACGTCCGTTCCGTCACGAGGCGGAAAACCGGCATCTCAATTTCGAAGTGCAAACCGACCCGCATCTGGCCCGCAGCGTGGTCACCGACTCGAAGAGACTGCAGCAAGTTTTGAAGAACCTGCTGTCGAATGCCTTCAAGTTCACCGAGGTTGGCGGTGTCCGTCTGTCCGTGTCCCTGGCCCGGAGCGGTTGGACCGAAGTGCATCCGATTTTGAGTAAGTCGGCCTCGGTGGTGGCCTTTGAGGTTACCGACACTGGCATTGGCATACCTTCGGAAAAACAGCGCATCATCTTCGAGGCGTTCCAACAAGCCGATGCCGGCACCAGCCGCAAATACGGCGGAACGGGCCTGGGGCTGGCGATCAGCCGCGAACTTGCCAGCCTGCTCGGAGGAGAAATCCAGTTGCGCAGCGCTCCGGGCAAGGGCAGCACGTTCACGCTCTACCTGCCGCAAACTTATGTGGGGCCTTCCACTTCGATCGCCGCCGTGTCGGAGGGAAGATCCCGAGCATCCGTTTTGCCAGTGCAATTTCCAGTCGCCGGAGTTACGGAGCATACTGTCGAAAAGATTCCCGACGACCGGGATAGTCTGCAACCGGACGATGCAAGGTTGCTGATCGTTGAGGACGACGCGCACTATGCGCGCGTATTGCGTGACCTCGCTCGCGACAAGGGCTTCAAAGTTCTTGTGGCCAGCCGCGGCGCAGAGGCCCTTGCCCTCGCACAGGAGTACCATCCAACTGCGGTTTCTCTGGATGTTTTCCTGCCCGACATGCTGGGCTGGACGGTCTTGAACCATTTGAAGCAGGATCCGGCAACTCGCCACATTCCGGTGCAGATGCTGACGCTCGACGAAGATCGGCACCACGGCCTGGCTCGCGGTGCGTTTGCGTTCGTTACAAAACCTACTACGCCGGAGGGGCTGGACAGGGCATTGGCCCGCATCAAGGAGTATTCAGCTCCCCGCCGAAAGCGATTGCTGGTGGTGGAAGATAACCCGGCCGAACAACTCAGTATCAAGGAACTGCTGGGTTATGACGACATCGACGTGACGGTTGTCGCCACGGGCGCCGAGGCGATCCAGACGGTGAACCAGCAAGTCTTCGACTGCGTGGTTCTTGATCTGCGTTTGCCCGATATCTCGGGCTTCGACGTGTTGGAGCGCTTCCGCGACAATCCGTCACTGGGCGACCTGCCCGTTGTGGTCTTCACGGGCAAGGAACTTTCACTTGAGGAGGATGCCCGTCTGCATTCTCTGGCCCGGAGCGTCGTAGTGAAAGGAGTGGAATCACCGGAACGCCTGCTGGATGAGACTGCCTTATTCCTGCATCGTGTGGTCGCCGATCTTCCAGTCGAGAAACAGAAGCTGCTCGATCGGTTACATCATTCTGACGATGCTCTGGTTGGGAAAAAAGTGCTGGTGGTAGACGATGACGTCCGTAATATCTTCGCCCTCAGTAGCGTGATCGAGCGTCGTGGCATGACGGTAATCACTGCCGGAACCGGCCGCGAAGCGATCGCCAAGCTCGAAACGACGCCGGATATTGCGATCGTGCTGATGGATATCATGATGCCCGAGATGGATGGCTACGAGACGATGCAGGTGATTCGGCAAAACTCTTCATTCCGCCGCTTGCCGATCATTGCTCTAACCGCAAAAGCGATGAAAGGGGACCGGGAAAAGTGCCTTGAAGCAGGAGCGTCGGAATATCTGGCGAAACCAGTCAATACTGAGCAACTGCTCTCGTCGCTTCGTATGTGGCTTCACCGGTAGTAATTGGCCGCCGTTGGCTTTGACAATCGAGACCTGACAGAGAGGTAGTACAACTCATGGGCGCAAACGAGAAAGTCAATATCCTCATGGTGGATGATCAGCCCGCGAAGCTGCTCAGCTATGAGGTGATGCTCGGTGAGCTTCGCGAGAACCTGATCAAAGCGAAGTCCGCGAAGGAGGCTCTCGAAGTTCTGCTCAAGACCGATGTGGCGGTGGTGCTGATGGACGTGAGCATGCCCGAACTCGACGGTTTTCAATTGGCCGCAATGATTCGCCAGCACCCGCGTTTTCAGAGGACCGCCATCATTTTCGTTTCCGCGGTGCATCTGACCGATTTGGATCAACTCAAAGGCTACGAGCACGGCGCGGTCGATTACATTTCGGTTCCCGTGGTTCCGGAACTCTTGCGCGCCAAGGTTAGGGTGTTCGCGGAATTGCATCGCAAAACGCGGCAGCTCGAAACTCTGAATCGCGAACTTGAGCAGCGCGTTCTGGAGCGCACGGAAGAGCTGGCCGGGAAGGCGGAATTGCTGCTGCAGCTTAACGTGGAGCTGGTGGGAAAGAATCAGGAACTCGATGCCATTGTCCACACCGCTCCGGACATCATCTTCAGTCGTAAAGCCGACGGCTCCAGGGATTACATCAGCGACCGATTTTATGAATTTACGGGCGCCGTCCCAGGTTCGGCGAAGGGTTTCGGATGGCTGGACTATGTGCACCCTGAGGATCAGCACAAGGCCATGGCCGACTGGTTGCTCTGTGTTGAATCGGGGGCAAACTACGAAGTGGAATATCGCATGCGGGCCAAGGACGGCAATTATCGCTGGTTCCGGGCTCGCGCTGTTCCGATTCGAAATGACGGGACGATCCTCAAATGGTACGGAACCTGTTCCGACATTCACGACAGCAAGGTGCTGGAGCAATCGATTCGCGACAGCGCCGCCGAACTGGAAAAAATGGTCGATCGAAGAACAGACGAATTGCGGCGCCTTTCCATCCGGCTCATGACCATGCAGGATGAGGAGCGCCGCCGGCTCGCGCGCGATCTGCACGACGGTTTAGGACAGGAGCTTGCCGTAGCCAAGATCGTGCTGGACAGAATGATCCTGGAAGGGCCCGCTGAGCCTCCACAGGAAGCCTGGACCCAGGCCAGCAGCATCATTGATCGTGCGATTCAGCAGGTGCGCACCATGTCTCACCTTTTGCATCCGCCCTTGCTGGATGAAGTTGGCTTATTGTCGGCGCTTTCCTGGTACGTGGACGGGCTCACCAAGCGCAGCGGGATTGAAACCTCTCTCGATGTTCGCCCCGCCGAATTCCCACGGCTTGCCGCAGAAGTGGAGACCGCAGTTTTCCGAATCGTTCAGGAAGCTCTCACCAATGTCTTCCGGCATTCCGAAGCAAGCAAAGTGTGGATTACATTGACCCAAAAAGAAGGTCAGATTGTGGTGACCGTGCGCGATGATGGCAAGGGAATCGGCAGGAGAATTGCCGAGCTGCAACCGGACAGCGTTGGAGTGGGCATCGGAGGCATGAAGCAACGCGCCAAAGAATTTGGTGGAGAGTTGCGACTCACGAATGCCCAACCCGGCACCCTCGTCGAACTTATGATTCCATCCAGTTCGGTGTTGCGAGTGCCAGCTGCCGTCCTGGATGGATGCGCCTGAATTCTCCAGCATCGCCACTGCTCTGATGGTCGTCTTCTCCATCGTCGACTTTCCTCAATCGATCATCCATCAATCGATACTGGCTGCACTGTACCGGCCGGGCTTACCCGCCTTAGGAATCTGAAGATCGGCCGCACCTATTCCCTTGCTGCTCCGCCCTTCCTCTTGATTCGTGAAGTCCGGCCAGGGATTGTGATGGCTGGAAATGCGCGGGCATTTTCATAACCTTTCCTTGTTTCGCAACGCTCCTCGCTCGGCAACCTCTTCTCTGAAAACAGTTTAGCCTGCAAGCAAATCAACGCCGACACTTCAGCATTTAGCTTCGGACTGCCGTACAGCAAGTCTCGCAATCAATTACAGGAGCACCCTGATGGGACGGATGCCACGGTGTCGCTAGTCTCTTCTGGAAGTTGAGTGCTCCCGGAATTGTGGAGAGCAAAAGACAAGCACTCTTTAATCGAAGGAGACTACCGTGGCGACTTGCGTAATTTCCGCGACAACAAGCAATCTGATCCCGGTGCGGGGTGCAGCCGAGCGAAACGATTCCGAACGCAGCCTAGTTCGGCGCGCACAGAGCGGCGACGAGCAGGCTTTTGCCACGCTCTTCCACTTGCATAAGAAGCGCGTCTACTCCGTTTGCCTGCAAATGACAAAGGATGTGGCTGACGCAGAAGACTTGACTCAGGAAGCGTTCCTGCAAGTGTTTCGCAGCGTCACCTCCTTCCGGGGAGATTCGGCGTTCTCCACCTGGCTTTATCGGGTCGCGGTAAATACTGTGCTGATGAAGTTGCGCTCCCGCAAATCGCCGCCGGTGTTATCTCTGGATGAGCCTGCGTCGCCGGACTCTGGGTCTCTCAAGCGCGACATCGGCAAGTCGGATCCCCGCCTTTCCGGCACCGTTGACCGTATTGCGTTGCGCCGAGCCATGGACGAGCTATCCGAGGGATGCCGGCAGATCTTCGCTCTGCACGAGGTTGAAGGCTACCAGCATCATGAGATCGCCGAAATGCTGGACTGCTCAGTGGGCAATTCGAAATCGCAACTGCACAAAGCAAAGATGAAAATGCGCGACCTGCTGTTTCCGAAACGGAGAGTGCGGCGACGTGCCGCGAACCATGACATCGAACCGGGAGTTGCCGGCACGAACAACGGCCGGCCGCAATTCTCACCGGCGTATTGCTCGGTGAGCAAATAGGGCACAAAATCCCAACGCGAGAGAAGCCAGCACAATGGCGCATCGACGTTCTTGGGACGCTCAGTAGTTTACGGTATTGTGGGCCGGCGATTGGGCTCCTATGGTGAGAGAGGCGAAGAGATAGAGTAATTGTTGGAAAAGAGAAAGAGAAACTGATGTCTGAAAAAAAACATCTTCGTGGCGTGAGCGCAAAAGAACAGAGAGAGTACGAGCATATCAGCGTACGAGCATATCAAAGAGAGTGCGCAACGCTCCGGGCGTTACGGGGACCGGGCGAAGGAAGTCGCCGCGCGAACCGTGATGAGGAAACATAGGGAAGAAGGAAGAGGGTCACAGCAAGGGACACTAGCCGAACAAACCGAATAGCCTGGCGCGACCGCATGGCGGATCGTCCCATGGTCAAGTGAAACCGCAGTGGGCTTTGGGCCTAATTCCAAAAGGAAGTACCGCTTGGTTCGAATTCTGGTGGTAGACGACAACCCGGCGGTCCGGCATTATCTACGGGCGCTGCTCGAGCAGCAAAGCACTTGGCAAGTCTGCGACGAGGCTCGGACCGGTGGAGAAGCGCTTCAGCGCGTAAAGAAAAATCCGCCGGACATGATTCTGCTGGACTTTCAGATGCCGGATTTAAATGGACTTGACGTAGCCCGGCAGATTACAAAGCTTTTTCCCGAAATCCCGATCCTCATGGTCACCATTCACCTGTCCAAACAACTGGCCGAGGAGGCCCGCAGAGCGGGCATCCGGGGAGCCTGCGCGAAATCCGATGTGGGCTCGATCGTCCAGGCAGTCGATGCGCTTTTGCATGCTGAAACCTACTTCCCACCATTCAGTTCAAACGGCAATTAGAAGCCCAATCGGTGCGAGAAGATACAGGATTCCCTGTATTCGGCACGAGATAGTATCATGGTACTTTCAGCGTGACCTTATCACCTGAGAGGTGCCTTTCCGCCTGGTGCCAGTAGAATCCTGGGGCAAGAACGGGGCAAAGTTGAAACCAGAGCCAGCCGTGAGCCGTAGCGAAGGTGCTGCACAGGGCTGTCTCAGAGCAAACTTTATGGCGGTCCGCATCCTGCTGGTGGATGATCATCCCATCGTGAGGCAAGGGCTGCGCACTTTGCTGGAAGGTCGCCCTGGCTGGGAAGTCGTGGGTGAGGCCTCAGATGGAATCGAGGCTCTGGACAAAGTAGAGGATTTACAACCCGACGTTGTGGTGCTGGATGTCACCATGCCTCGTATGAACGGTCTGGAAGCGTGCCGACTAATTCAGCAGAAGCGGAAGACGAGCCTCGAAGTTTTGTTTGTCACCCAGCATGATTCTCCGCAGATGATGCGTGAGGCCCTGGATGCAGGAGCAAGAGGCTACGTTGTGAAATCGAATGCCGCCCGCGATCTGCTAGAGGCTGTCGAGGCGGTGAGTCAGCATCGCGTGTTTACGGCGCTCGCGCGCAGTCCACACGTGCTGAGTTCAGATTCATGAATACGTCCGAGTCTGTCTGTCTCGAAAGGCCGTACCCCGGGAGGATGCCATGAAACTGCGTATCTTGTTGGCTGACGATCACGAAATTGTGCGCCGCGGGCTGTGTTCCCTTCTCCAGAAACGCGAGGGATGGGAAGTGTGCGGCGAGGCATCCGATGGCCGCGAAGCGGTCGATATGGCCAAGCAATTGAAACCCGATGTGGTCATCGTTGACATAGGCATGCCATACCTCAACGGCCTGGACACCACGCGCCAGTTGCTGCAGCTCGACCCTAACTTCAAAGTGATCGTTCTGACCATCACCGACTCCGATCAGGTGATTCGTGAGGCCCTGGATGCCGGCGCTCGCGGCTTTGTGCTCAAGTCAGACGCCGCGCGCGATCTCGTGGCTGCAGTCGAAGCCTTGCAGAGCAAACGAATGTTCTTCACTCCGCGGGTAAACGACTTGGTGCTGGCGGGCTTCCTCGAGAAAGGGCATGCCATAAGCCGGAATGAGCCGCCGGATTTGCCGACGCTGACCGCGCGCGAACGCGAAGTTACGCAGCTTCTTGCCGAAGGCAAAAGTTCGAAGGAAGTGGCCGTGCTCCTGAACTTGAGCACCAAGACCGTGGAAACTCATCGCAGCAATATCATGCGCAAGCTCAGTCTGCATTCCATTCGCGACCTGGTGGTTTACGCCATCAAGAACAACATCATCCAGATCCAGATGCCACCACAACTCCGTCCTTCGGAGACCACTGTGGTTTAATATCCGGTCGAAGTTTCGGATTTTGTCATCCCGAACGCCCGCCGTTTTTGGTCGCAGCGGCGGAGGCTGCCATGAGTTAGGTCGAAGAGTGCCCCCCACCTCGCAGCTATGTGCACTAAGTAACGTAGTGAGTAACAATGACACCCGCTGATGCGAACCGTCGCGGTTGGACTTCCCGAGTGCTGTTGCACATTCGCCTTCCAACCGAGACGCACCAAGCTAGGGTCTCGACTCACGGCCTTTCCTGTCAGCTGCTTTGCCGTCGCTCTTCGTTGTGTCGTCTGGTTCCGCTTCGATGGTGACTTCCACCTCAGCACCCTGCTTGAGGCGGACCCTGTCTCCGTTCTCGTCCATCAGAGTGTTTTCGATGCGAAGCTCTCGGTAGAGGTGATCGGCCCCTTCCACGGCGATCTGGGCCTTTTCAGGTTCACTTGGGTATATCGGCTTAATGATTTTTTCGACAACTGCCGGCAGAGTGGTGCTTGGTTTTTCGCTCATCGCTGGCTCCTGACCTCAACGGTCTCATCGGAAATCGGAGGGTTACAGTCGTTGCGGCATGTTCCTCGAAACTCGCACTACCCTCCCGCCCTTCCAAACTCATTCGCGTTTTGTCGCGGTATCGCTGTGCTTCCCGACCTTCGGCTCGTCTTTGTGGCCGAAATCCAATCCAAAGCGTGGGGCCGACTGCGTACCGCTGATTTTGATCGGAACTTCCGTGCCCGCTCCGTTCTTGCTGAAAAACGGATCGACCGGCTTCAACAGAATCGACTTCCACCCCGTGGTCATTTGGGAAACCTTCGCATCCAGCCAGGCCTTCCCACGAAAGTCGAACGTTTGTCCATCCAAACTGTATGACCCTGTCATATCCAGGTGCGTTCCCGGAATAAGGAAATGAAGGTAAGAAAAGGACAGCGATCCGTCTTTTAGAGCAAACGCTCCTTGCAAATCTACCGGCACATTTTCTACGGCGTGCTCCTGTGCCTGCCTGGCCTTGCCCTGACTGCGCAAACTTAAGGAGTCGAGCCGGCCCTGCACCTTCTCATTGGAAAAGTGCGCACGCGGCACCTGAAAGGTGCCCGCTAATTGCAGTCGGTCAGCCACACTCGCGTCACCGGGGGCGAGACTCAGCCGCGTCTTCATTTCAACTGGACCGTTCATGATCGGCGGGTCAGTGCGCACGCCCAACTTCAGTAGATCTTCAATCTGAGCGTGGTCCAGGACGACGTCGAGTTCTATATCGTGGCCCTTTGGAACGCTCACGCGGACCACGGATCCGCTCGCCGTGAAGGAAGATTGAAGAAATGTCGCATTCACCGGCCGGAGATATGTGTCCCCACTAGTTCCGTCAACCACGGCGTGGAACTCGGTGTGCAGCGGCACCGCGTGCCCACTTGTTGCAATTCGAAAATCCGGCGTATCGGTTTTTCCATGTACCACGATATTGCCCAAAGTTCCCGAGTATTGGCCGGTGGAGGAGAGCGTACCTCCAAGGCCTTTGATCGTGCTGAGATCGGCGTCGGTGAACGAATAGTCTCCTTCGACCGGCGTATCCCGAGGACGGTCTTTCTGCCATGGTCCGAACAGACCAATGGAGTGAATGTTTCCCACCGGCTTCGGATTGACCAGAGTGGCATCAAACTGGAACGGCTCGCCACGACCAATGTCCTTCATTTTCAAGTCACTGATGGCAAATTCCAGTGGCGCTTTGCCGGGCTTTGAAGTGTTGATGATCAGACGGGTATTTTCACAAGCGAACTTGTCGACGACGATCGTCATCTTCCCCGTTCTCGAACCCATCTCCGTCATTGTCATTTCTTGTCGATCTTCCTTGGGCGGGATGTTCAGCTCCAGGCCTCTTACATATACGGTGTCTATGTGCATCGGAGAACGAAACAGGCTTCGCAGCAACGTGTGAAAACGAAATTCCTGCACTCCGATCAAGGCTTGGACTCCAGGCGCATACGGATTAGGATCCCTCGCACCAAAAATCTTCAGTCCAGTGCCGGACACTTCAATTCCATTCCTTACCGAAACATCAAAACTCGCCAGCTCAGCTTTGCCGTCGAAGCGATTTGATAGAGTCTCGATCACCCGAGCTCGAACAATGGGTTCAGCGCGATCAATCACTAATCGCGCGGCGATTGCTCCGCCGGCCAGTGGGATCAGAGCGACGATGCCGATCCAGTTCCAGGGCACCGTGCGGCCGGCTTTCTTCGGAGTTCGTTTCGGGGAAACTTGCGCAATCGCCATGGGAACATTAGAGGGGGCATCCCGGATAGTCGTCTATACAGCGCTTCCATCAGATTGCGCACACGCCAACAACTTCAACAGAAGCATGGACGGACTGGCAGGTCAAAAAAACGCGGATCCGGCGAGCCGGATCCGCTGGGTGGAGTACCAAGACATTCCGGAATGTGTGGAAAACGGTCCATCCGCGAACGTTGGGTGTGAGACGCCCAGCGTTCGACGCAAAGTGGTGGTCCTTCGATAGCTGATCAGGCCGAGGCTGCGACACTCATGCTCTCTTCGAGCGTAGCGGCTTCCTGTGCTCCGGTATGCCGCAGCACTTCTCGTGCCCAGTGCGTTTTCGCGGCGTCTGTGCAGGAGATATATACAAAGACTCCAAGCTGATCAAGCTGATCCTCGTATCTTTCCGCTTCTTCCTTTGTAAAACCGAGGCCCACCAGCGTTCTGGCATTCCCGCAAAGTGCAGGGGCATCTCCCGCGACCATGAGAGCGTGAAAGAATGCCTGCGACCGGATGAAAAAACCGACGGTCGGAATCATTACCGCTCCGAATTCGGAGAGCCAGCCAATCAGCTTGGTGGTCATGGCACTGGATTCTTTTTCGGCATTAAAAAGGCTCGCGTCCCGGATGCTCGATGCAATGGGATGCTCCGGAGACAGCATCATGCAGATACTCTCGTTCTCAAACCCGGCCTGGTTTAGATTGCGTACGATGTCGGCTAAGACGACCTCCTGAGAATAAATCCCGTAAGCGGCTGCTGTGTTCATTGCCATGTCGAAGGCTCCATGTATGTGATGTGCGTCAACACCGTCGGCGATTTCCAGAGCTGCAGAGTTCGATCTGGCGAGACTCGAAGCGAAGTGCAGCGCTCGGCCCGTGATTTGCTTTTCGACACGAGGTGGCAAATTCTCCCTATACTTCGCAAGATACGCGTCTTCGCAGTCCATGAAACTCGGGTAAATCATGTAGACGACCCGACTCTTTAGTGATTCAGGTCCTTCGGAATCGGAAGAGACTCTACCCATGACAAAACCATCGCAGCACCTGATCGCGGCAGCTCCCAAGGAACTCGAGAAATCGTTTACTAATCCGTTTCCGGCGAGGGTGGCAACGGGGGCTGGGTTCTACGCAGGCCAACATGTGGATCAGTATCCGGCAGAAGTGGGTGGCGGCCACGCGGTCATGATTGATCGGCCGGATGTCGTCATTCACGGAATCGACCAAATCGGCGCCTCGGATGTCGGGGAGGTCGGACGACCTCATTACAATCGTGATTCATTGAGGTTCGCACTTGGCGGAAGGCCTTACGTTGCGGCACTGAGCTAGTTGTACACTGGTTGCGTTTGGGAGTTAGGCTCACCATCTATCGGACAATTCAACCTTGATGCATGGTACCGATACCGGTGCTCAGGAGGGATGAAGAATGAGTCGTCGAGTGTTTTCCTTTTGCTTCGTGGCCGCATGGATGTCATCGACCATTGCGTTTTCCCAATCGTTCGTAAGCCAATATAAAGGATCGCCTTATCACGATACCCGCTATGGTGGCGGTCCACAAAAAATACCTGGTAAGGTATTGTGCGCCTACTATGACCTGGGAGGCGAGGGAGTCGCATATCACGACACCGATCCAAAGAATCACGGCAGCGGAGAGTTGAATCCGTCCGATGGGACCTATCTCAATGAATTTCGTATCCATGAGGGAGTGGATACTTCATACACGAAATTCAACCGGAAACCAGATCCAGTTGACGACAACCCCTTCGACAAGATCGTGCCTCCAGCAGACCTGCTCTATGTTGGCTGGACCGAACCGGGAGAGTGGTTCAACATAACGATAGATGTGGCACAGTCGGGAACTTACGCGGCCGATTTCCTTTACACATCGAATCGCGGGGGCACAATAGCAGTCGATGTGAACGGAAAGGACGCAACAGGACCTCTGCAGATCACAACGACAAATGATCCTGCAGACCCGGTGGCCTGGCGTCAATGGCATCACTGGAACCTGGCGCCGCAACTTTTCAAAGTCCGCTTGAGCAAAGGGGAAAATATTCTCACCGTCCACATATTGACTCTCGGCAACATGAATTTGGCCTATTTCGACTTCAAACCGGTCCCCGAATGAAGTGGGATCGGTTCGACGGGGTCACTTCTCACCTGCGGACTTGTGTAGTTGCCGTCTGGCGCCTAACTTCGCGGTCAGTGAGCGATCGGGCCTGTGGCAGTTGAAATAGTCCATTTTCCTCCCAAACAGCCAAAATCTGGGGGATGCAAAATGTGTAGAAAAGACAGCCGTTTTGCAGGGCATCCTGGCGCAATTTTATTTTTGCGAATTGCGAGCGAAGGAGTTTTTCAAAAGTCACGCCTGGGATCACGATTCACGAATGCTGCGCCCGCCTCAAATCGAGGCCGTCGTGCGGGTGCTCATCGTTTTATCCAGGTAACCGCAACTGGGTGTTTCTGCAATTCCTCGAAACGGATCAGATAGGCATTCCAATCTTCCTGCGTTGGCATATCCGCTTTCGACCAGCCCGAGCCGGCGAAGTACGTGAAGGATTCACCCGAATGCCGGCTGAAAATCATCAGCGCATGATTCGCCGCGGTCGTTGTCGTCGCGTGTTCGGCATGCTGTGACACCAGGCCCGTGGCAATCCTCCCCGCGGCTGGCTTCTGGGGCGTGTCCCAAACGGCGGCAATGCTTCCTCCGCTGGGCAACGTGGCAATGCCGCCCTCGTGAATCGCGATACCTGCGGCCAAATCGAGAGGCGACCCTCCGTCGAACGTAAAGGTCGATACAATTTTGTTCAAATGAGAGCCCGCATCCAGAGTGATGCGCTTGGTTTCAGCAACCATTCTTCCGCCGGCAAGCCACGGTGCGTAGGATACCTCGAATTCAAAACGGATTGGCCCCGCAGCCAGGATTTTGGCGACGGTATAGTTTTTTGAGACGGTCAGCTTGCCGTCGGCCCAGACGGCCGTCCCGCCGCAGCCTCGGGATGGCCCCACATCATACGAATCGAGTCCGATTCCGTTGTCGTTGTGGTACGACAAGGCTGGGTTGTGCGTTACCGCAGCTTCGTGGTCTTGTTTGTAGAAGCTGTTTACCACAAAATTCGGTATGCGCTTCGACCAAACGTCGATTCCCGAAGAAATCTCGCCGGTCGTTTCTAATGCCGGGCCGTAGATTCGATAGGCCACAACTTGATTCTCCCAGGCAAAATCGTCTTTGCGCTCAGCAATCGCGCGGCCGAAGACCAAGGGATCCTGCGGGGGCGCGGCAGGATCTAGCGTGAACGCGACATCCATTGCCCCTGTCGCCGGCAACTTCACCAGCAGGAGCAGAGCGTCTGGATCGGCGCCCGGCCGGTTGCTGTAAAGCTGGCTTGGAACTCGCTGCTTGGTTCGAGCGTCAGTGGCGATGAGCGACTGCAGTTGTGCCATGGGGAAATGCAGGTGGCTGGCGACCTGGTCGAGCGGGATCTCGACGACTTCTTCGGTGCGGTCGATGTTAATTGGATTGCTAAGGTGCAACTGTTGCGCCCATGCGCCATCCTGACGAGCGGCGAACAGAATCGAGAGGACGGCTCCGCAAACGTAAATGGATCGTCCCGGTCGCCGACTCCGGTGATGCGAAGACAAACGGTGCCAATCGGAATGCTCAGCCATATATCGACGACCCCTCTCTCCACTCCCCCTGCCATCAGATAACGATCAAGCTGGGTCCTCAACGCGAGTGAGCTTCGGCACGATCAGAAACAGAAGCAGCAGCGCAACAAGATAGGCGCCCGCCGCAAGCGAAAACAGCAGCGTGTAGCTGTGGGTGGCTTCGAGGATCCATCCCGTTGCGATGGAAAACAGCACTCCTCCAACCGAGCCCGCCGTTCCGCCGATGCCCACAACCGATGCCACTGCTGTCTTGGGGAAAAGATCGGAAGGAATAGTAAAGAGATTCGCGGAAAATCCCTGATGCGCCGCCGCCGCGACACT
>Ga0265356_1000053_pt1 | contig 19182 bp, 19 predicted proteins | sample NZE4metagenome_FD_189075 | JGI IMG/M metagenome (GOLD analysis project Ga0265356, IMG submission 189075) | Rhizosphere microbial communities from Maridalen valley, Oslo, Norway - NZE4 | ecosystem: Host-associated > Plants > Roots > Rhizosphere > Soil | place: Norway: Oslo | collected 2017-09-15
CACATATTGCTTGTTTGCGGGATCGATTCCCATCGAGCGCGCCATTGCAGGATAGCTATCTTCCCAGGGTTGAATGCCGGATGCCGGATGAATATTGAGCGTGGTCTTCAGCCCTTGTTCGTGCACACTCGAAAGAAAACCTGCCGGATCGGGGAATAAGAGCTTGTTCCAGGAATAGCCAGTCCAGCCCAGACGGTGACCCGACGCATCCTGCTTGTCGTTACCAACGACCTCGTTGAAGGTGGGATGCCAGTCGATGTCCATCACCAGCACGCTCAGGGGGATGTCATGCGTGCGGAATTGCTGAAGCAACTGCTCGAATTCCTGATCGCTGTAAGACCAGTAGCGCGACCACCAGGCGCCGAAGGCAAATCGCGGCGGTAGCGGGATCTTGCCTGCGACCCGAGTGAAGTCATGAAGGGCGCCTTTGTAATCGTGCCCGTAGCCGAAAAAATACCAGTCCTGCCGCTCGCCCGCGGGACGCAGCATCACCCAGGGCCATGTGCTCTGCTCACCCGCGCGAAAGCCGAAGTCGGCCGAATCGAAGAGCGGGCGTGCGCTGTCGTCCACGAGAGTCCAGCCGTCACGCGATATCAGGCCGGGCTCCAGTTTCACTTCCCCGCGGACGGTATCAAGCGTGCGGGTGGTACCCAGAAGATTCCCGGTATCTGGCATTCCTGGTTTCCATACGACTTCTTTTCCGTTGAGGCTGAACGCAACACTAAGGTCGGAAGGGGTGAACTTTCCGTCGGTATCCCCGGGATCGTAGACCAACGTCAATGCATCGGTCTTCAGCACTGCGCGGTTGCCGGGTCCGATCTGCCGCGTGAATTGGGGAACCGGAAGGGCGCGATTCAGGAAGGCGAAAGAGGCATGATCTTCAAACTTCCCGTCCTTGGCCCACTCCAAGCGAATGAGCTGAGGCGTAAGAACCGTGAATCGCGCCGAGCCGGCTAGCACCACGGCGCGAGAATCGGCGACCGGATGGTAGTCGTCGGAGGCAGCCGCCGCGTTGACAAGCGGAGTCTGCAGGAACATGCCCAGGATAAACATGAATCTGAGCGAGGCCATGGTGCGAAATAGCTTTCTCATTTGCACGATACCCGGGGTCGGAGGCACGATTTATCCATGTCGGTTCAGAGTGCCTGGCGGATTGGAATCCGCCAGGCATTGCTGGAGGGCTGGCTTGCAAGCAACCTGGGGAGCTACCAGTAGAATTTCCCGCCGAATTGGACGCTTCTTGCCGGATAGGCCGAAGTGATAGTTCCGAAATTGCTGTCGCCCAGATTGGTGTCTGGCTCGAAGAAGTTCGGATGATTGAACGCGTTGAACATTTCGAAGCGGAACTGCAGTTTTCTCGTCTCCCCGAGGCCCCACCATTTTCCGATACCCATGTCGAAGTTGACGAATTGGGGGGCTCTCAGATTCGACAAGAATCGCGGAGCGTCGCCAAACGTGTAGGCCGCAGGCTGAGCGAACGCCGCTGGATTGATCCAATGTGTGATTGACTGATTCTGCGGAACCGGATTGACTCCGGCCACAAGGTCAGGTCTCTGATTGAATCCGTATCCAGCTGTGTTGTTGGTCGCCGGATTGATGGAGAGCGGCAACCCGGATTTTGCGGTTACAATCCCGCTCCATTGCCATCCACCCAGGACTGCGTTCACGGGGCGGCTCCAACCGCTGCCGAGGACTTTGCCGGTACCGAATGGGAGTTCGTAGTTGTAGTTGACCACCAGGCTTTGCGGCGTGTCGGTCACGTCCACCGAGTGCTCCGCAGCGAGGTCATAGGAGTTTCGCACCGAGCTTCCGCTGCCGGGGAAAGCCCATCCGGCAGCGCCCTGCACGTCGTCCATGAACTTGGAATAGGTGTAGGAAACATTCAGATCCAGCCCCGAATGCCAACGGTGCGTGTAAGTGGCCTGGAGTGCGTTATAGGTTGAACCCCCAACCGCCGGGGGAGCCTCAGTCACACTGCAGTATTCAGGGAAGCGGCGCAGCAACTGGCCCTGAGCGATTGTGGGCTGATCCAGACCGCAGCCGCTGGAGGTGATGTGTCCGAAGAACGGATTGGGAACCTGGTTGAGCAGCTGGTTGCCGAGGGCCTGATCGGACGCGGGCATCTCATCCCACTCGAGGTATTGTGACAATACATGGACGCCATGGTTTCCGACATAACTGAGATCGATCAGGTCGTTGTTGGTAAGCGAGTATTGCGCGCCGGTCATCCATTGCTGCACATAGGCAGAGGGGCGGACATTATTGACTACAGGATTCAAGCCGAAACCAACATCCGTCAACCCGCCCAGCGAATTTCCGGTTGAGGGAACCTGGCCGTTCGGGAACGCACTTTGGCAAGGCGCGGACGTCGTCCCGTTGCCACAGTTCGCGGCCGAGTTTCCACTGAGAGTGGTATATGGGTTGAGTCCATTGTTAAGGCTTGTAACCCACGGTGTTCCCTGCGAGTAGCCGATGTTGGGACCGTTACCGTAATAGTTTGGTACGAAAAAGACGCCATATCCGCCGCGCAAGACCAGTTTGTTACCCAACCTGTACGCCGCTCCAATTCTCGGAGCAAAGTTCTTGTGCTGGGTATTATAGAGTCCACTGTTGCCGCTACTGTTGAACACAAGCTCGCCCGGATAGTTTGCGCCTACCGCTGTGCTGATCGGATTTACCGCACTGAAGTCAAAGTATTCCTGCGCATTGTACCTTTCCGTTGGGGCGGTCTGGATTTCATAGCGCAGACCGAGGTTGACCGTGAGCCTCGGATCGACCTTCCAGTCATCCTGCAGATACCAGCCCAACAGGTTCTTGTCGGTCGCGGGAAATTTGTTAAACCCGGTCGAATCGGTTCCGCTGCCTACACCCATCAGGAATGAAGCAAAACCGTCGCCCGTTCCGCCCGTTGCATTCTGGGGATCAGGTCCAGCAGTAGACGTGGTCTGGAACTGCAGCACGGTGTTCGCATAGTGGCCGCCGTCGATGCGGGCCCAAACGTCCGTGAATCCGAATGACAGTTGATGCTTGCCACGTACCTTGGTGAAATCCACAGAACCGGTCCACAAAGTTTGGGGAACCATGTAGTTGTCGAGTCCGGCTTGTGCGCCTAGAGGCGCATAGCTCTGGGGCTGGACTTCAGGGAAGCTCGGTGCAATTCCGTCTATGAACGACGGTAAGCCCAGAGCTGAGGACTTATATCCGAAACTCTGCGTCACCGATTGCTCGACATGGCGGTTCACGCCCAGATTCGCGTTCATGGTCAATGTCGGGGTGAAAATGTGGGTGTATCCAATATCCACGCTGTAGCGGTTGTTGGGAGCGACTACGCCCGGCCCCCCCGGATCGGAAGCTCCGTAGTAGGTGGGAAAATTGATTTTCTGCTCGTACTTCTGCGACCAGCGGCCGAAGAGGCGGTCATTCGTAGATAAGTTGTAGTCGACGCGGCCCGAGTACTCGTTGGAGTGCGCAGCCGCCGAGGAAGCCGAAGTGAAGTTGTTGACAAGCGCGGACGTCGTCGGCTTCGGCCAGTAATTGCTGGTGGCCACGCTGCTGGCGATCGAATCCATCAGGCCACCGGGAATAACGTTCGTGACGCCTAAACCGGTTGAAATATTGCCGGAAACAGGATCGCGGATGTACTCAGTCGTCGCAGCCGGGTTGGTACAGGTGACAGGATTTCCGGTTACGCTGTCGATGCCTCCGCAGGTGACTTGGCGAGTGCTGAACGGGTTATAAATTTCGCCGCTATAGATCGGACGTCCAAGATAATCCGTACCGATCTGGCTACCCAGCAGAGCGGTAAAGACCCCCGTTCTTTCGTCGCTTGTGGGCATTGTGACCGGACCGAAAGTGGCGGGTGTGGCCTGCCGCAGACCTTCGTAGTACGCGAAAAAGTAAAGCTTGTTTTTGACGATGGGCCCGCCGACTGTGGCCCCGAACTGGTTACGGTGGAAGGCTGGCTGGCTACTATTGTTGAAATAGTACCGGGCGTCATAGTTGCTGTTCCGGTAAAACTCCCAAGCGTCGCCGTGGATCTGATTCGTCCCCGACTTGGTAACGACGTTAACGACGTTGCCGCTGCTGAATCCATATTGTGCGGTAAATGCATTGGTCTGGATTTTGAATTCCTGGACGTCATCGATTGAGGGGACGTAAATCACGCCACCCCAGTCCAATCGCGTGTCCCAGGTGCCATCGAGCAGGTATTGCGCGGTCCCAAAGAACGTGCCGCCAAAGTTAAGAAACGAAACATCCTGGTCGGCGCTCCCCGAGATGCCCGGAGCTCCCACGACTTGCTCCTCGGCGGTATTGCTCACCGAGGAGTTCAGCTCGGCGAGGCTTATGATGTTGCGCAGGTTCAATGGCGTTTCCACCAATTGTCTGGCTGAAATGTCAGAGGAGATGTTGGCGTTGTCGGCATTAAGAAGGGGAGCTTGAGCAGTGACTTCAACGGTTTCCGACGTCGCTCCCACAGCCAGCCGCACATCCTGCCGTGCGGTCTGACCTGCCTCCAGCGAGACGCCGTGCTGCTTGTAGTCCTTGAAGCCAGTGACATCGACTTCCAGGGTATAAACGGCAGGCGGGAGCAGGGTAAATGAGTACAGACCGTCTCCCTGAGTCACATAGTGGCGGCTGACACCATTTTGGGCGCTGATAAGGGTCACCTTTGCACCTACCAATGCCAAGCCGGTGGGGTCAGTGATCGCGCCACTCAGGGTTGCGGCCACCTGCTGATTTTGAGCCTCAAGGGAGCTGCCACTAACGAACGCAGCGAGAACCGCAAATACGAAGCATGCCTGCCAACCCACTTTACGCAACATTGGTATCCTCCTGTGCTTCTTGACCGCCCAGTCGTAGCCGAGCTTATGCGGAATAGACCGCAGCCTTGGGTCCAGAGACGCACACTACGAAGCCAAACCCGAGCCGCGACATAGTGGGGCACACCATCAGCAAATAGCAAGCGTTTACAGGTAAAAGTGGGGGATAAGAAGGATAATCGATTTCGTAGCGGGTTTTCTCCTTTGCTTTCAGATGTTTCCGAAACCGTTAAGAAAAGGGAGAAAAGATGGTTCGCTTTGTGTTTTACTTGAACTCGCTTGGTGTGCCGCAGTAGTATCCCGAAAACAGAGTTCGCTCGCGACCGAATCCTGTTTTGGTCACACCGTAGTGACCCCTATCGAAAGGCGGGGCAGATTGATACCAGAGCCCGTCATTGAGAATTGGATTCCGTCCAGCGAACTGGAAAAAGGAGCCGTTCAGCAACAGCTGGAACGGCTTCTGGCCTCTCCTCTTTTCCATTCCAGCAAGCGCTATGCCCAGTTCTTGAGGTTCGTAGTCGGGCGGTCGCTGGAAGGCCACGGACATGATCTGAAGGAGCGAATCCTCGGCATCGAGGTCTTTGACCGCCCGCCGGATTACGATACCAACACTGATCCGATCGTTCGCGTTACCGCCGCAGAAATCCGCAAACGCATTGACCAGTACTATCACGATCCCAAGCACAGCCAGGAAATTCGGCTTTTCCTGACGTCCGGTTCCTATGCGCCCCAGTTCTCCTGGCCCGGCTACCCGAGCGGACTGGCAGTTGCCCCTCCCGCGCCACCAAACAGCTCCTCGATTACCGCTCAGACCGCGACTGAATCCGAAAAGGCTAAGTCCGTCCCGCATCGATCGATCTCGACAAAAGCACTTCTCCCCATCCTGGCGATCTTGGTGATGATTGCAGCGACGGGCATCTGGTGGCGAGGATCCCGGCCGACGATCTTGCGAGACTTCTGGGCACCGTTTGTGAAGTCCCCCGACCCTGCCCTGTTCTGTATCGCCGACCAGGTGCAGTATGCCAACATTCAGCTGCGCGATGCCGGCGACCCACAAAAAGTGATCACTCTTCCCGACACCATGGTCACCGTAATCATTGATGATCTCAATCCTCTGGTGAACATCGCCGGGACTTTGCGCTCGTATAGCAAGAGTTATCGCGTGCTCGGGGAGTCCACAACCAGCCTCACGGACCTTCGCCGCAACCCTTCCGTTTTCATCGGCGCCTTCGACAACATGTGGACCTTGCGGCTGACCTCCGCGCTGCGCTTCCATTTCGCGAACGATCCCTCGATGTCGCAATTCTGGATTGAAGATCGCGAACATCCCGAGAAGCGGGAATGGCTGCTCACCCGTTCGCAGCAGAAGACAGAAGACTACAAGGATTACGCCATCGTGGCCCGCTTCATTCCCCCCGATACCGATCAGTACGCGGTGGTTGTAGCAGGAATCGGTCGCGGTGGAACCGTGGCGGCGGGTGAGTTTCTCGTCGACGAGCATCGGATGCAAGAAATATTGGCGCACGCTCCCCAGGATTGGCAGACGAAAAACATGGAGATCGTGCTGGAGACCCAGGTGATCCAAGGCCGTTCCGGCCCCCCTCGGGTTAGAGCAATCCACATTTGGTGAACCATCCTTGTGCCCGTTTCCTTAAGGCGGGATCGATCCCCGCCGTGTGACCGATGCGGAGTCGGCATTTTGGCTGTCATTCGCAAACGATTGAACACCCGTGTCATCGCAACTTGAGTAGCAACCTGACTTGGGATGTTCCGCTAAGATTCTTGCGGCCAGATATCCCGCAGTGGACGTGCGATTCACTCTGTCCTCTGTGCATAAAGTTCCCAGCTCACGTCCGAGATCTTGGTCGGAAAGAAGAAGGATTCTTGCGTACTTCGGCAACCTACGTAAGGTGCACTTGCTGCTCGTCAGTCACACGCCCATTCAACGACACGTCAAGGTCAAAGGCGAAGCCAACCCATACGACCTCCGCCTACGCAACCTACTTCGAGAAACGCGAAGCGGATCATATGGCGGCGACGTTTCGGGGTACTCAAACACTTCGCTTTCTCTGGAAGTTCCAACGCGGGATCTGCCCCGTATGCAGTATACGGATCACCCGAATCACGGGATGGCGTCTTCATCATCGTGTCCCCCGTGTGATGGGCGGGTACAAGAGTGCCGAGAACCGCGTTTTGCTTCATCCAGAGTGCCACGACAGGGTTCACCGCCAAGGGATTTCTCTATCACTACCGCGTCTCCCCGAAAGAGGCGTTCAAAGGGCCTGAGCCGGATGACGGGAAACCGTCACGTCCGGTTCTGAGAGGGCCGGCCCCGAGCAATGGGCGCCGGCTACTCGGTTCCAGTGCTATAGAGGGTTTCAACAGTTGTCTGTGCACGCCGCGCAGGCGGGCAGGTTCCCAGGTTGGGGGTTTGCCAATCAGGTAGGTGAGTGACTCTTCTTCCACACCGGATCACGATCTGAGGCATCTGAGGCAACCACCCATTGACCTCCTCGCCAACCTGTGATTAGATGCCCTGAACAAATCGCGGTCTCGGCTCCAGAGTCCGCCAACGATTAGGGCGTGCCACCGAGGTGAAGTATGAAGTCCAGTCTGTGGTTCGTGCTCCTTGCAATCTGTGTTTCAGCGTTCACTCTTTCCGCCAGCGCACGCGACGTGGTCGTGCCTGCGGGTACTCTGTTGCAATGTACGCTCAACGAACCCAACTTTTCCTCGGCCACGGCCGATGTCGGTGACCCCGTACTCTGCCATCTCCGGGCCCAGACGGAGTTCGGTCAGCAGGCTTTTCCGCGCGGCACTTATCTCGTCGGACATCTGGAATCAGCCAAGGATCCCGGCCACTTCTTCGGCAAGGGGTATCTGAAGCTGCAGTTCGATCGCATCGGCCTGCCCAGCGGCGATCTGCCTCTCGAGGCCAAAGTGATCGCCACCCGCGGCTACAAAGTCGATAAAGAAGGCAAGATCGACGGCAAGGGACACGTCAAGCGCGACATCATTGAATGGATGCTGCCGCCGCTGTGGCCGTGGAAGGTCATCATGCTGCCCGCGCGCGGCCCGCGTCCCACGCTGAAGGGCGAAACCGCGCTCAGCCTGCGCCTGATGGATGACGTTGAGATCCCGCAGGTCGGCCAGACCATCTCCCCCGGTTGGCATTTCTTCGGCCACGTTCGGAACGAATCCTTCGACGCGCAGGCGAACATTGCCCACACGCGACTGACCGTGAGCGAGGTCGCTTCCAACAGTGATCCGATATCTCAAGTGCCGCAAGCCTCCTACGCCACCTACATCTCGCGCGATGCCACACCGCCAAGTCTGGCACACATAGCCGGTTCGAACATTGCGACTCTCCCCGGCATGCCGGTCTTCGTCCTGACCTCCGGCGCCATCCTCTCCGTCAGCGGCTACGGCTATCAGGACAACCGCATCACCTACTCCCTGATCGGCGGAGGCACCGGTGTAATCAGCACCGAGGAAGTCGACTGGAACTCGACCACGCAGCTCAACGTCCAACGTGGCCTGCGCGTGACGCTCCACAATAGCCACGCGAGTTCCGGAGCCGCGGGCTTCTAGCCGTGCTCACGTAGGGGCGGACGCATTCGGCCGCCCCGCGATGCAAAGTGAGCGAGCCGTGAGCGACTCGGCAGCCGCACTGCTTTTCGTCCCCTGCGTCCCGCAGGGCTTCACTTGTTTTATCGCCCAATAATCGCTCCCTTTAGGATAAGTGTCGAAGTCGGCGGTGGGGCAAGCCCCCTTCCGGTGGCAGGCGGGTGCGTGGGACAGTGGATGCATGAAACCCACCAGCCTCCCCCGTCCTAACGAGCAACGCAAGGTCGAGAATCTGCTTGTGAAGCTCGCAAAGATCAAGCCACCCTCAACGAAACCTGCTCTGATTCGGGGCGACCATGGCAACAGCGCACTTCGGAGCGCCTAACCAAGACCGTTACGTTCAAGGACCTCTTCAGCCGGGTCCGGCCTATTCCCGCCTGTTCGCAACGCCGATAATTTTCACCAACGCTTAACACCGTTGGAATGGCTGCTTAACAGAAGTCAGCTAGCTTCTAGCCTCCTGAACACGGGGTGGTCTGCTGCCATCAAGGCTGCCCCCTTTTCAGCAATCTCCTGTTCGCATGGAGGTCCGATGCGCGAATTCTTTCTCGATCCCAAGACTCGCAGAACTGATTGCCTGAACGGCTACGGCATTCAATGGCGTAGTTTCACCGAATGCTATCTGGATTCAACCGGCACCTTTCCGCCACGCGATCATCAGCATTCTAGCGACGCTCGCGAAGCAGGAGCGGATTCGGCTGTCGGAGCGCACCAAGGCGGGACTGGAACGTGCGCGCAAGCAAGTGGACGATTTTGATATTCCTCGTGACCGTGATGTGCTTTGCGGGAGCAGCCAGTGCATTCTGGATGAAGTGAAGATGGCACGCAGCTTAGATCTGTGCCCCACTGTCCCCGTCATGGTTGAGCGTAGCTTCGTCGTCTTGAGGGATGAGGGCAAAGTGCCTACGCTGGCGTCATGCACTAAGTGCCAACACAAGTTCTTCACTCCGGCCCAGTTCGCGGGTGATGCTGTAATTGGTGAGCGGTACCTGACCCACAAGTTCGATCTGCACCGATGCCCAGAAGACGAAGGCAGCCTCTGGCCGAACAGCGCTTGATCCAGCATGGGTCGTGGCTTAGTATTTTGTCTGGTCGGATGTTGACGCTGCCTGCTTCTTCAGGAACGTTGGTTGAGGAGAGAGATGGAACATCCGGCCAAACCACACCCAGCTCGTTACTGATCCATGCAGGTCTCGTACCCGTTTGCATCGGTCATAACCGACTTGCACGCTGGTGTGTGGACAGAGGGCTGAACGACGGCTGGCTTTGCCGCGATCGGCTGGACAGCAGGAGCCGGGCTTTCGGCCACGGCGGATTGCATCACCGGCGCAACTGCTGCTTGTGGCTCGGCCTTGGGACACACTTGAGCTTCCACGCTGGCCGACAGCTTGCCCATTCCGCACAGTGACGTGGTGTTGGTCTGGGCAACGGCTGGGCTCAATCCACCCATCGTCGATATTTCCTTGCCCGGTTTGCTCGGGTCAGGAAGCCAGAACTCACAGCGGTGCTGCGCGTGTTTCATATCGCACTTGGCGGCGAAGAGCACCTTGTCGCCGTCGTGTAAGTTGTCCATGAACCATGCCTTATGAATGGTCGGAGTTGGACCTGTGGTCGTCATGCCCACCAGCACCGTGCCCGCGACTGGTTGGAGAGTCGGAGAACTCCTGAATATGTGAATATGCACGTCGAGCAAGTTGACCTGCTCTCTCGCACGATCCGCCTGGAACCGGGAACTACGAAAAACCGAGACGGAAGAGAAGTCACAATGACTAGGGGTGTCCTCGAACTGCTCAAACTCTGTGTGTTCGGAAAAACAGCGGAGGACTTTGTAATGCCTTGGCTCAGCGTGAAATGGAGAAGCGACGTTCTCCGTTAGTGTAGATTCCGCCCCATGCGGGGCGGGGATTTTCAAGGCATGGGGTCTTTCGATCCGATGGAGGTTGGGCGGCGCAAGAACGAGTCCTCACGCCCCCGTTCATCGTCTCGATGAGCCCACCGGGATATCCCTCGGCATGGCTGCGTCCCCGCAGTGCCCGCTTCCGTTTCGCCCGGCAAGATCATTGTAGCTCCGCACGACCTGCCGTTTCTCAACAATCCGGTTGGCCCGTGATTCCGCCAGAACCCAGACCGGGCCAGACCCGAATCGTGAATGTAATCGCTTGCTTTCGTCACTTGTGCTGGGAACTCAGGGACTTTCGGTGGGGTCTAGACTATTTGATGTGATCGACACCTGCTCAACGAGAACTGATACCCCTCGATTTCGCGCCACCTTGCGCTGGGCGGCTCGACTGATCCTCGTATCGATTGCTGGTAGCTGGCTCTTCTTGTATATCGACTCCGTCTATCAGCGTCGGCGCGCGGAGTCCCTGTTTGCTGACTTGAGATCCCTTGACTTCTCGACCGCTGGCTTTACTGAAGTTCGGGACATCATGGTTCGTAACGGGGCAAGGCCGGGGGCCACGTGCAACCCACAGAATTGCACGTTTCGACTTCAGATCATGACTCAGCTTCCGCGGATTCCGCTACTAGGCAGAAAGGCAGTATTTCTTTATACGACTCTTCCTTACATTGGGCTCCGTTCGTGGGTTGTTTATGCGCAGTTTGATGTGCGAGACGGAAAGCTGGACAAAAGCGGAGCGAGCGTCTGGGAATACAGGATGGAACGTGTGGACTACACCGCGAATCGTCAGTTAATTCCACTGGGATATGCAGTCGAGACTCAGCGAGACGCAGCGAGCTTTGCTTACCGCCCGTGCCGCGGTCAGGAATACCAGGTATCGGTTAGTCACGGTGTTTTCAAGATTCCCTCAGATGTGCTCGGCACTTGCGTTGTGCAGTCCGCCGGTACGTCCGTGAAGCGGGCGTTTGATGTTCACCTGAGCTGTCTCAACAACCCTTTTCGCAACTGTAGATTCAACGAACTCGCGCCATCGGCATGGGCTGACTATTCCGCGATGGATGGCACAGAAGCTCGTGACCCCTACAAGTATCGTTGAGTAGGCTTGTAAGAATCGGCTGGCTTTGACGTTAGTCGGTGAAACACGGATATCGCTCATTTGCTGTGCGTCAAAATAGCGTTCCTTGGCTGTCCAGCATTCGCGGCGTCTGGTCGCTTGCTTTCACGCAGCTTGCTGGCGGCGACTCTGACGTTCGTGTCTGGCGGCTTCCAGCTTGCGGTCGCGCTCGGTGTGAATCTCGACCTGTCGGCCTGCAAGCATATCGTTTGGCGTCACATATCCGATGGCGCTGTGCAGCCGGACGTAGTTATAACGGTCCACATACTGTTGGATCAGGCGTTTTGCATCTTCGAGCGAAAGCGGCGTTCCCGGTCGAATACATTCGCTTTTCAGTGATTTGTGCCAGCGTTCAATCTTGCCGTTCGACTGTGGATAGTAAGGAGAGGTTCGGACGTGCGTCATGCCCGAAATGCGAATGAACTCCTTGAAGTCGCGGGCAATGAACTGCGGGCCATTGTCGGAGATGATTCGCGGCTTCGCTTCCGGGTACTTCTCCTTGGCTCGCTGCAGGATCACTTCGACATCAGATTCTCGCATGGACTCACGAAGATCCCAATGCACAAGAAAACGACTGAACCCATCCAGAATGCTGCACAAGTAATAGAAGGTGCCGCACAGGTTGATGTAGGAAACGTCGATATGCCAGTGCTGATGCGGCTGCAGCGGCTGCTCGAAGCCGGTTCCCTTGCGGGACGGACACCTCTTCCACCGCGATAGCAATCCCGCCTGCTTTAACAACCGCCAAACGCTCGCCGGACTGACCGCCACAACCTCAGCGTCGAGCATCATGAACGTCAGCCGCCGATAGCCTTCCAGCGGGTTCTTCAGATGGAACCCGATGATTGCTTCTTTCTCCCACGGCTCCATCCAGAAATCGCGGGGAACCCAACCGTTGTGCTCGTTGACGCACCCGTACCGCTGCCGCCAGTTATAAAACTTGCTGGCGGTCACGCCCAGCCACGGGATAAAACGTCCGACGCCGATCTCGGCCTTCTCCGACCAACGCCGGACGAAATCCACGACCAGATCCCGCATATCATGCGGCACCCAGACGCCGGTTAGAGTTCCCCAAGACTTTTTTTTAGCGCGATGTGCTCAGCCATCAGCTCAGCCAGTACCTCGTCCTTGGTCTGCACTTTCTTCTCCAAGAACTCGATCCGCTTCTGCTTCTCCTGCACTTGGGGGTGGGGACGCTCCTGAGACTGAAAAGCGGCGGCTCCGTTCTCGAACAGTTCCTTCTGCCAGCGGTAGAACACCGTTGGGCGCAGGCCCAGTTCTTCACACAGCTCCGAGACGGGTACTTTGTCCACAAGATGCCGCCTCAGAATGGCAACTTTTTCTTCCGGGGTGAAATGCTTCCGTTCCTTCCTCATACGTTCGCTCCGTTATCTTAACGGACGAACGCTGTTCTCCATTTCCAACTGAGGCAGGACAGTAATCACTCGCTCCAATGGTCAGCCTGTCCGCGATTTTCGTGGCACATGGGCAAAGGCTTGTGAGAGTGCGTGCATACCCGGATTGCTTTTCCATGACCTCCGCAGAACGGCAGCACGCAACTTGCGAAAGGCAGGAGTCGCAGAGGGGGTAATTATGAAAATCGGTGGCTGGCGCACTCGCCGTGTATTTGAGCGGTATGCAATCGTTTCACAGTCTGACATTGCAGAGGCAATCGGCAGGCTGGAACCGCGGGACGGGCATAGTCTCGGGCATAGCGAAAAAAAACGAAGAGCAGCCTACCGCTCATCCCACTAATTGATAATGCATTCAATCGCAGGGGTTTGCGATTGGTGCCGGGAGGGGGAATCGAACCCCCAAGGGCCGAAGCCCGGCGGATTTTGAGTCCGCTGCGTCTGCCAGTTCCGCCATCCCGGCTCGGATGCAAGTCACTGAGATTAGAGCTTAATTCAGTTTTCTCTCGTTGTCACCTGCACCGAGACGATGGAAGTTCGGTGAAAGACTTCAGGGATGCGTGGTGGAAGGCTTGCATTCGCTCTGGACTCGGCAGGTTTCAATACCGAGAGTGCGAACAAGTCGTCAGTGAAGGACGAAAGTGCGAGATGTGCCACTCTAAGAAAAAGGCGAAATATGTCGGACTCCACTTTCACGATCTGCGACGGACTGGGTAAACACAAATTCTCCCGACTTCTTCCCACCGGCGCACCGCACGAGGACTTCGAACACGTGCTCGGTCATCGTGATCATGCGCTGATCGCCGTTCTTCGTCTCCCCAAGATCGATGATCTTCGCTAGTAGATCGAGTTGCCCGATGCGTAGTGTGAGCAGTTCGTCCTCTCGCCAGCAGTAGGCATAAGCAGTCTCGAATAGCCCCACCAGCCACATGCCCTCGACTGCACACTCGCGGGAAAGTCGAAGGTACTGCTCGTCCTGAAGAAACCCGCGCCGGATATTGTTCTCTTGCAACATATCGAAATGCGGAACAAAACGGACCTTGGGCGGCGTATGTTCCGTGCCGTGATTGTATGCGGATTTAAGGAGCGCCAATTCCCTGTTGATGGTCGCGATCGTGTTATTAACATCAATCCTAAACGGGCAGGAGGCTAGCACCCCTCAGATAGGCAAATCCCAGACGCCGAAACCGAACCTTCCAGTGGTTGGCGACAATGCTTGTCCCGGCAAGGGCAGGACCACTTCAGTCAAGGTCTCGCAGGACTACCATGTCTACTCCTCTTGGGCAATCGCTAACATCGCATCTTGAGTGAACGGCAACAAACGCAAGTTCCTCGATTAGAATCCTCTTATGGCCGCCGCCGATGAGCTTATTGAATCCTTTGCGACGATGGTGAGGGCGCACCGTGTACCCATTCGAGAGGACGACAACGGTTTGCGGCTCAGCGCGTTTGAGAAGAAATTGCCAAAACGACTGCCGCAATCGTTTCGATCCCTGCTGTCGCATTACTCATTCCCTGCATTCGACGTGATGGGAGTCTCACTATTCAGGTGGGATTCTGATACGAATCCCTACATCGAGGAAGCTGCCGCCGCGAAAGGTAGCCTATCGGAGTTGCTGCTGCCATCGGGCTATGTACAGATAGGCCATCCCGAAGGTGGCGACTTTGATGCGATCTGCTTTGACCTGAACCAGCAAGCTCAAAACCGCGAGTTTCGAATCGTTCAAATCGATCATGAGTATATCCTCTGCGACCGGAGGATTTGCGTTTCGGGAGAACTATGGCCATCTTTCGTAAAGCTCGTCGATTCCGCACTTTCGACTGGCGATCCACAGATCTACTACGAAGACCAAACAATCGATTAATGACAGTAACGTTGCGTCGGCATTAGAACTTCAGCCAAAATGGTGCCGTGACGTTGACACCGAGAAATGAGCAGTTCGTCTGGATTGTCTCTACGTGCGCCGCAAGCCTCGCATTCTTACGGGTGTCGTGACTTGTATTGTGGTTGGTATCTTCTCCTTCGTAAAGACCAAGCCGCAATCGTCACGATGATTGGAGAAACGGAGAAACTACATCGAGCCACTAAATACTTTGCCACGGCGACTTATTATTCTTGTCATTGCAGCAGGTCTGTTGTTCGTGGGGCGGGGCATGGCTCAACTTCCGCCCGAGTTCGACCGACCAATTATCTCTTTCTACGACGGCGGTTTGTTGGTTTGTTGATAGTTGGAGATGCTTGGTTTCCAACAGACCCCAGTGCCAAGGCAATAAAAACCCATATCCAAATTTTCTGCAAGAGGAGATTGGGCATCTGTGCGCTCGCCACGAGTGACGGAGGTGCTGGGGTAGCGGTGGAGTTCCTTACACGTGGAACAATTCTTAAAGAGTGAAATGGCGTTAGCAACAGTCAACCGTGTTATTGTCCCCAAGGGGCATGATTTGATCCGTACACACTGAGAGAGGCAGACAATGAAACACGTCCTGCGTTTTGTGGCGATGACGGCTGGAGTGGGCGTCGTAGTTGCAGTGTCAACAGGGCTGGCGGCGGAGAATCTCAGCTACTCCGGCAAGTATTCGGCTCAGCATGTGAAAGGTACGCCCAGTGGGTCACCTGACTCGGTTCTCGAAGTGGTTCAGAGTGAAAACGACATAGAAATCTCGAGAGTAGTGTCAGGAAAAAGAACAACCAGCCGATGCCCGTTCAACGGATCGGAAGGTGAATACACAAGTCCGGGCGGAGTTGCAGGCAAATGCAAAGCGCAGTTGAAGGGGAAGAATCTCATTGTCGAGTCTGTTGTACTGACCCACCCACAGCCAACTGCGACTGTGCGAATGCACACGAAAGAGCGATGGCAGCTTTCAAGCGATTCCAAGACTCTAACCATCAAGTCAGACGTGGATTTCCCGGATTTCCCCGCTGGTGTATCTGCTGGCGTGGCAGGTGACACGTCCACGACGACGAAATACACACGAACTGAGAACCCTTAGTTGGCGATCGTGGCAGGGATCACCATCGCTGGCGGCCCCCCGCACAGACCCGGACAGGCGCTCATTGGCGCCTCCGGTTCTTATCGGAGAAAGTCGTTTGCAGGGCGTCCCACACCCAGCAATTATTCCGATGGGCAAGACGATTGGCCGCTCCTGATTCCTGTCCCGGCAGCGCAGCAACCAGCCTGTGAAATTCATTGTGGAACCTGAAACCGGGGCCAGTCGAAAAATGGCTGACAAACTTAGACATCCGATTACGACAGTCACTTTTAGATGTCGTCTAGCGGAGCGAGAATGTACGCAATCCGAGTGACGGCTTTGGCAAATGTCATCAATCTTTAGGTATATCGGCGAGCCCCCCTACGCACTTTGGTCGATCTGGCACCAGCTTTCCACTTTGCAGCAATGGCTGGTCTACACGTTGTGTGCTCTTTGTATCTACTCAGGATATTGCGTAGTGTCTACCATCGTGCGACTTCACTCGGTCAAGCATCTCGGGTCCGATGCTGCCGCTCGCTGTATGGGTGTGCTTCGCGCTCGCTGTACGAACCTGCGGTATGCAATCGTTGCGGAATTGTACCTGTCCGGTATCGTTCTTTTTATGTCGTTTCAGTTCATCCCCATGTTCATCATGGGTAACGACGTGGAGTCCAAAATGCTGAGCAAGTTCTTGCTCGATTCCGCGTTCGCAACCAACCTGCTTGCTGTTTTCCTGATCCTGCATTTGGCTCAGTGGTTTATCTTCAACAAGATCAACGCTTACTCCGACCGCTTGCTGCGTGCCGGCCCGTCAACTTCCAATTTGGCATAACCTGTGCCGTGAAAGGCGCTGGACTCCAGTGGGTGCATCTTCCGCCACTGCCCTCCAGTCTGCGCCCGGTTCGTGCTCGGCGGGACTTGCGATAAACTGCTAACTGTTGACGCCAATTAATGTGCAGTAATTCGCAGTTTAAAGTACGGTGCGTTTGGGGATAGAGTGTTGTACATGGAAAACGCGGAGACCGTCCAGATTCGGCTTCTCGAAGAAAGCGACCCGCCGAGCATCGCTGCCGCGTTCAAGAAAATGGGGTGGAGAAGGCCTGCGACCCAGTACCAGCAATACTTGCAAGAACAAATGGCGGGAACTCGAACGTGCTTCGTCGCTATCTTTGGCGGGCAGTTCGCCGGGTACGCGACGGTAAACTGGCGACCCACTTATGCCGGATTTTCTGACCTGAACATTCCGGAGATTCAAGACCTCAACGTGCTCGCGACGTACCGCAGAATAGGTATCGCAAGCCGCTTGCTAGACCGCGCAGAAGCGGAGATAGCCCGGCGTTCAGGTGTTGCCGGGATCGGAGTCGGACTGCATCCGGGCTACAACGCCGCCCAGCGATTCTATGTGAAGCGTGGCTATATCCCCGATGCTCGTGGCGTTACCTACCGAAATCGATTCGTGGAAGAGGGGGCAAGCGTAGTGCTCGACGATGACCTCGTAATGCATTTAACGAAGGAGTTACCAGCGGGGTGATGATGATCCGGCCTAGCTCTTGAAAGTGTGAAAAGCCGCTGGACTTCAGCGGCGTGAAACCCCCGATGGCAATCGAAGTCGGTGGTTTCTCGGCAACGAAAAGCACAGTTTTCGAGGAATTTCCCTGCGGGAAGCACGGCAGCGCCAGTGCTTTGCCGGGGGTGATGTAAACGCCTCTATTACATTCACTGACTGCGAGTGCTCTCTCGATGCGGGGCATGTCCGTAGTATTTCGGTTTTTGATCCAGCCTCACATGGAGCCATGGCACGCCCGCTCCGGCCGTGCTGAGCCAAACGGGTCTCGTCCCCAATCGCCGCTGCATCAGTTCTCCGATCAGCCTCCAGAGAGGATGTTTCTGAGCGTCGGGAGCCTCCCTGACAAATGCAGCAATGTGTCCGTAGGCCGACAAAGGACCAAGGGGACACGGCACCACCAGAATCGCGTCGTTGTTGAGGTTCGGAAACGAAACGACAGCATTGCTTCCTGCGGGGTCACCAAAATGCTCTGCAAAAGCATCAGGGTCGGGATGGCTGGCTAAGTCTGGACTGTCTAGCAGGACAAACTCAAATGGACGAACTGCTGACGCCGTCGTGATCGGAGGAGTCTCCCAACGAAAGGCGGAAAACGGGGCATCGGCCAACAACGCAATAAAAAATGCACGAAAGACGGGGTCGTCCTGCCAACGGCGCAAGACATCCGAAAACGTTATCGGGCGGTTCTTTAGATCGACGCTGATCACACGCCCATGAGCTAGTTGTTCACTCCGAGTTGACCACATACTTTCAGCGTTCCTCATCGTGCTTTGACGTATTCCCACCAAAGGAAGGCGCAGAGAAGAGACGTTCCCCAATAAACGATTCGCAACATCCACTTCTCTCTCGCGTTGCGAGGTTCGCAGTCCGGTTCGTACACAGCACGATTGCCGTAAACGTCTATTGAAGGCTTGCGCTGTCGAATCGCTTGAACACCCCGAAGCAACACGAAAAATATTGTCAGCAGGCACAGCAGGAGTAACAGCAACCCAAGGGATGGCTGCACCCAATCGGGCAGATTTGGGAATTTGATCAAGGCCACCATGAGCAAAGCGATTATCAGTGCGATACTGCCGCACTCGATGACCCTGTTCCCACGATTCCCCTTGATGATGCGCCAGAGGCTCAACGAATAGACGATGGCGACCATTAGAACGCTGAGTATTGGACGGACGCCAAATATTGCAGGCAGGGGCACTAGCGGTTCCCGGACGAACTTTAGCACATGGTTGGCGAAGAAGTGCGCCGGGAAAGTCGCCGGACTTCAGCGTGCCAACTCCCGCCACTGCCCTCCAGTTTGCTCCGGACTCCTGCTCGGCGGGACCAGCGAGAAAGTGCTGACTGTTTTACCTTCAACTGACCGGGTGAGCAACGCTATCGAACGGGCTCGTAATACCAGTCGGCCACTTCGTTCCGGGCCAGTGCTACCTTTCCTGAATGTTCATGCGTAAAAAGGCTCAGTTCGGCAAATCCCGGCGGATGCGCCTCATCTTCCTCGGAGACAAAGGCGTTGGCAAGAACTACCTCACTCCCATCAAGAAAATCGTTCTCGAGGTGCCATTGGCCCGTGTGATGAAAGGATCGGGACTTTGAAGTGAAATCTTGAAGGTACGTCCCGTCCCTTTCGAGTTCGAGCCGTTCGAAGCCGCCCTTGTCAAACTTTGCCTCGTACATACCGATCACTTGGGTAGGCTTCACGCGGATACTGCCTTCATCCCCATCTCGCATATGGCAGGCAACCAGCGTGCACGTCATTGCCAAGATCATCGCAGCCG
>Ga0265356_1000055_pt1 | contig 18621 bp, 9 predicted proteins | sample NZE4metagenome_FD_189075 | JGI IMG/M metagenome (GOLD analysis project Ga0265356, IMG submission 189075) | Rhizosphere microbial communities from Maridalen valley, Oslo, Norway - NZE4 | ecosystem: Host-associated > Plants > Roots > Rhizosphere > Soil | place: Norway: Oslo | collected 2017-09-15
CGTGCCGGGAAGATTCATGCGCGCCTCGGTGCCCAGGCCCAGTACATCCTGCAACGGAATGATGGCCACGTCGGCGACCGATGCCAGCACCGCACGGATCATGATCCAGTTGATTTCCGCATCGTCAGAGAGGTTCAGATAGGCGCGGGCGAAGTTGCGCTCTTTGCGAACATCTTCCGGAGTGCGAGTGCTATCGCCGGCGCCCGAACTCGACCACCAGCCTACGGTGGTGTCATTGTCGTGCCCGCCGGTATACGCAACCAGGTCGCGAGCGTAATTGTGTGGACGAAACGATGGACCCTGCGGATCGGTGCCGAACGCGAACTGCAAAAGGCTCATGCCCGGCAGACCGAACTGCCGGCGAAGTTTCTCCACTGGTGGAGTGATGACGCCTAAGTTCTCCGCTACTATCGGTAGTTCGCCACAAGCATTCTGCAACGCCGACAGAAAATCTTCTCCGGGCCCCTTCACCCAGCGCCCGTGAATAGCGGTCGTTTCGCCGGCCGGAACCTCCCAGTACGACTCAAAGCCGCGAAAATGATCAAGGCGCATCATATCGAACAGGGCGAGCGAGGCTCGGAAGCGGTCAATCCACCACTTGTAACCAGTGGCGCCCAGCAAGTCCCAGCGATAAATAGGATTTCCCCAAAGCTGTCCCGTGGCGCTGAAATAATCCGGTGGCACTCCGGAGACCACAGTGGGACGGCCCTGATCGTCGAGATAGAAAAGTTCAGGGTGGGCCCAGACGTCCGCGCTGTCGTGTGCAACATAGATCGGGACGTCACCCATGAGGCGAATGCCGCGCTGCTGGCAATAGGTCTTGAGATGTTCCCACTGCTGAAAGAATTCGAACTGCCAATACTTGTAGGCCTTCACCTCCGGCGCCAGTCTGGTTGACAACTCGTTCATAGCCTGCGGGTCTCGCCGGCGAAGCCGCGGGTCCCATAAGGTCCACATCGCTCCTCGGTGCGCATCTTTGCAGGTCATAAAAAGCGCGTAGTCATCGAGCCACGGACTGGCGCTCTCGCAAAAACTGTCGAAGGCCGCGCGATCGGCACGCGAACCGTCGGCAAAGAAAACGCGTGCCGCACGCCGTAGAGCCGCCATTCGGAAGTCGATTACCGGTCCATAGTCGACGACGTCTTCGGGAAACGGAGGCGACTGAGTTCGGTCCAGGTCAGATTCTTGAAGCAAGCCGAGTTCCCGCAGGCGCTCGAGACTCAGCAACATCGGATTGCCGGCAAAAGCAGAGAAACATTGGTACGGAGAATCTGCATATCCGGTGGGATTCAATGGCAACACTTGCCACAGCTTCTGTCCAGCGGAGAGGAGGAAGTCTGCGAATTCGTAAGCGCTGGCGCCGAGATCACCGATGCCGAAGCGTCCGGGCAAGGAAGTGAAGTGAAGGAGAACTCCACTACATCGCGGAAATTTCACAAACTAACCATACGCAGGTGGACCGCCTTAGGGCAAGACGCATTCGCGCCATTGCTTTTCCCGCAATGCTCGCTCCCCGGGGATGAAACCGACTGATATACCCGACGGTGAGAGAATTGCGGCTCATCTGTCCCAAAGACTATTCGTATCTCAACGCGACCATGGGATCGACACGCATGGCGCGGCGCGCGGGGATGTAGGAAGCCGCGAGCGCAACCAGCGCCAACAAAACCGCGACGCCGATAAATGTGAGCGGATCGGCCGGACGAACGTCAAAAAGCAGCGTTGACAGAAAATGGGTCAGCACCAGCGCTGCGGGAATGCCCGCAGCCAAGCCGAAGAAGACGAGCTTCACTGATTCCCCGATCACCAATCTCCGAACGCTGGCGCGAGTGGCTCCGAGCGCGATGCGAATCCCAATCTCGCGCGTGCGCCGCGAAACGGAATACGAAATCACGCCGAATATCCCGACTGCGGCGAGTGCGAGAGCAATCGCACTGAACAGGCCAAGAATCAGAGTGCGAAATCTGGGTTCGGCCACCGATGCGCTGAGGGCGCCTGGCAGCGTCGCAACATCGGTAACGGGAAGGTTTTTGTCGATGTTGTGAGTTTCCGTGCGGATCGCTGCGGCCACCGCCGAAGCACTCAACGTGCTCCTGACGACCACTTCGCATCCGTAAAGAGGCGCTTGCGCGAAGGGCACGTACATCATGGGCCCGGGGTTTTTACCCAGCGAAATGTCATGCACGTCGCCGACCACGCCAACGATTTCGCGCGTGGCGGGGCCATTCAGTGGAAATCCGAAGACCAGACGCCTGCCCAGAGGATCTTGATTTCCAAAATAGCGCCGGGCCAGTGCATGGCTTATCACGACGACCGATGGAGACGAAGGCGAATCACTTGAACTGAATAATCTGCCGCGAAGCAACGGAATTCCCATCACAGAAAAGTAGCGCGGGCTCGCGGTGACGTAGTCAGCCGCATTGGCCGCTCCCGCGGGTAAGGGTGGATTGCCGACAATCTCAAAAGGAAGATTAACCTGGCCATCCTGGATTGGCAGCGGAGCAGCGTACGCCGAATCCTGCATTCCAGGCGCGGCCTGAAGACGCATCATCAATTGTGTCGCGAAGGCTGTCCACTGCTGTGGTGTGGAGTATTGGAATTGTGGGAGGGACACCATTGCCTTCACCACACCCTTCGGTTCAAAGCCCGGGCTGACCGAGGTAAGCCGGGCGAAGCTGCGCATCAGCAACCCCGCTCCTACAAGTAAAACCATTGCCAGAGCTACTTCGACGGCTGCCAAGATACTGCGCGCTCGCTGCGAGCCTGTTCCTTCTCCCGCGCGAGCACCCTCCCTGAGATTCGTCTGGGGATCGGATTGCGCCGCAAAAAGCACCGGCGCCAGACCAAACCCAAAGCTGGCAGCCAGAGATAGAACCAGGGCAAATCCGAGCACCGACCCATCCACGTGAACGGTGTGGATGCGAGGCAATCCCGGAGGCAGAAGTGACATGAGTGCGGACACACCCAAATAAGCGAGGAACATCCCAACCAAGCTCCCGAAAATACCCAGGATCGCGCTTTCCGTCAGCAATTGGCGGGCGATACGGCGCTTTGGAGCGCCCAACGCGACGCGAAGAGCGATTTCCTTCGAGCGAGACGTGGCGCGGGTCAGTAGCAAGTTCGCAATATTCGCGCACGCAATCAGCAGCACCAGGCCAACCGCGCACGAGATAATGAGCAACGGGGATTTCACGTCCCCAACGATGGCCTGCCGTAGCGGCTGGACCTGTTGAATCTGCCACCCTTTTTCCTCGGGAAACTGCTCGGCCAGCCGCGCGCTCAATGTGTCCATTTCCGCCTTCGCCTCGGCGAAGGACATTCCGGGGCGCAAACGCGCAAACACAGGCATCCAGTGCCTTTGCTGCGGGTGGGTCATCCAGCCAGAAAACAGCGGATCCTGTACCAGGGGTATCCAGAGTTGATCAGCCTGATCGAAGAACGGCGTACGAAATTCCGCTGGCATGACGCCAACGACTGTATAGGGACGCATGTCGAGCGCAATCGGGTTTCCTATGATTTTGGGATCGGCTCCGAATTGGCTGCGCCACATGCCCTCGCTGAGAACTACGACCGGCGCTGCACCGCGCTCACCATCGCTCGGAAGCAGCGTGCGGCCCAGCAGCGGTGTCGTCGTGAAGACAGAAAAGAAATTCTGGGTGACAACAATGGTTCTCGCCTCCGAGGGCTCTCCGCGGCCCGTAAGCGTCAGTGAATGGCTTGCCAGGCCCGCGACCGAGCTGAAAACGTGGCTGCTCTCGCGCAATTCAAGCAGGCCGGGATACGACATCCCGGCGTCGGTGATTCCCTGCTTCGGGCTGGCCTCAGGCAGTAAGGCAAGCTGCCCGGGATCTGGATACGGTAGCGGCCGGAGCAGAACCGCGTTCACCACAGAAAAAATTGCGGTATTTGCGCCGATGCCCAGCGCGAGCGTCAGAATCGCGACCACGGTGAAGCCGGGGGATTTGCACAGCATCCGCAGGCCGTAACGCAAGTCCTGAATCAGCGTCCTCATACTGTCTCCTGTCTCTATGCCAAGGAGCACGCGGGAATAATCGTATCGCAACAGGCGCCGGTCGCTCCAGTTGTTCCGACGGTTTCGGAAGAGTGTTGGAATTCCCGGTTTCTTCAGCCCCTTGGCGCGCCTAATGCCGAGTTGAAGGATCGCATCCGCCGAGGCGATATGATGTAGGGTCAGTTCTTATAAACAGCTCGCGACGTAAGCACTTGTTTCGGACATCATTGAAGGTGCCGCTTGCGAACCGGACGTATCGTCGACAACGGTTCCGTTCAACGTCGAGCTCCACCATCGACGTTGACCACAATGGTCCAGCGATCTTATCCGACGACTGTTAGATGACGGGCCGCTCGCGAGTTTGGATGTCAGCGCGCTCGCGCGTTTCGACCGAGAAGCACTGTCGGTACCGGCCACCACGCATGGCCCGCTACTCGAGGGATCAAGGATTTGGGATCCCCGGCGCAAGACTAGGCGAACTGCCGCTAGGGCAGCAAAAGAAAGGAATCGAGAGACCCGATGCTCACACGACGAAGGTTTCTTGCCACCGTAGCCTGCACCATGGCCGCAGCACGTCTTCACGCGCAGGGCCAAAGCAAAGTCCATGTTGCCCTCAGCATCCCCAGGGAAGCGCCTGGTCCGCATATGCCGATCGACTTTGTCGGCCTGTCGTATGAAGTCCAGCAATTCGCGGACCCCAGTTTCTTTTCGGCGCAGAACAGCGGCTTGATTCGCGAGTTCAAAGCACTCTCGTCAACTGGCGTTCTCCGCCTGGGCGGCAACACCAGCGAGTTCGCTTACTGGAAACCCAAGCCTGACTCTCCCGAACCAGAGCATCCTCAAGTGCGTGAGGTCGTAGGCGAGCCGAAAGCGCATTACTACGCGGTGACGCCCGAGGCAGTCAGGAACCTGGCGGAGTTTCTCGAAGCCGCTGGTTGGACTTGCGTGTACGGCATCGGGATGGGCACGAATACACCGGCACGCGCCGCTGAGGAAGCGGTGTTTGTAGCCGAGACGCTGGGTGACCGCCTGCAATCTTTCCAGATCGGAAACGAGGTGGATCTATTTGACCGGCACCTGCGCGATGCGAAGACATGGTCGCCCAAGACATACCTCGAAGAATGGGTCTCGCTGTCGCGGGCTGTCGCAGCTGGGGTGCCGGCAGCTAAGTTCGGCATGCCGGATGTTGCAAGCAAAGTGTCTTGGCTGACTGAGATTGCTGACGAGTGGCCTTCCCACCAGAACCCGCCGCACGTCACTACGCTCTCTCATCATTACTACTTCGGCGGCCCGGCAACGAACCCCGATGTGACCATTCCGAACCTGCTGAAACTGGCGACGATGCAAAAGGTGCAGAAGACGGCGAATATCGCATCGGCGGCGGCCAGCAAGATGGGTGCCCGCGTACGCATGACCGAAGGCAACACTTGCTATCGCGGAGGGAAACCAGGAGTCTCCGACGTGTTTGCCGCTGCGCTTTGGTCTGCCGACTATTCGCTGCTGTTGGCCAGTAATGATTATTCCGGCGTCAATTTGCACGGTGGCACGGGCAAATCTGTGGCCAATTCCGTGGGCGGAGTTCTGCCCGGCGACGTGCTTCTCGAAGCGAAGGGCGAAACTCCCGAACAGATTGCCGTGCATCCGCATCCTTTCTATACACCGATTGGAACATTTGGCTTGGACTATGCGTTGGAGCCGGTCGCGTATGGGCTCAAGTTTGCGGGCGCGTTCAGCGGTGCAACACTGTTGAAGACGGAGTTCTCCACGAAGCTGCAGGCTACGGGAGTCAATGCAACGGCGTATGCCGCGGAACTGCCTGGCGGGCACACATCCGTGATCATTCTGAACAAGGACGCGGCAGCAGACCTTGAGGTGGAACTCGACTTTGGTCGCGACACGAGTGGAGTGGTGCAAACCGAGACATTACACGCACCGGCACTAGACAGCCGCGAAGCTCACATCACAACCTCACCGAACACCGACTCGATCAAGCAGGGCAAGTACTCCGTTACTGTTCCCCGTGCTTCGGGATTGCGCGTAACAGTGATCTAAATCGTTGGCAGGTTCCACTTTATTTGTGGATCAGTTTAAAGTCGAAATAGGTCAGATTCAGGTTTCCGTTCGTCGCTATGTTCACCGTGAGAACATTTCCCGTTTGCTTCAGTCTGACGGCAGTCGGTGATACCAAACAGCCCATCATCAATTGGCTGCGCGTGCTCCTCCGGTTCACGCGAACAGAGCGTGTGCGATGCCTGATAGGTTGCAACTGTCAAGACGCAGGACTCCTCGGTTCCGCGGATCGCTCCATACGCTAGCTTTTCGCCGCCGTATAATCAGCCAGCATTAGCCACCTGGGCGGGGCTCGTCTCGGTTTGTCCTCGCAGACCAGGTTGGTCTCGGGTATTGGTGGGACGGTCAATCCTTACATCGAATACTATGCTGGAAATCTTCCCGAGCGACGCCAGGGCGCGTTCGGCATTGGGCTCATCGTCTGAGGTTTCGCATTGCAGTCCCTTCAGTATTGACTGGCGCTGTTTGATTTACACCTGACCTAGGCGGCCTATGAACGTATGACCGATCGAGGATTCCCAAAACATTTTGACGGACGGCGTTTCTACGACCCGCGCGCGCCTCAGGCCCGCGGGTTTCTTGATGTTCGTCGCTGGAAGTTGACCATTCGCCCGGACGCATCGCCGGCATGCATCTCGGACGTTCAGCAGTCCGCTCCGCCACGATGCGTGGAGGGTAGCGAATTACGATCCCACTGGTGAACCACTCGACCGTACTCATTCAGCAGCGCACTTTCTAACATTCTGACGGACCCGATTTGGTCGGAACGAACGAGTCCTCTGTGCTGCCCGTCATCCAGACACAACGGGACAAAAACTCTTACAAACAAGCTCAGATTGTAGTAGTCGGTTCACTACGGGAAAAACACCAAGGCTTGTCCGTTTAACCGCGGCAATCGCGCGATAGGCCCCAGGCATTCGCCACTTTCGAAATCGAAGCCGACAACTTCATTGCGGGCGACACAGTAGAGCAGTCCACCGGGACCAAAGCGGAGGCCGCGCGGTTTGCAGAATTCGGCCTTCCCATGGGGAGAGAAAACTCGGACGAGGTGTCCATCCATCGCATCATATTCCCGAACGCTCGTCACCGCGTCCACCGCGCCGAATGGACGCTCGCTAGAGACAACGATATTGCCGTTGGGCGCGATTGCAAGATCGAGGGGGCTCAGTTCGGGATCTGCGACCAGCCGAGAGAGCTTGCTAGCTGGGGCTGGAGTGAAGGCCAATATGGTGTTATCGCCTTGGCCGTCGGGCGCGATTCCTGAGGCGAGGAACAGCCGGCCATCTTGACCAAAAGCAAATCCTCGGGGGAAAGGTACGACCCTGGGCGGTAAGACCTGCTCCAGGCCAGCATCGAAGCTGGTCGACAAGGCGACGATTGTGCGCTCGCTGCGCAGACCGACAAAATACCGGCCATCGGGGCCGAAATTGCCACCGCCGGGATTCAGCCCTGCAATGCGGCCGGTATCGCGAACGATGCGCCCATGCGAGGAAATCGCTAACACCCGATCGGCCCCACTGTTCAGAAACAGCAAGTTTTCCTTTGGATCGACGGCAAGGCCACGCGGATCGACAATACGATCGTCATCAATAAATGTTCCGCGCAGGGTGCCGTCCAATTCAAAGCTGAGCAGCGCGCCAAAACCGTCCCCATTTGCACCGGACGCGCTCGTAACCAGAAGCAGCATCGCAATAGTCCTCCGCAAGACCGCCAAGGGCCAGGATCCGGCGCGGCCCAACCCCCACGCCACGGTTAGCCAATGTGAACTGGCAGAATGCTCTTCCCGACTACGTTCCAACGCCTCGCTTGATTCTATCCGCGCGGCAGACCCGGTCGTCGTATCGTGAATCGTGCCAGATACCATTCGGAGTGTATTGTCGGCTATCCGAAAGTGATCCCGATTGGGATATGCGGATCGGTAGTGATAAATCTTGTGTTTACCATTCAGTTCGACTCAGTGACCAGTCTTATTTCTCTCCCCATACATTCAGTTCGGGCTTATGACGCTTTTTGAGCTGGGACTTTAGGTTGACGATGGCCTGAGTAGATCCGAGAGCCGCACGTCCCCCAGCAGTTCCGCACGGACACGGTCGGCGACACCATTAACCATCTCGGCTCCGTCGTTAATGGATCGAGCGCGCACGCATGGATCAAGCGCGGGCTCGCCGACGAGCGCCAGCGAAAACTGAGCGGCAGGAACTCGGCTATTCGCTCCCGAGCGGCGCAATCGCGGGCTGATATGCGGTTTCCAAATCAGATTTCGACACAGTACTAATCGCGGCAAGCCGATAGCAGATCACTTCTGTGTGGCCGACCCTACGGAATTTGATGCTCCACGAGCCACAAAACGGCGCTTCACAAAGTCTTAAGATAGACCGGGCGTCACCTTTGCCCTAATTGAGCGAAGGCTTCGCCGGGCAGGCCATGAAAAGCTCCTGACACTCGCTTGCGTCTCCGACGTGGCAGGAGGAGAATGGCGCTACCTTCGGCTTCCAGGCCCGCTCGTGTTCCCAGCACCGCAGAAAGGAACTACTGCATATGAAGCTCTCACTCAGCTTGGTTTGTGTTCTGCTGCTCGCATCCATCGCCACCGCAAATGGAGATAAATCAATCGCCCCGCCGCTCATTGACCGCGACATCATCTTCGGCAATCCAGAAATAGCGGCAGCCCAGCTTTCTCCTGACGGCAAGTACATCTCCTTTCTGAAGCCATGGAAAGACACTCGCAATGTTTACGTCAAAGCCGTAGATGAGCCATTTAGCGCTGCGCGACTTCTGACCACGGAGACCAAGCGCCCAGTAGCCGGATATTTCTGGACACGAGACAGCAAGTACATCCTCTACGCGAAGGATAACGACGGCGACGAGAACTACAACGTCTATGCCGTCGATCCATCGGCTAAACCAGCCGCGGGTGCCGAGGCACCTCCCTCCCGCGATCTGACCGGGCTCAAGGGTGTGCGGGTAATGTTGTACGAAGTGCCCAAGAGCGATCCGGACGTCGTTTACATCGGACTGAATGACCGGGATAAAGCTTGGCATGATCTCTATAAGCTGAAGATCTCCACGGGAGAGAAAACGCTGATGCGCAAGAACACCGAACGCATCACCGGATGGGTGTTCGACCTTAAAGGACAGCTGCGCATGGCCACGCGTAGCGCGGAAAACGGCGACACCGAAATGCTGCGAGTGGATGCAGATGGGTTCACGAAAGTTTATTCCTGCTCAGTGTTTGAGACCTGCCACCCCCTGCAGTTTCAGCCGGGAGACCAGCACCTCTATATGGAGACGAATAGAGGCACGGATCTGATCTCATTGGTCCTGTTCGATCCGCAGACCAGCAAGACGGAAATGGTGGAGTCCGATCCGCTGGGGAAAGTCGACTTCGGCGGAGCTCTATTTTCCGAGGCGAACGATGAGCTTGTGGAGACCTGGTACATCGCTGCGCGCACCAAGACCTATTACAAGAACAAGGCGTTCGGCGATGACGTTCACTGGATTGAGCACAAGTTCCCCGACCAAGAGATCATCGTAGTGTCGCGCACAAAAGACGAGCAGGATTGGCTGGTGACCGCGGTTAGTGACACCGAACCCGGCGAAACGTTGCTCTTCGATCGCAAAACACAAACCCTGACGCCCGAATTCAAGGTTCGGGAGAAACTCCCACGCGCGGACCTGGCACAGATGAAGGCGGTCACATACAAGTCTTCCGACGGTCTCGAGATTCCCGCCTACCTCACCCTTCCGAAGGGAGCCGAGGCAAAGAACCTGCCGACGCTGATTATTCCTCACGGTGGTCCGTGGGGACGCGACCAGTGGGGATACAACCCGTTGGCGCAATTTTTTGTCAATCGCGGCTACGCGGTTCTGATGCCCAACTTCCGCGGATCGACGGGCTACGGCAGGACGTTCCTGGATGCGGGGAATCTGGAATGGGGCCGCAAGATGCAGGACGACTTAACCTGGGGCGCAAAGTTCCTCGTCTCGCAAGGCATCGCTGATCCCAAACGCTTGGGCATTCTCGGCGGTTCGTATGGCGGCTACGCCACGTTAGCCGGCGTCGCTTTCACTCCCGATCTGTATGCGGCGGCGGTGGACATTGTCGGGCCATCGAATCTGATCACGCTGATGGATTCAATTCCGCCGTACTGGGAAGCCATTCGCACGATGTTTTACAAACGCATGGGCGATCCAAATACTCCCCAAGGCAAACGACTGCTGGTCGAAGAATCTCCACTGACTTCTGCCGACAAGATCAGAACGCCTTTGCTTGTGGCTCAGGGAGCCAATGATCCCCGGGTGAACCGGCGCGAGGCGGAACAAATCGTCATTGCGTTACGCGACCGCGGCTTCCCGGTGGAGTACATCCTCGCTCCGGATGAAGGGCACGGTTTTGCCCGGCCGGTTAACAATCTGGCGCTGTTCATGGCGTCGGAGAAGTTCCTCGCACTGCATTTAGGAGGAAAGTATCAGGAGGGTGGCTCGGCAGAGGAAGTTGCCCGTTTGAAGGAAATTACAGTCGATCCGAAGACGGTCGTCCTGGCGAAAAAAGTGGATGCCGGCACGATCGGAGCGCCCAAGCCAGCCATGGACCTGCAGGCGGGCACGTTCAACTACCAGGTAAAAATCGAGATGAGCGGCCAGCAGATGAACTTGAAGATTTCCACTGCCATCCAGGATGGCGCTGGCTCCTGGACCGCGACGGATCAGATGGACACGCCACGAGGAGCCACAACCGACACGGCAACGATTGAGAAAGGCAGCCTACTACTGCTGAAGAGAAGCGTCAGGCAGGGTCCAGTCACCATCGATCTCGATTTTGCCGGGAACAAGGCCGCAGGCAAGATGAGCATGAACGGACAAGACAAAACGATCGCGGTTGACCTAGGCGGGCCACTGTTTGCGGATGCTGCCGGGGCGGATCAGGTCATCGCGTGCTTGCCGCTTGCCGAGGGCTATAGCACGACCTTCCGCAACTTCGATGTTCAGACGCAGAAAATGAAATTGCTGCAACTGACCGTCGCCGGAAAGGAAGAGGTTAAGGTGCCTGCCGGCACGTTCAACGCGCTTCGGGTCGAAATCTCTTCTGCGGATGGAGGCTCGGACAAGAAGACTCTTTGGATTGCTGGGGAAAACCACAAAGTGGTGAAGGTCACCGCAGTTCTGGCTTCCATGGGCGGAGCGGTCATGACTCAGGAACTCGTGCAGTAGACCAATTCGCGGCATCTGGTACCAAGTCACTTTGCAATTCGGGTCTTTGTCCGATCGGTTCAGCACCGATAGGGGACTGCAACTCTTTTGGCCTGGAGTTCGGGTCCCCACTCCTGGTTGAAGGACAAGCCGGAAGTTACCGGTTCCCCGTGGGATTAGTTCCCCGATGGGATTAGTACCGACAAATCTGCCTTTCGTCCGCCAGCTAATCCTAGAAACGACCCAAAATCAAGTCCAGGGTCGCGAAACCTTCGGTCTCGAAGGTCATCATCCCATCCCGACCGGAACAGATCATCGCAGAGCGATGACCTGTGGAGTGGAGGGACCTGCAGTTATGAAGTTACCCGGCTGTGAGTGGTGATGAACATCGAGTCTTAGATGACACGAAAACATGAAATAGCGACAGGAAGACTCTGTACAGCTCCAACCTGCTGCACTAAACCAGGCTTGAGTGAGCCACCCGCGGTTGTAGTTGACATTGAGGATATGCTCGACCGGGAGACCTGGGTCACCCGCCAATCGGGCGCCGATGGGCGCCGATGACCTCCATTGACTCTGAATCAGTTTGCTCCTAAGCTCGATTGGGTTCGGCCAATTCTGTTTGTGACAAAGGAGGATATGAACTTTCAAGGCATTTCAATTCGCGATTCGGCGGCACTCGACTTTGTATCGCTCGGTGGGCTTGTCCACAGGCTTGATCCCGGCGTGATTCCATTCCGCAAGGCGCACGAGTGCAAGATTCACGTCAGTGGCGGCGAATTCAATGTAGCCGCTAATCTTTCCGACTGCTTTGGTTTACGTACAGCAATCGTGACAGCTATGGTGAAGTATCCCATTGGCGATCTAGTCGCTGAAAGGGTCCGAGCCATGGGAGTACTACCTTTCTATAAATTCTTCGATCACAATGGAGTCAATGGTCCAAACATTGCCGCCGTGTACAGTGATACGGGGTTTGGCGTACGTGCGCCTCTAGTTTTCTACAATCGGGCAAATGAGGCCGCTGCGCAACTGAAACCAGGCGACTTCAATTGGAATGAGATCTTCGCCGGTGGAGTCCGCTGGTTTCATAGCGGAGGTATTTTTGCTGCTCTTTCGGACACGACGGCCGAACTGATTGTTGAAGCCATGCAAGCTGCCCACAATGCTGGCGCTGTTGTCTCTTTCGACCTAAATTTTCGAGCGAAGCTATGGAAGCTACGCGGCGGAGAGGAACTCGCCCGAAAAGTGCTCGCACGCATTCTCGAGCATGTGGACATTCTGGTCGGCAATGAAGAGGATCTGCAAAAAGGAGTTGGCGTTAGTGGCCCGGATGCCATTGCGACATCAAAACTGGATCCGCGCACGTTTCTCGCAACGATTGAAAAAGTGGTGGAACAATATCCTCATATAAAAATAGTCGTTACGACCTTACGGGCAGTTCATTCTACAAACCGTCACGATTGGGGCGCTGTAGCCTGGATCAATGGTAAAAGCTACGTTTCACCACAATGCGAGCTCCATGTGTTCGATCGCATCGGTGGAGGCGATGGGTTTGCTTCGGGCTTCTTCTATGGAGTCCTGACGGGCGAATCGCCTGAAAATGCCATCAAACTTGGATGGGCGCATGGCGCTCTGCTTACGACTTTTCCCGGCGACACAACCATGGCGACCTTAGACGAGGTTCGAGCCGTAGCAAGCGGAGGTACCGCCAGAGTCCAACGTTAACGCGAAACGGGCAATTACCGCGAACAGTGACGGCCCATCACCTTTGTTTGATAGCTGATAGCGTTTGGCTTGCCCCGGGGGTCAACCGGCTGCATTAACTCGTCATTAAGGTCTGCGGCTCGGCCGCAAGCCGTTTCATGTCATCTTGAACATCGACGGGCGCTCGACCCTTACGAGTTCTTCCAAATCGACGTTCCTGTCAATGGCACGTTCGCAGTATGGACAAACAACTTTGTAAAGCTTGTACGCCGCCGACGGTGGTCCCCAAAGCAGGATATCCCGAATGTTGTTGCCGCCGGCTTCGCATTCGGCCGAGTCGCACCGAACCACTCTCAGCGTGAACTTCGCAGACGCGCTTTGTGCCATGAATCCAGCTTTCATCGCACATCGTAGACTGCCCGAGAACCCGCGGTCAATCGCAACAAAACAAGAACTGGCTTGTGGTTCGCCAGAATTAGATCAGCTGGGTCAGCTGTCCGTGCTTTAAAGCTACTTCCGCCTTTGTAACCGTATTGCTGACGAAATTCCGCCCGAATAGAATGATTCGCCTATGCTGTCGCGCCGTGGATTTCTGACCGGAATGGTCGTCACTGGAATGGCTGGAGCGCTAAGGCTTAGCAGTTCTGCCGAGACCCCACCTTCGATTACGCCAGTTCGCTTTGATGTTCCTGAACGAGCATGCGATTGCCACGTCCACGTTTTTGGAGATCCGAGCCGGTTCCCATTCGCGGCATCGCGCACATACACCCCGGAATCCGCGTCCGCAGCACAATTGTTGGCGATGCACCGGGCACTGCGCCTCAATCGTGTAGTGATCGTGCAGCCCAGCGTCTACGGCACGGACAATTCCTGTGCCCTTGACGCCATGAAGCAATACGGCGCGGGGGCACGGGGGATTGTGGTCCTGTCAAGCGAGATTCCGTCGACCACTCTCGACCACATGGAGAGTGCAGGCATTCGCGGTGTCAGGATCAATCTGGGGACAGCGGGAGACACGAATCTTGCCGGTGCGCGAGATCGCCTCAAGTCCGCGTTTGAGCAAATTCAGGGTCGCAAGTGGCATGTACAGGTTTATGCCGCCTTGCCGGTGATTGCAGGATTGAGCGACCTCGTACTCGCATCTCCAGTCCCGGTGGTATTTGACCACTTTGGCGGAGCCAAAGGCGCTGGCGGCGTTCAGCAACCGGGTTTTGACAAACTCTTACAGCTCGTCCGAAGCGGGAAGGGATACGTCAAAATTTCGGGAGCATATCGCGCTTCAAACAGCGCGACCGATTATCCCGACATGGTGCCGTTGGCGCGCGCGCTGATCGCAGCCAATCCTCACCGGATTCTGTGGGGTTCGGATTGGCCGCATCCCGACACCGGCGATGGTCGCAAGCCGAGCGATGTATCTCCACCGCTTCGCGTTGACGACGGCCATCTCCTTAACCTGCTGGCCACGTGGGCTCCGGACGCGACCTTGCGCAAGACCATTTTGGTCGATAATCCTGCGACTCTCTACCGCTAGCGAGAGCTCACCCGCAACTGCGACGGATGACAGTCATTGAAAAAGTCCTGTGCGCTTGCTGGCCTGCTCTTTCTGTTCGTTACTTCCCTCCCTGGGGAGTTACGTGAAGCCTCAAGTGAAACGGATCAATACACTCGGCTTTTTTCGCCAGTCAAGTGAGAAGAACAGCGGGATCGAACCGCATAAGTTGGTGAGGCAGCTTCCGGGGGGAACTCGACTGCCAGAACCGTAATGGCCTCAGAGCATATTCCCAATTGTCTTTCTTTCATCTTTTGGTTCGGGCGATTTCCTACTCGAGCGAGAACCAGTTAAAGTTCCCGATCGTGTTGTAATAACCCCCGGTGTCCATGACCATCTGCAGGGTGTGAGTACCCGCGGGTAAGCGGATGCGCGGCACGGTGAGCGTCTGCCACGTCTGCCATCCGTTCGTCTGTGGCACCGAAATTGGACCGCTCACGTCCCGTCCGTCTACGGCGAGATGGAAGACACCGCCCGCTACGTCTGTGGCAATCCGCACGTTCAGCGTGTATAGACCCGGGTTCTCGATGTTGACGGTATAGTTCAGCCAATCGCCGGGATTGGTGGAACCCACGTCGTATCCGCCGCCGGTATCGGAGCAATTTTCGATATAGACGGTTTCTCCCGGGCGGTAGTTCGCGCCACCGTTGTTCTGCGAGTTGCCATTCCAGTACGCAAGCCCTTTCCCCCCGCTGTCAAAGTTTTCCATCTGAATGAGGCCTGGGATTGTGGCCGGCCCCGGAAACGGTGTGGACGCCGTAAAGGGCTGCACGTCAAACCAGTTGAAGTTACCCATGCCACCTGTCGGACCGTTGCCGTCAAAAACCACGCGCATCACTTGCTGTCCTGGGTTCAGCCAAAACGCAGGGCTCACCATGGTCGTCCAGGTTTGCCAGCCATACGTTACGGGCGTGAATTGATTACCCGTGACGTTTCGTCCGTCAAATTCGGCATGCCAATATCCGCCTGGACCGAGTGACGCCACGCGAGCCTGAAGATTGTAAAGTCCACTCTGCGTAACGTTCACGGCATACTTCAGCCACTGTCCCTCGTCCGTGTAGCCGACGTCATAACCACCGCCTACATCGTAGTTGACTTCCACGCCGACGGTAGTTCCCGGACGATAGTTCGTTCCCGCAGGGTTGCTGGTGTACAGGTTGAAGTAGCCGACGCCATTGCCGCCGTTATCGAAGTTTTCCGCCTGAATCAGTCCCGGTAAAGGCCATGATGTTCCACCAAAAGGCGTTTCCGGACCGCCCACAGTCAGTTGCACAGTGGAGGAGCGCTGCTGGTTCCCCTGCGTGCCCGTAACGGTTATTGGGTATGTCCCGGCACTTGCACCTTCTGAGGTCTCCAACTGCAGGGATGACTGGTTCGGAGATTCCCACGATGGTCGGAATTGACCCCACACGCCAGAAGGCAGGCTGCTCAGGTCGAGACTCACTGGCCGGTGGTCTTGTCCATAGCGGTCTACATCCACGACAAATCCCGTCGCGCTGCCCGGAGCGACGATCTGCGTATCAGGTCCTGCGGTTACATCGAATGTCGACCCTGGATAACCCTGCCAAGTGAACGTCCCAACCGCTCCTGCCGGGAGAGTGTAGGCAATATTCTGACCGCGCCAAGTGATGCTGAAGGTGTTCGGATTGGAAGCCGAGTTCAACACTAAAACGGCAATCGATCCATCGGGATTCTTGAAGGCCACATCCTCTACACTGCCCGAGCCGAATGTATTTGAGTCGATGCGATAAGCGCCCGTCTGCGTGTATTTCGAGAGATGTCCCAGAACGTAGTACTCCACATTTCTTTCAATCGTCGCCGGAGTTGTGCTGGTATCGATCGTTACCACGCCGCGGCAGTCGGTGCAGCCGTTCTGTACCGTCGGCCCGCCGTTCTCATCGAGATCCATGTTCCACAAAGTCACGTTCTTCGCCCAGTTGCGGAGCACGTCGATCACGTCACTCTCAACCATGTTCGGCAAATTCGTCGCGAAATCCGGCGCGTAATAACCGCCAGTGCATTCGTTGAACCATATAGGCGTACCAGGCTGCAGATAGTGAATCGCGTTCTGTGCGTCGGCCACACTCCCGGCATAGCAATGGAAAGATACGCCGGCCAAATACGGACGCACCTCTGGATTGCGCAGCAACAGTTCCGGATACAGTGGGTTGTCCCAATTGTGCTCGTAGCCGAAAATGCCAGGTGTCGCGTCGGTTGGAGAAGTGTTCTGACGGTCGAAGTTCCATCCCTGATTCCGGTAGTGCTGCGCCGTCAGCGCCGGGCCCAGATAACGGCTGATGAAGTGGCCTTCGTCCAAGGGCGTCATGAACATCGTCGGATAACCGCTGGTCTCATAAAGCGGCTCATTCTGAACCGAGACGTAGTTGATCGGTATCCCATTCGCCTCATACGCTTGAATGAACTTAACGAAGTATTCCGACAGCGCTGAAAAATATTCTGTATTCAGCGTGCCGCCGTTCGTCGATCCACTCGTCTTCATCCATGCAGGAGGCGACCAGGGCAATCCGAGAACCTTGATTTGAGGATTAACCGCCAATGCAGCCTTGATGGTCGGAATAATGTAGGCCTGATCATGCGCGATTGAGAACTGCGTCATGTTCGGGTCGGTGTCTCCTGGCGGCAGGTCGTCATACGTGTAATTGCTCAACGCGAGATCTGTGGCGCCCATCGGCTGGCGCAGAAAACTGAGATGAATCCCCTCAGGACTGAAAAGATCCTGCATCAGTTGATTTCGCTGCGCCGACGTAAGCTTTTCCCATACCAACCAGGCAGCCGAATCGGTGAACGAAGCGCCCACTCCTTCCAGCGTCTGGTAACGAATGGTGTCGTCTACATTGATGGCCAGCGTACTCCCTGCGCCAGGGGCGAAAGTCAGCGAAGGTTGCGGGCTCAGCAGAGCCGACTGATCTGGATTCGTTTGAACGACGTTGACCGTCTGCCCAGCCGCGGACGTAAGCAAGAGCACGGCCCCGGCAAATGGCCAGAAGAATCGCAGAGAACGCAGGAGTGTGAATGCGCTGAAACTGGAAAGGCACTTCATGAGATTTCCCGATGGAGTGAGATATGTAGCAACCGCGCGAAACTAATTCGCGCAGCGCAAAACAGTTACCACCATGGAAATCAGTGAGTCAAGGGACAACCGGTTTTCTAGGGTAAATTTGTGAGCAATATACATTATCGACTGTAGGGCGATTGGGTATTGGACGCTGCAAGGCCGAATACATTTGCGCAAACGAGAGGCGCGCAGAGCCGAGTCGTGAGCTTGTTGCTCGACAAGAATGAAGAAAAAACAAGCACCCAGGCTTATCGGACTGTAACGGACATACAAAATTCTGGAGGGGATTTGCAAGTGGTTGATTAAGGTTGGCGTCCCTCTTAACAACATTTTTGAACATCTGGACGCCACAATCATGGAGGCAACACCGCTCTATGAACTTTGCGCGAGCGTACTTGAGGTCGATTCTGCCGGTCCTAAGTGGCGACTTCGGTTCTGCACTTGGAACTATCACGTTTCGATCACAGCAGGCTCGGTGCGTGAGTGCAGGCCGGCCGCTCTGAACCGCGCTGCGCCAGCTCAAACTTCAAGCCGACCTGAGAAGCAAGTGTCAAGCCTCCCCCGCAGCCTCCGAGGAACTGTCTGGCAACGGCGAGTTTGTGGTCGGTCTCGGCTTCGTCGACAGATTGGATCGCGGCGCGGGGACGCGAAAGGGGGGCCTTTACCTTGACAGATCCGCGAGATCTGCTGTCGCTTTGCGGGCAATCAAGCGAAAGCTCTTAGAACTGGCTTCGGACTTGACCGCAGTCAATTCGGCGCGAGCGGCAGAGAACTGGCCCAACTTGAAAGCGATCTCTCCTTGGAGCAGACGAGCCTCCAACCCATAGCCCGCGGATCGGAACTTAACGGTCTCAGCCAGGATCGGGGTCAGTTCCTTGCGTGCATCGGACAGCTTTCCGGTGGCTTCATCTGCGCGGGCGACTGCTAGCGCAGACTCAAAACGCATCCATACGTCCCCACTCGCCTGCGCCATCTTGAGCGCTCGGTTAGCCGACGCTCGAGCCTCCTGAGTCTTTCCCT
>Ga0265356_1000056_pt1 | contig 18480 bp, 15 predicted proteins | sample NZE4metagenome_FD_189075 | JGI IMG/M metagenome (GOLD analysis project Ga0265356, IMG submission 189075) | Rhizosphere microbial communities from Maridalen valley, Oslo, Norway - NZE4 | ecosystem: Host-associated > Plants > Roots > Rhizosphere > Soil | place: Norway: Oslo | collected 2017-09-15
GTGACGCAGCCGATTCACGAATCCGGAAGTCAATCCCAAGCGGCAGGACAAACGACGGTCACGCTAGAAGAACACCTCACCAGCCCCGGCCAGGCAATTGGGACCATCGCCTACATGTCGCCAGAACAAGTGCGGGCGAAAGAACTGGATGCCCGCACCGACTTATTCTCGTTCGGCGCAGTGCTGTACGAAATGACGACCGGCCAACTCCCCTTCCGCGGCGAAAGTTCGGGCGTGATCTTCAAAGCCATCCTTGACTCGACACCCACTGCTGCTGTGCGGCTGAACCCAGATATTCCCACGAAACTCGAAGAGATCATCAACAAGTGTTTGGAGAAAGATCGTGAGCTGCGTTACCACCACGCATCCGACATTCGCACCGACCTGCAGCGGCTGAAGCGGGATACGGAATCGGCGCGGGTGTCCGCTGCGGTCACCGCAAGCCCTGCCGTTGGTGTCCAATCGCACTGGCGGAAATGGGCGTCCGGCGCCATGGTGGCGAAGCTCTTCTATGGTTTCTTGGTCGTGTTGACTCTTCTCGCGCTTGGCGTTGGATGGTCTTGGTTCAAAGGTAAGCAACGCGCACCACGGGGGCCGCTCACCGAGGAGAAGATCACGCATACTCTGACGGGGGACTACGTACTGGACGGCTCGATTTCGCCGAATGGCAAGCGCGTCGCCTATGCTGACCATAAAGGCCTGCACCTGATTGCCATTGAATCTGGGGAGTCTCACGACATCGCGCTCCCAGAGGAATTGCGGACCCATGTTCAGGATGTGACATGGTTTCCCGATGAGGAGAACTTGATCATCGAGTCTTATAGCGAGGCCGAGGGCAATGTTCTCTGGTCGATTTCCGTTTTCGGAGGTGCGCCGCATAAGCTCCATATTCACAGCTTCGGTGCAAAGGTTTCGCCGGACGGATCGACGATCGCCTTCATCAGCGGCATCGGCCGCGGGCACGAGATCTGGCTGGCGGGAGCCGATGGGGGAAATGCAAGAAAAATCCAGGACAAGGAAAATGACACTTACAAGTCTCTCGCCTGGTCCCCTTCCGGCGAGCGACTCGCTTACCTTAAGAAATTAGAAAAAGCAGGACTAGCTCAGAATTCTGGGGGTAGCATCGAGACGCTTTCCATCACTGGAGGACCGCCAAGTGTTGTGGTCTCGGATCCTGGAATATTGATGTGGGGCAATATGGTCTGGCTTCCCGATGGGCGCCTGCTGTTCTCATCGTCGGGAGAAAAGGTACTTGCAAAGCAATCGAATCTTTGGGCAATCTTGACAGACTCGCAGACCGGATCATCTTCGGGGAAGCCAACGCAGATAACCAACTGGGCCGATTCACTTGCCCACAGCCCAAGCGTCAGCCGTGACGGCAGTCGCCTCATTGTAGGAAAGAACCACCAGTGGAACGACGCCTATATCGGTGAGCTCAAAGACAACGGCACACGGCTGGATTCACCCAAACGCCTGACATCGGGCGATAGCAGCAACATGGTCGCGGGATGGACACGCGACAGCGGAACTGTTCTTCTGATGTCTGACCGTGCGGGCAGGCTTCAGATTTACAAGCAGCGGATTGACTCCGATGCACCCGAACTTCTTGCCGGCAGTCCAAATGCTCAGTTTTCCCCCGTGTTTAGTCCGGATGCCGCATGGATTCTTTATTGGTCGGAGGCCAGGTCTCAGGCCGAGTCGTGGAAATTGATGCGTGTTCCCGCCACCGGCGGATCGCCTGAGGTAGTACTTGAGGCACCTGTCGGCCGGATGATTGACTTCAACTGCCCTTCTCGGCCTTCCAGTTCATGCGTCATCAGCCGTGGGGAACAAGGCCAGCTTGTTTTCTATGTCTTGGATCCCGTCCAAGGGCAGGGTAAGGAAATCATTCGGACTAAGTTGGGGCGAGCTGACGACCTGGAGTGGAGCATTTCTTCCGACGGTTCGCACATCGCTACTGCGAGTTGGAGTCAGCTTCGCGAACAGATCCGCATACTCGATTTGCAGAATGGCACTGAGCGGAATCTCTCATTACCAAAGGGGTGGGGCATCATGGGTCTCTCCTGGGCGGCGGATGGGAAGGCCTTGTTCGCCGGCGTTGACGCAACTGATTGGCCTATCTCGCGCATCGATCTGGATGGAAATACTCACGTCCTCCTCAAACGAGCGGGCGCGTGGGTCGGAGGCCCGCATTCATCTCCGGATGGTAGACACCTGGCCTATTTCCAGGGAACTGTCGAAGATAACTATTGGCTCCTCGAAAATTTCTAGATCCACGTATGGGATACGAACGAACACCACGGCACTCTCACCGCATCTCCGCTCTCTGGACGACGCCCCCGAGCCGCGATGACTAAGTCCGATTAGGCAGCGACGGTTGGCACACGCGCCTCCGACAAGGAGCACGCGCAAAGTTCGGCTGTCTGAGCAATGTACGCGGCCACATGGTACCATTCCCGCGTGAGCGACTCCGCTTGCATCCCAAGTGCTGCGTCGGCGGTTCCGGACACCGTCCCGGCTGCGACGGATACTCCGCGGCATTCTGCGCTCGTCCGCGTCACGCACTGGATCACCACCCTCTGCTTTTTTGCCCTGCTCGTCAGCGGAGCCGAAATTGTCGTCTCTCACCCTCGCTTCTATTGGGGTGAAACCGGCAACGATTTGACTCCAACGCTCTTCAAACTGCCGATCCCTGCCTCGAGGGCACTGGTGCCGACCGGCTACGGTTATGTGCTGCCGGATCAGAACGGCTGGAGCCGCTATCTCCATTTTCAAGCTGCCTGGATAGTGATATTCGTCGGCTTACTTTATGTAATCTCCGGCTGGTTTACAGGGCATTTTCAGAATAACTTGCTCCCGGGTAAGTCCGATCTGTCGTGGCGGGCGTTCTCGACGGCAATCGCCAGCCGCTTGCGCTTCGAGCGACCGAATGCGGCGGATGCCTGTTCGTATAACCTGCTCCAGCGCCTGAGCTACCTGTTCGTGATCTTCGTTCTTTTTCCCCTGGTAATCTGGACGGGCCTGGCGATGTCTCCCGCCTTTGTTTCAGCGTTTCCTGCCACCGTCAATGTGTTGGGCGGCCAGCAATCGGCGCGCACGCTTCACTTCTTCGTCGCCCTGGCTCTCGTGCTGTTTCTGCTGGTCCACGTCGGGATGGTTTGGCTTGCCGGATTCTGGAGCCGCATGCGGGCGATGATCACGGGCCGCGCCGGTACATATAAGGAGCGCACATGAGCGAACGATTGCGCCGCGATCTTTCACCTCGCAAACTCTCACGCCGCAAACTGATCTCAACCGGACTCACAGCCGCGGCCGGCGTAGCGGGCCTGGGCGTGGCTGCGCGCATTGCCCAACGGTATGGCCTAATCCCGCCCGATCACGGTGGAATCTACGGCCTCGGCGAAACGCTGACCTATGCTTCCCAGCGGCTGCTCACCAGGCACTCGTTAGCCCGCGAGTTCCCTCGGAGCATGATTTCGAAGCCTCCATTCGCGAATGAGATTCCGCCCTTGAATGACGCGTTCAAGCGGCTTCAGGGCGGAGGATTCGCTGACTGGCGACTCTCCGTCGACGGCATGGTCGCACGGCCCGCCTCGTTTTCTCTCGACCAGCTAAAGAGCTACCCGTCTCGCAGCCAGATCACGATGCTGCAGTGTGAAGAGGGCTGGTCGTATATAGCCGAGTGGAACGGCGTGCCTCTCACCCAAATCCTGCAAGCCGTTGAAGTCCACCCGCAGGCCCGATACGTAGTCTACTTCTCGATCGATCCCGACTGGTGGGAAAGCATCGACATGGCCGATGCCTTGCATCCACAGACTTTTCTTGTCTATGGGATGAACGGCGATGAACTCCCGGTGGGCAGCGGCGGGCCGCTTCGCCTGCGGGTTCCCCGCCAGGTCGGCTACAAGAGCGTGAAATACATTACCCACCTGACGGTCACCGACAGTCTGAAAGGTTTCGGCAAGGGTCTGGGATCGGCGTCTCCAGAAGGAGGCTACGCCTGGTACGCCGGCATCTGACGGGTGCGTTTCAGGCGAGTCGACTACTCAGATGAAATAATCCAGGAGCTCGCCACGACGAAATTTTCACGCGAAGATGCCGAGCATCCGGGGGAGGAACGCGGGACGCTGGGAGCGACGGAACGCGCCGCGCAGAGCCATGCTATCACGATACCCTTTGCCAATTAAGACGACAACCTAGCACGCCGCGAATGAGAACCTGCGCTTGCAGAGTCTGTGGACGGAGTGGAAACCACGGCCGCGCTGCTCGATATGAAGTAGCCGAGGAGCAAACATCCACACGTGTACTGGTCAACACTTGCCAGCCGAGCTTGTAACCGAAACTAGAAGCTGGAAATTAGAAACTATTTCCCCACGAGAACGAATGAAAGCGATTGCCGTCATTCCGGCCCGACTCGCGTCTACGCGCTTGCCGCGCAAGATGCTGCGTGAGATCGACGGCCGGCCGCTTGTCGGAGTGGTTTACGAGGCCGTGCGAGCTTCGACGCTGCTGGCTGAGGTGATCGTGGCGACGGACTCCGCCGAGATCGTAGAGGTGTGCCGCGAACATGGATGGCAGGCGCTAATGACCTCGCCTGCCCATCGCAGCGGGACCGAGCGCGTACACGAGGTTTCGAGTTTGGTGAGCGCCGACGTCTACATCAATGTGCAAGGCGACGAACCCCTCGCTCGGGCCGAACACATCGCCAGGCTGCTCGGAGTGATGAAAGATCCGGAAGTGCAGGTTGGAACGCTGATGACGCCCGCGGCCGAGATGGATATTCCCAACCCGAATGCGGTGAAGGTTGTGGCCGATGCGAATGGCCGCGCGCTTTATTTTTCCCGCGCCACCATTCCCTTCGACCGTGACGGCACGCGGCCGCGCTATTTCAAGCACCTAGGGCTGTATGCATATCGCAAAGCCGCGCTGGACCGGTTCGTCACGCTGCCGGAATCGTCGCTGGAAAAAAGCGAGCGGTTGGAGCAGTTGCGCTTCCTCGAAGACGGCATGCCGATTTTCGTCGGCGAAACTCCTTACGATTCGGTGGGGGTCGATACGGAAGAGGATCTGCAACGTGTGATCGGAATCCTGCGGAAATCCAAAACTTAAGCGTGAAATGCGGGGTCGTGTTTTCGTCCCCAGGTTTCAGCGGCGGCAACGCGGCGAGCGATCGCGGGATGCGAGTGGAAAGCCCACTCCACCAGCTTTGAGGGAGTACGCTCGGCTAAATTCTGCTCGGCCAGTTTGTTCATCGACGAAATAAAAGGCACGATGCTGGCCACTGACTCGAATGCGTATTGATCCGCCTGGCGCTCATTGAAGCGCGAGTAGGCATTCAGCGCCGGCATCAACACGAGCGAAAGCACGGTAGAAACCAGGACCAGCAACGGCAGGTTGGCGAAATCGGAAAGCCGGTCGAAGTTGAACAAGTGCTGGTCCACGGCGTAATGCAGAGCCCAGTTCGCCGCCCAGAAGCCGAAAAGTGTGACGCCGGCCTGCACGAAGATTCCCTTCAGAATGTGGCGATGCACCTGGTGCCCGAGTTCGTGCGCCAGCACAGCTTCGATTTCCTCGGGGGTGTAATTGTCGAGCAGCGTGTCGGCAAGAATGATGCGGCGTGTGTTTCCTAGTCCCGTAAGCGCAGCATTCGCTTTCTTGCTTTTTTCGGAAAGCTTCCAGCGGTAGATTCCGCGCACCCGCGTGCCGGCTCGCTCACTCAGCACCACCAGGCGGCGGCGCAGGTCTTCATTGTCGAGAGGTTCGAATTTATAAAAAATTGGGAACAGCACCACGGGCGCCAGTTGGGCCATGAGCACGAACAGCCCCATGAACAGCGCCCAAACGATGAACCACCAGTGCTGCGGTGATTGCCGGATCGTGAAATACAGCAACTCGACCAGGACGCCGCCCAGGACCACTCCGACCAGGAATCCCTTAACTTCGTCCCAGATCCAAGAGCCTAATTTCTGGTTCGAGAGTTTGAACGTGCGCTCGACCCGAAAGCCAAAATAGTCCAGGCCAAAGCCCAGCACTTTGCCGATCACCAGCAGCAGGAGGAGATAGAGAAAAACCGAAAGCGTATAGTTCTGTGCTCCCAGCCGGTAGGCGAAATCGCGCAACCCTCCCGACCAGCCTGTAACCAACAGGACGATCAGGAATGCCAGGCCGACGACGAAGTCGGCGATTCCCAGCCACCGCCGCGTGCGGTTGTAGCGCTGGGCGTCGGCTGAATCCGCCGGAGCCGGGGTTGGGCTTGCCGCAAAATTCATCTGTATTAAAAGTATCGCATTCTCTCGACAGGAATGCCGACTTAAAGTGCGCAAAACTGGATGTGGCCAGAAAGCCGCCGGCAGTGCCTTCGGACGGCCTGCCCCGTTTGCGGAGCGGCGATCAGCCCTCGCGAACGAACTGCTCAGCGCTGGCCAGAATCTCCGTGACCAGCTCCGGCGAGGCTGCTTCGCAATACAACCGCAGCAAGGGTTCCGTTCCCGAGGCGCGGAATAATATCCAAGCTTCCGCTCCGTTGCCATAGGTCGGCGCGTCCAGAAAAAACTTTATGCCATCCAGGTTCTCTTTCTTGAGTACTGCATAGCGTCCGAGCCGGCGAGTGTCGTCGGCGCGGGCGCGCTGAATCGCGCCCTGCTTGATCTCTTCCGCGATGTGCAGATCGCGCCGCCCATAGAAGTGGGGGCCAAACTCGCGCTGCAAGTCTGTGACCAGTTGACCGAGTGGCTTGCCTTCTTCCGCCATCACGTTCGCCAGAAGCAGGCAGTTGAGCACACCGTCGCGCTCGGGCAGGTATCGCGAATAGCCAATGCCGCCGGACTCCTCGCCGCCGATCAGGATTTCCCCCTCCATCATAAGGTCGGCAATGTACTTGAAGCCGATCTTGGTTTCGTAAATCTTGCGTCCGTGCTTGGCGGCGATGCGGTCAAGCATGCGCGTAGTGTTGAATCCGCGCACCACATCGCCCGGCCACTTCTTGCGTTCCAGCAACCAGCGCAGCAGCACACAAAAAATCTTGTGTGAGTCTACGAAGCTGCCGTCCTCGGCAGCCGCGCCGATGCGGTCCGCGTCGCCGTCGGTGGCCAGGCCGGCATCGCATTTTTCGCGCACCACGGTTTGTTGCAGCAAGGCCACGTGCGGCTCGATCGGTTCGGGATTGATCCCGGGGAACAGGGGATTCAGTTCTTCGCGGATGGCCACGTGCCGGATGCCGCGCCCACGGAATATTCCCGACAGAACACCTCTGCCAGAACCGTACATCGCATCCACCGCAAATTTGAAGTTGGTCTTCGCGACCCGATCGATTTCGGAAAAGCTGCAAACCGCCGCAATGTAGGGCTGCTTCAGGTCGACTTCTTCGATGGCAGCGTTCTTTCCTCTGGGCATGGCGCCTGCGGCCATCTCTTCTTCGATCCGCTTCATGATGGCGGGCGTGGCCGAGCCACCGAATTTGCCTTTGAACTTTACTCCGTTCCAATTCCACGGATTGTGGCTGGAGGTGATCATGACTCCGCCCGCGGCGCTCTGGTGCTTCACCGCGTAGGAAACGGCGGGCGTGGGCGTGTAGTCGTTGGCAAGTTTGACGGGGACTCCAGCCGCGGCGATGACTTCCGCAGCCGCCTGAGCCGCTTGTTGCGAGAGAAAGCGCGTGTCGTAGCCGATGAAAACTCCGCGTTGTGCTTCTTCATACTTCAGCACATAAGAGGCGATCGCTCCCGCGACCCGGCGCACGTTATCGAAAGTAAAGTCGTCGGCGATGAGGCCGCGCCAGCCGTCGGTGCCGAATTTTATTTCTTGGGACATGTTTAGGAGTTCTAGTATCTAGTTTCCAATTTCCAGATTAGGCCCATCGTCAACTTCTGCACCCCGCAACTAAGAATCAGAAATCAGCAACTGCAACTATGTAAGCCGGTGCAGCTTTTTCTCGTCCAGATACTTCACAACCTTGCCGACATCCTGCGCATGCCGCCGAGTCGTGATCAGCAAGGCATCGTCTGTTTCCACAACAATGAGATCGCTCACGCCAACGACAGCAACGAACTTACCCGGCGCTTGGATGTAGTTTCCCGCAGCGTTCACCACGCATGCGCCCGCGCTGGAGATCAGATTGCCGTTAGGGGGCTTGCTCTTCGCGCCGTGATGCTCGTGCAGCGCGGTCCAGGAGCCGAGGTCGTTCCAGCCAAAATCCGCGGGCAGGCAGAAGATATTTCCGGCCTGTTCACCTTTTGCCGACCGGGGCTCAAGAATCGCGTAGTCGACGCTGATGTTTTCGGATTTTGGATAGAGCTTGCGGAATGTTGCCGCAAACCTTCGCGTGCCAAACGCATCGGCGACCTCCTCGAGCAGACGGGCGGTCTTGGGGAGATGCTCACGCAGCGCGTTGACGAGGGTGCGCGCCTTCCACAGAAATATACCGCTATTCCAAAAATAATTTCCCGCCGTGACGAACTCGCCCGCTCTGGCCGCGTCCGGCTTTTCCGTAAACCGACGAACACGCAAAGCTCCGTCGTCGGGCGCGCCCGCCTCGATGTAACCGTAGCCAGTCTCAGCCCGAGTCGGCCGAATGCCGATCACTACAATGTTCTCGCCGGAGGCCGCGATCTGAATGCCGCGCTCCAAAGTTTCACGAAAGCGCTTTTCATCGGCGATCACGTGGTCGGATGGAAACATCCCGATGACGGCATCCGGATTCTCCCGCAGCAACAGAAAAGCTGCCAGGCCGATTGCCGGGGCGGTATTTCGTCCTGCCGGCTCAGCCAGCACCTGTGTCTTCGGTAATTTCGGCAGTTGCTTCAGAATCGCCGGCCGCAGATCTTCGTTGGAGATCACCCAGAATTGTTTCACGGGAGCGAGGGGCAGAAGTCTCGCCACCGTTTGCTGGATCATCGTCTGCTTGCCGTCGAGTGCGAGCAGTTGTTTGGCGCGCTTTTTCCGGCTCAACGGCCAGAAGCGTGTGCCCCGTCCGCCAGCGAGAATTACGGGATAGAAGTTTGAATTCTTGGCCACAGTGTCGTGCAGATTAACCAGATTGAAAACAAATAAGAAACTAAAAACTAAACCTAAATTCTTGTCTCAGGCTCGGGCAGCTTTTTCCCGGGCACGTATGCTCTCAGGAACTCGAGCGTCCATTGCGGCCGAACGCCGAAGGTTTCAAGGCGAGCTGGGACTACAACCGCGTCGCCCTTGGCGAGAGTAACAGGTTCCGCACCAGCGGCCTCCATCACGCCGCATCCTTCGGTCGCCACCAGGATTTGCGCCGAACTCCGGCCCGAATCGTCACGGGTGGAAAGCTCGAATGCTTCTTTCGCCTCGAACCTGTCCACCACAAAGTATGGCGCCGCCACCAGCAATTCGTGCCGGTTCTTACTGCCGTGAACCTGCACCGGACCCGGCCGGATCACCTTTCCTGACGCAGTTTGTTCTTTCACCGCAGCCATGCCGTTCTTCAAGTGAAGCTCCCTTCCGCGTCCGTAATCATACAGGCGGTAGGTAGTATCAGACTGTTGTTGGATCTCGACGATCACCGAGCCGGGGCCCAAAGTATGCACGGTGCCGCCGGCAACATAGATCATGTCGCCCGCATGAACGTCGAGCCAGTTGAGGAGTTCCTCCGCGCGGTTTTCCCGAATCGCCACTTCGAATTGCGTTGCAGTTGCTCCTGGCGTAAGGCCCAGCGCAATCTGCGAACCGGGTTTCGCGTGTGCCACATACCAGCACTCCGTCTTGCCCCAAGGCTGGCCCACGCGGAGCGCCTGCTCGTCGTCGGGATGAACCTGAACCGAAAGTTTCTCGTGTGGGAAAAGAAACTTCGCCAGCAGAGGGAATCGCTTCGCATCTCGCGCCGCATCGCCAACCAGATCGCGCTGGTGTTGCTCACTTAATTGCGCTAGGGTTTTTCCGGCAAACGGCGCATTGGCTACTTTGCAGTCGTCGCCAGTTAACCAGGCTTCGCCGATCTTTTCCGCGAACTGATGATTGGGATAAATCGGAGAAAGATCGCGCGTGCCCCAAGGCCGAGGATCGAACCCCGGGAGCATCAGCAATGGAGAGAGATTTTCCATACGGGCAACGATCACAAAAAAGGCCGCCCGCAAACGGACCGGCCTTGCCGAACCCTGAACAGTAACCTGTTAACTGCCGGCCGGTTGCCAGAGCCGCCGGGCTTTGCCCCACGCGGGACAGCCGAGGCGGCTGTCGCTACGTAATTCACAGTGCGGCGAAAAATTTCCGCATGCGCTCGAGGCCGCGATCTAACTCGGTCTTCGAAGTCGCGTAGGAGACGCGAATATGATCGCCGGTGCCGAAGCCTTCACCGGGAACCGTGGCTACATGCGCCTCCCGTAGGAGTCGCCCCGCCACGTCTGACGCCGACTTCACGCCAGAGCCGAAGAACGACGACACGTTGGGATAGGCATAGAACGCGCCTTCCGGCAAGGTGCACGTGATGCCGGGGATCGCTCGCAGGCCTTTCACCACATAGTCGCGCAGTTCGATGTATTCGCGGCGCATTTCTCCGACGCACTCCTGCGGCCCCTTCAACGCGGCGACCGCCGCTTTTTGCACAATCGAAGTCGGATTCGAAGTCGACTGGCTCTGCAGTTTCGCCATCGCGCTGACCACGGCCGCAGGTGCCAGGGCATATCCCAGCCGCCATCCGGTCATGGCATAAGTCTTCGAGAGCGATCCCAGCACTACCATCCGCTCTTTGTATTCGCGCAGCGACCCTACCGAAAAATTCTTGCCCGTGTAATTGAGATACACATAGCACTCGTCAGAAAGCACCCAGATGCCGCGCTGATGAGCCAGTCGCACTACTTCGGTCATGTCGGCCGCACTCATCACGGCGCCGGAAGGGTTCGAAGGCGAGTTGAGAATGATCACCTTGGTGCGCGGCGTGATCAGGCGGGCCACCATTTCCGCAGTGACGCGAAAACCCTGCGACTCGTCGGATTCCAGCAGAACGCAATTCCCGCCCGCGTAGCGCACGATGTCCTTGAAGGAAACCCAGTAAGGAACCGGTAGAATCACTTCGTCGCCGTGATCCACCAAAACCTGGATGGCGTTGAACAGCGCGTGCTTGCCGCCGGTCGACGCGATCACTTCTTCGCGGCGATAGTCGGAATCAAAATCCACGTTGTGTCGGTGCACGATCGCATCGCGCAACTCGGCGGTGCCCGCGACCGCCGTGTACTTTGTGAAATTGCCCTGAATGGCAGCAATGCCCGCGTCTTTGATGTGCTGCGGCGTGGCAAAGTGCGGCTCGCCCGCGCCGAAATCGACCACATCGATTCCCTGGGAGCGCAGTTTTTCCGCTTCGGCCACCACCGCCATGGTGGCCGACGGTTCGATACGGTTGATGCGGTCAGTGAGTCGCAGCGCTTCGGTGGTTGCGGTGGTCATGCTTTTTTCTTCCTCTTCTTGTCGCTCGTTTTCCTATCGGACTTTTTCTCGTCAGCGGGAGCTGCGACGATGTTCGCGTCGTGAAACCGGTAAGCCGGATCCAGCTTTTCCCGAAGCTTTTGTTCAACCACTTCCGGCACCAGTCCTTTGACCGGGCCGCCCGCCTGCGCCACTTCCCGCACCAGCCGCGAGCTCACGTACGAATACTTGTCGGCCGGCATCATAAAGACGGTCTCGAGCGTGGGCTCGAGCTTGCGGTTCATGAGCGCCATCTGCAATTCGTATTCGTAGTCGCTGATGGCCCGGATACCGCGCAGGATGCACACGGCATCGATCGACTTGGCATATTCCACCATCAGCCCGTTGAAAGTGTCGATGCGCACGTTCTTCAAGTCCGCAGTGAGCGCCCGCAACATCTCCAGCCGCTCAGCCACGCTGAACATCGGACTCTTCTCCGAGTTGCGCAGGATGGCGACCACCAGCTCTTCAAAGATCTTGCTGCCCCGTTGGATCAAGTCGAGGTGCCCATTAGTGGGCGGGTCAAACGAACCGGGATAGATAGCAATGCCCTCGTTCAATGGTCCTCACAGGAACAGGCTCTCAGCGGGTGCAACTTAAGATTTTATGCGGGCGGGAGCAAGGATGGCAATTGGGGATAAGAAAGCCGGGCGCAGCGCGTTGAAACGCCGCGCCCGTTGGCAACGAATTCAGCGCCGCGCTGCCACGACTGGCGCCTTCACCGGCTCCGCTGCCGATGGCATGGTAGTAACGCGGGAGCCCTGCGGCGGGGCGGCTTGTGCAGCCACAGCTGCCGGCTGCGGATGGGCCACCGTCAGCCCTAGCGCCTTGCGCACTTCCGCGTCCAGCTTGGCCATGGTGTCTTTGTTGTCTTTCAGGAACTGGCGGGCATTTTCGCGGCCCTGGCCGATGCGCTCACCCTTGTAGCTGTACCATGAGCCGGATTTCTCGACGATATTGTTGTTCGAGGCCAAATCGAGCAGATCGCCTTCCCGCGAAATACCTTCCCCGTAAAGAATGTCGAACTCGGCCTCGCGGAACGGCGCCGCAACCTTGTTTTTCACGACTTTTACGCGAGTGCGAGATCCGGTTACCACGTCGCCATCTTTAATGGCGGCGATGCGCCGGATATCGATTCGTACCGAGGAGTAAAATTTCAGCGCCTTCCCGCCGGTGGTGGTCTCCGGATTGCCGAACATCACGCCAATTTTTTCGCGGATCTGATTGATGAAGATCAGGCAGGTGCGTGACTTGGAAACCGTTCCCGTCAGTTTGCGCAGCGCCTGCGACATCAGCCGCGCCTGCAGGCCCATGTGACTGTCCCCCATTTCGCCGTCGAGTTCGGCCTTGGGCACGAGCGCCGCCACCGAATCCACCACCAGCACGTCGATGGCATTGGACCGCACCAGCGTTTCGGTAATCTCCAGTGCCTGCTCGCCATAGTCCGGCTGCGAAACCAGCAGGTTATCCACGTCCACGCCCAGCTTCTTGGCGTAGCCGGGATCGAGCGCATGCTCCGCATCGACGAATGCCGCCATGCCGCCGGTCTTTTGCGCCTCGGCAATCACCTGCAGCGTGATGGTGGTCTTGCCGGACGATTCCGGCCCAAACACTTCAATCACGCGGCCCCGCGGAAAGCCCCCCACGCCCAACGCCGCGTCAAACGAGATCGAGCCGGTCGGAATCACCGCGATCGGAACGATCGCTTCCTTTGACCCCAGTCGCATGATCGAGCCTTTGCCGAACTGTTTCTCAATCTGTGCAAACGCCATTTCAATCGCTTTGCCGCGTTCATCCGCCATGGGAGTGACTCCTTTGAAAGTCCAGAACTGAGGACAGAACTAATGGGAAATTGATCTGGCCGGATTATACATACAGATTGAAGCGAAGAAAAGGCGAATCTTAATAATAAACAGTGGAAATCATCTCGAATTGGGCGCCGCGTCTCGAACGGAGTGGTCTTTGGAATTCGGCCGGCACGCAGCGGAGGGCTTACTTCCCCGTACTCGAGGCCATTTTTTTGACCATGGCCAGAACGAGCTTGCGATCACTGTCGTTCAGGCTGGTGGCGTAGCGGCGGATCTGGCTGAGGAAGCGGACTTCGTCGTCGGAGAGCTGAGGCAGTCCCTTGGAACCATTGGTGTGGCTGGACTCGGAAAAGAACTGGGAGAGCGCGATTTCCATAGCGCCGGCGATCTTCGACAAGGTATCGAGCGAGGGGATGGTGTGGCCGTTTTCCACGCGCGAGAGGTAGCAGCGCAACAGGCCGGTGCGCTTTTCGATATCGCCCTGCGACATGCCCTTCTGGAGCCGGTAGTTTCGGATGGTCTCGCCGATGTTTATCGTGGGGAGCATTTTAGGATGCGTGCATAGTAATCATGTCGGCACTTTCTGGCAAGTGGAAATTCGTGCCATATGAGTATGGCCCGAATTGGGGGGAATACCATACTCCCTGGCTGTGTTGCTTATACGGCGTAAAAGAAACCGAGCCGGCGGAATGGGGCGCTGGTTACCGCTTTGCGAGGCGGGGGGATTCTAGTTTCTGGTTTCTCGCTTCGAGTGCCTGACTTCGGGCCAACACGCTCGAACAACGAACAGAAACAACGCGGCGACGCAAAATCCCATGTCTCGCAAGGCGGCGAGACACCCGCGCCGCGTGGTGGCGCTCGTACGGTGCGGCCTATTTTTTCAGATGGTCGGCGAGAAAGGCAACGGTGCGATTCCATGCGTCGGCGGCGTCGGTGGCGCGGTATCCGTCCTTGTTGTTGGGATTTTCGAAGGCATGGCCGGCGTCGTCATAAATCTTGACGTCGATCTTTTTGCCCAGCTGATCCATCGTCGCACCGAACTTTTTTACGTCGTCGGGGGTAATGCCGCGATCCTGGCCGCCGAACAGGCCGAGGATGGGCGCGTTGATTTTCTTGAGCGCATCGAGATCGGTGGCAAGATGGCCGTAGTTGATCACATCGGCGGCGAGAGTTGGTTCCTCAAGCGCCACGTCGAGCGAATAGCCTCCGCCCATGCACCAACCGATCGAGCCGATGCGGTTCTTCTTCACGTTGGGCTGCGTGGTGAGAAATTCAAAAGCTGCGTGCAGGTCCCGTATGGCGCGGTCTTCGGGGACGCCGCGCATAAGTTCGTGGGCCATGTCCGGAGTGCTGGCGACCCTGCCGCGATAGAGGTCGACCGCCAGGGTCACGTAGCCTTCGTCGGCCAGTCTCGAGGCTTGATCTTTCACCCAGTCGTTGAGGCCCCAGTATTCGTGGATCACAAGCAGCGCGGGGAACGGTCCTTTGCCGGCAGGCGTGTAGAGCGTGCCCTGCACGGTTTCGTCTCCGCTTTTGTAGGAAACGGTCTTGCTGTCGGCGGCAAAAGCGGAAACAGCAACGAGGATCGCAAATATCAACAGGCCGATTTTTTTCATGGCCGTTCCTTTCGCGGGCTGATCACAGTTGCAATTCCAAGTACAACACTCCAGCATTCGGATTTGGACGATAGGGCGCGATGTCTTTGAATCCGAATCTGCGATACATAGCGACCGCATCTTTCATCACCGGCTCGACTGTATCGAGCCGCATGCATTCATAGCCGATCAGGCGGGCCTCGGCGATGATTTTTTCTGCCAGGAGGCGGCCGAGGCCCTTGCCGCGAAACTGCGGGCGCAGGTAGAGCCGCTTCATTTCACAAATCGCCGGGTCGAGTTTATGCAGGGCGACACAGCCCGCGAGTTGGCCTTCGACCTCTGCCAGCAGCAGGCGACCGGCAGGCGGAGCGTAGTCTCCGGGAAGATCGGCGAGCTCCTGGTCGAAGTTCTGGAAGCAGAGGCTGAATCCGAGGGATTGCGCGTATTCGAGGAACAATTCGCGCGCTTGCGCGATCTGCGGTGCGGAGTTGGCTTCAACAAAAGTCAAAGGCTTTACCCCAGGGGACACAGAGGTCACAGAGGAATTCGGAGGAGTCGAGTGCTCGATTTTCATTTCCTCTGTGTGACCTTCGCGTACTCAGCGTTGAAAAATCTCCTACCCCATGAGCAGGCCGCCGTTCACATTCAGTACGTGGCCGGTGATGTAGGACGCCCCTTCAGAGCTTAGAAACTCTACCGCTGCGGCCACGTCATCCACCGAACCCACGCGGCCCAGCGGGATCTGTTTGACGGCAGTCTGCTTGAAGTCTTCGCTCAGCACCGCCGTCATGGCAGTTTCGATGAAGCCGGGCGCGACCGCGTTGCACGTAATGTTACGCGAGCCCACTTCGCGCGCGATCGCCATGGTGAGCCCGATTAGTCCGGCCTTCGACGCGGCGTAGTTGGCTTGTCCGGCCTGGCCCATCTGGCCGAAGACGCTGGTGATGTTGATGATCCGTCCCCAGCGCTGTTTCAGCATGGATCCGATTACCTGCTGCGTCGCGAGATAGGCGGAGGTGAGGTTGGTCTGCAACACGGAGTCCCAATCGGCGCGCTTCATGCGCATGACCAGTTGGTCACGGGTAATTCCGGCATTGTTGACCAGGATGTCGATCTTGCCAAACTGCGCGATCGCAGCCTTGACCGTCGACTTGATCTGTTCCTCGTCGCCCACGTCGAGCGGAAAGGCTGCCGCCTTGCCGCCCGAGGCAGTGATTTCATTCATCAGTTCGTTCAGCTTTTCATGATTGCGCGCCGCCACGGCCACCGCGGCACCGGCCGAGGCAAGCTTTAACGCGCATGCCCGTCCAATGCCCTGCGATGCTCCCGTAACCAGCGCCACGTGCCCTGCAAGGGACATGAATTTCTCCCGATTGAGTGATTGGTCGCTTATTCGTTGCCTAGCTGTTAGAACGCAGAATTATACGCGCCGGTGGTTTCTAGGGGGCGGGACTCAGCGGCCAGATGAAAACTTCCAGCCTGCGGGCAAACAGCAGAGACGGTGGGCTCGCGGGCAGTTCTATGCCGGCAGCCGCGGCGACGGTGCTGGTCTCGAATTCCGCTGCAGCGTCCTGCAATGGCCATTGCAGGTGATGGATCTCGCCGCTGAGGACCTGGCCGCGATGCGTCGTATATAGACAGTAGCGCTCGGTGAGCCAGTGCTCCAGCGATCCTTTTTCGCGAAGATGGACTTCTCCAGTTGGACGGTATTGCCCGCGAAACTCCGCAGGGCCGCGTCGACGACGCGATGCATACTGAATGCTGCCGCCGATCTCCCTGGAACTCATTTCTGCGTGGAAATAGGGCAGGTGGTAAAACGCACGAGCGGCCCAGACCACGGGTAGATTGGCGGCGTCGAGACTGAAGAAATATACGCCGGGCTTGCTGCCTTGGGTCACATAAGTGCGGACGTTGAGCTCGGGAAAGCGCGAAAGGCCCGGCAACGGCGGGAGTCCGCGGGCGCGAATTCCGCTCATGTGAAAGGGAACGACCCCCACCCAACATTGGCCATCGAAAGTGTCGAGCGTCAGCTGTGATGGAACCAGGCGACGCATGACTGCAGTGGACAGCGGCCAGTGGGCGAAGAGCAGATCGTGCCAGGTCTGCTTCATTACCCACGGGCCGGAAGGTAAAGGCCACGGCCGATGCGAGACGGATTCGAGCAGGGGATGCACCTTAGTCAGAAGTGTAGACGCAAGGTTGCACGCCAAGCCGCGACTGTGTAAGAAAGACACTCTTGTCCGTCGCCTTTGATTTTGACTTTTGCTCGCGGCGGCTCGGAAAACCTTAAAAGGGCTTCGAAAACAGGTTCAAAAGCAAGGTCAAAAGCGACGGACAAGAGTGTCCGTCCTACACCACCGTTGTCATTCCTCTAACGATTGCGCGTTGCGACATTGCCAAGTAACATTCGAACACTCCCATGCCTCAGACTTTTCGTGACAATGTGATCGCTATGCCCGAGCCTTCCGCCAAGAACTCACCCACATCGGATGCCGCCGCCGAAGCCGGGCACCGGTCGCCGTTGCGGGCTGCTGACGCCGAGAGTCCGGCAACTCCCATGAAGCTTCCCACCGATGCGGCGTCCACCGAGGTCTTTGCGGTGTACGGGGTTGAGCCGGAGATTCAGGCTTACGCCATGGCCAAGTATTCGCGGTCGGCGCTGTCGATGAAAGAATCGCTGCGCGAGATCAGCACGCAGAAGGCGGAGAAATTTCTCAACACATTTTATTTTCAGTACGGGCACCGCTCGATTGCCGACCTGGCTCATCTTGCTCTGGCGGTGGAGCGGCTCTCGATTCTCGCCGCGATTGAGTTGGCCGACGAGCAGCGCTGGGACGGGCAGGAGCGCTCCACTCGCTATCAGGATTTCAAGAAGAGTGGCTATTACACTCCGGATTTCGGTGCCGATCACGAGGCGCGAAGACTCTATCGCGAGACGCTGGATTTCCTTTTCGCCGAATATGAAGCGCTCTCGGCGCACATGGCGCAGCACCTGATCCGGATCACGCCCAAGCCTGCCGACATGAAGCAGGAAACATATGAACGCACGCTAAAGGCGCGGGCCTTCGACATCACGCGCTATCTGTTGCCGCTGGCCACGAACACTTCTCTGGGAGAAATCGTCAACGCGCGCACGCTGGAGACGCAGGTGGCGCATCTGCTCTCGCACACGCACAAAGAAGTGCGGCAGCTGGGCGAGTCACTGAAGAAGGCGGCAACGTCGGCGGCATACAACGTGAAGGCGGAGTCTCTGGAGAAGTTGGTTGCAGAAATTCGCGCCGTGGATCCGGCTCTGGGCGCGCGGGCCGAGCAGGAATTGCTGCATGAAGTGCGCGTAGCGCCGACGCTGGTGAAATATGCCGACCCGAATCCGTACGAAATGGAAACGCGGCGGGAATTGCGACAGGCGGCGCACGAGTTGATGAAGAGCGAGCCGGTTGCGCCCGCGAAGGCGATTGTCGATTTGCTCGATGACGAACCGCTCGAAGTCGAAATTGCGACCACGCTGCTTTACGAGCATTCGCATCATTCGTATCGCCAGCTGCGGCAGGCGCTGCAGGTTTCCGGAGAAAGATTCCGGCGCGAGATTATCGACCTGGGGCTGCGCCATCGCGGCCAGCACGACGACATGCTGCGCGCGTTCCGTGCCGGGC
>Ga0265356_1000058_pt1 | contig 18312 bp, 10 predicted proteins | sample NZE4metagenome_FD_189075 | JGI IMG/M metagenome (GOLD analysis project Ga0265356, IMG submission 189075) | Rhizosphere microbial communities from Maridalen valley, Oslo, Norway - NZE4 | ecosystem: Host-associated > Plants > Roots > Rhizosphere > Soil | place: Norway: Oslo | collected 2017-09-15
ACATGTATACACTAGGATTAGATGTAGATACAAGAGCATATTTTACAGCAGCGACTATGATAATAGCTGTACCTACTGGAATTAAAATATTTTCTTGATTAGCTACTTGTTATGGAGGAATAATAAGATTAACACCTTATATGTTATTTTCTTTAGGGTTTATTATAATGTTTACTATAGGAGGTCTTAGTGGTATAGTATTAGCTAATGCCTCACTTGATACTGCATTTCATGATACATACTATGTTGTTGCTCATTTCCATTATGTTTTAAGTATGGGTGCAGTATTTGGAATATTCAGTGGTTGATATTATTGATCACCTAAGATTTTAGGTTTATCATATAATGAAAATTTAGCAATAGTTCATTTTTGAACTTTTTTTATAGGAGTAAACTTAACATTTTTTCCACAACATTTTTTAGGTTTACAAGGAATGCCTAGAAGAATTGGTGATTATCCAGATGCATTTGCAGGATGAAATCTTATTAGTAGTTTAGGTTCAATGATATCAGTAATAGGTACATATGTTTTTGTATACATATTATATTCACAATTAATTTCAGGTAAATATGCATTAAGAAATATTTGAGAGTCTCCCAGATTCTATACAGATCTTTTAAGAAATGAAATTAATAGAGTAAATACAAGTATTGAATGATGTCTTAGTAGTCCACCAAAAGCACATGCATTTACTAATTTACCTTTGCAGAGTTAAATGACCAAAATCATATCTATTAACTAATTTACCTTTTTATGATAAAATATTAAGTTTTATTTGATATAATTAATTATTTAATATATTTAATTAACTTATTTAATAATTAATAATTAATGTCTAAAGTATTTTTTCATATATGTGATAAGTATTTAACAGAGATTACTAAATTATTTAATTAATATAAAGGTATTTATATAAAAATATCTAATTTATATTGCCATATTATTAGGAAATAAATATAATATTATATATCCTTAAAAAAATTTTGTATATAATGAAGTGAATTGAAGATTCTTAATAACTTTGTATATAAATAAATCAAATGAGTTATATATTTTAATAATAAATATATATTTATTATTGAAATAGATAGACTATAAATAAAGTAAATATATTTGCTTGAATATAGGGAAACCTTTCTCTAAGTCTATAAAAACAATATGAGCGTTAGTAAAAAGTACTGTGAAGGAATTATAATAGTAATCTTATAAGTAGTTCAAGTTTAAAAAATAAGAACGTACCTTTTGCATAATGGGTTAGCAAGTTAATATTTTATGCAAGCTATTAATAGCTTAGATAATACAATTTCAAAATAATTAAGTATAAGATATTATACCCGAAGCCTAGTGATCTTACTATAATCAGGAATTTAAGTCCGAACGGTTTACCGTTGTAAAGGTATCCGATGAATTATGGTAAGTTAGTGAAAGATAATTCTAACTAGGATAGCTGGTTTTCTGCGAAACCTATTTAAGTAGGTAATTTAAATTTAATCTTAACAGGTACAGTATTTAATCTCGTTAATAATTTATTATTATTAATTATATTGGGGAATTGTGAAAATTTTATCAGAGAGATTTAGACCTCGGAAAGGTGAAGATATTAAAAAAAATTTAAATAATCAGACATAAAGTGATAAGGTTATATGTCAAAAGGGGAACAGCCCAAAACAAGTATTTAAGGTTCCTAAATTATTATTAAGTGAAAAAAAAGATGTTTTATACTAAAACTATCAGTAAATAGGCTTAGATGCGGCCATTTTTTAAAGACCTCGTAATAGAGCACTGATATATTAATTTAAAAGTTTTTTTATTAATAAGTTGTTAAAATCCGATAATATAACGGATCTAAATAATATACCAATATCTTGTTTATAACAAAAATATAATTGATATTTTTATTATAAGGTAGCAGAACGTTGAAAATAATATTTAATTATAATTTCAAGTGATAATGCTAACAATGAGTAACGAAAAGTAATCTCGCCTTAAGCTTATGGAATTATAAATACGGTCTTTAAATATTAATTTCAAAAAATTAAATGATAAGTTTTTACCGTACCTAAAAACTACCTCAAGTAAGCAAGTAGAGAATATGAAGGCGTTTGAGTTAAAAATTATTAAGGAACTCGGCAAATTAACTCCGAAACTTAGGGATAAGGAGTACCAACCCTTATATACTATTATTCAATAAAATTATATATAAGGGATAGGAGGCATAGAATGGTGTTGTACGACTGTTTATTTAAAACAAAACACTTTGCATAAGATGATAAATCAAAGTATTAAGTGTGAATTCTGCCCAATATCGATTAGTTAATTAAAAATTTTAATTAATAAAAATTAAAATTTGAATGAATCCTCGATTAATGGCGGCCTTATCTATAAGGGTCTTAAGGTAGCGAAATACCTTGGCCGTTAAATGCGGTCGTGCATGAATGGAGTAACGATACAACAACTGTCTCAATAATTAACTCAGTGAAATTATTAATAGCAGTGCAGATACTGTTTACCTCTAGTTAGACGAGAAGACCCTATGCAGCTTTACTGTTACTAATTATTGATTATGACATGATAATATTTTAGTAATAAAAGGTATATTGTGTATTTGTACTTTATAAAAATGAAAAACCTTTATTTATCTATCATAAAACTTTTATATAGATTAATATAATATGTTAATATAAATAGTAATTAGAAGACAGTTTATGCGGGGCACAGATCCCATAAATAGTAACTGGGTATGTCCAATATAAGTTTTATATAAATATATATTTAGTTAATTAATTAACTAAATATATATTTAGTCAATAATTTAATTATAAAAATATATACAATTTATAAATTCAATTATTTTTTAAGTAAGATTTGAATTATATGGAAAATAATTTTAAATAAAATATAGCATTTTTAATTGTATAATGATATTTTATTATTATATAATATATTAATTAAAAAGTTTAATGGCTAAATCTTGCTTTACTGTTTGATTAACAAATCTTTCAGTTGCATAAGCAGGGCATATTATCACAAAACTCATTAAGGAAAGATTTTGGATTAAGGAATAAAGCTACGCTAGGGATATTATTTGTCCTCTAACAATAATATTGTTAGATATTAAACTGAATTAATTTCAAATAATATTTTATTAATATATTTGAAGCGAAACTTTTTTAAGTACGTTCAACGACTATTATATTATAATGTTATAATATAAAATTAAATTCAGGATTATTTTTAATATTGAAAGAAAAATTTATAGATTGTAAAAATTTATTTTTATTAATAATTATATAATTTCAAGTACTTTTATTAATGAATGACAAAATAGTATATATACTTACGATAAAAGAAAGTTAAATATTGTAATTTATAATAATAATATATTAAATATGTTATTTAATAGTTATTTTAATTTAAATAAAAATAGTAATAATAAAAGGAATAATAGTAATAAAAATATAATTTTTATATATAATATATTAGATATGTTTGTAAATATAAATAATACTATATTAAATAATAATTTTTTTAATATAATTAAAAGTAATTATAAATTTAATTTTATAAATAAGCAATATTTATATATTATTAAAAGAAAAAAAATATTAATTAAATGGAAAAAAAAATTATTATTTAATAGAAATAAAAATATAATTAATAAATATAAGATATTATCTATGTCACTAAAAAAAATATTTACATCTGTACCTAAAGTAAAACATACAAATAATAACATATATATATTATTATTTATGTTTAATAGAAATAGAATATATTTAAAAAAGATATTAAAAAAATTAAAATTAATTATAATAAAAAGAAAATTAATAAAAGAAAAAGAAATTGATTTACAAATATATATATACAATATATTACATTTAAATATTTTATTAAAAAAAACTTTAAATAATAAAAACATAATTATATTTTTAAAAAAATATTTTTTAGCAAAGACATTTTTAAATAATTTTAAATTAAATAATTTAAATTTAACTAATTTAAAAAAAATAATTTATAAAATATATTTAAAAAATATTTATATTAATATTATTAATATAAATTATGTATATATGGAAAACAATATATTTGTAAATGCTTTAATAAATAAACTTAATGATAGGAAAAAAAAAGCGTTAAGAATACTAAAACAAGGATTAAAATTAATAAAAATAGCACAATTAGATCCAAATTTTTTAAAAGAAAAAGGAAAAAAGATTAAAAATAATATAAAAATCGATAATTATAAATATATAAATTATATTTATTCATATTTAGAAGATAAATATAATACCTTATTTAAATATATGAAAAATATGCACATAATAGGTGTATCATTAGAAGCTAAAGGAAGACTTACTAGAAGAATGACAGCTTCAAGATCTCTTCATAAATTTAGATATAAAGGTAATTTGAAAAATATATATTCTTTTAATTTTGGATTACCTATATCTTTAAATTTGGGATCAATTAAATCTAATATTACCAAAAATAAAAAAGATGGGAAAAATAAAAATGGATCATTTAGTATATTAAGTTTAATTAATACTTACTAAACATAATGATTAATATCAATATTAATAATAATTAATAAATAGTCTGAACCTTTTTGAAAAAAATGGATTTATTAATTTTAACAAAATGAACAGGCTGATAGCGCCAGAGAGTACAAATTGGGTGCGCTGTTTGGCACCTCGATGTCGGCTTAGCTCATCCTCATGAATGTAAGAGATATGAAGGGTTTGACTGTTCGTCAATTAAAGAGCTACACGAGCTGGGTTAAATACGTCGTGAGACAGTATGGTTTCTATCTTCTAGAGGAAAATAAAGTAAAATAAAATAGTAACTTTCGTACGAAAGGAGTTAGTTATATTAATCTATGGTTTACTAGTTGCGTAGAATTATTATATTTACTTAAATTATATATATATAAATTTTATGCATAGCTAGAACGCTACATTAATTAAAAATAAATATTGAATATATATAGATATGAAATTTATTTTATTATACTTATTTAAAACGTAGAAAAATACTACGATATAGGCTTTATATTATTAAAGTACTAATTTTTTTCTAATAAATCATAATTTATTAGAAAAAACTATATATTATATATATCTATATATAAGTAAGTAATTATATATATTACCTTGTTAACATAAAAGTAATGTAATCGTTTTGTAATCGGGATAAATAAGTGCAAATCTTATACAAGGTTAATGTGGAATAATGTAAGAAACATATTTGACTCATGATTAAAATATAAAGGTTCAATTCCTTTTTCCGCATAAAAGGCTATAGCTTAATAGGTAAAGCAAGCTGCTCATGATAGCTTAGATGAGTGTTCAATTCATTCTAGCCTTACATCCGAATGCTGGAATAGGTAGACAGGATAAGCTTAAGCTTTATTGATAATATCATAAACGTTCAAGTCGTTTTTCGGATAGACCCATTGGTCCAAAGGTTAAGACTAAACTTTTTCAATGTTTAAATAAGGGTTCAAATCCCTTATGGGTTATAAGGGGGATATGGTTTAATTGGTAAAACTATGATTTTGCATATCATTAATTTAGGATCGAATCCTAATATCTCCAATAACATAAAGATAATATTGTTTTTTGGCTTAAGAAGCTCAATAGGTTGAGCGAGACTCTGAAGATGTCTAGGTAATAAGTTCAAATCTTATCTTAAGCATTATGGGTATGCTGAAATTGGTAACCAGGTTTCTTTTAGGCAGAGATGGTAATACCTTACAAGTTCAATTCTTGTTACCCATAATTAGGTGGATATAATTCAATAGGTAGAATAACTGAATGTGGTACAGATTGTTCCCTGTTCAAGTCAGGGTATCCTCCTTATAGCCAAGATAGTTTAATAGGTTAAAACATTAATTTCATGCATTAATAATGAGGATTCAAATTTCTCTCTTGGTAATTATATAAAGGAAGGTGCCGTTTGTTGGTATAACGGGTTGAGCTGTAAACTCAATAGCTATAGCTATCAAAGGTTCAATTCCTTTTCTTCCTATAAACTCTCATTAGCTTAATAGGCAAAGCAAGATACTTCTAATATCTAGATATTAGTTCAATTCTTTTATGAGAGATTTTATGTATTTAAAATAGGAAAATCTAGAACTTGTAATATTTAAAAATAAATAATAAATTTACAGAAAATATTAGTATATATTTTATATATTATGAAAAAACCAATTAGTTTTTTTAAAGATAAATGTTGTAAACATTAACTAGGTTATTTTAATTCATAATAATGTGTTATAGACTAAAGGCAAGTCATAAATCTTTGATATTTACTATAAGTGTTCAAATCACTTTAACACAAATAATGAATGGATTAGTTAAAAGGTATAATAAAATAGTACGAATATAATGTTAAAGGTTCAAATCCTTTATCCATTTTAAAGATTTTAGTTTAATGGTAAAACATGTGTCTTTTAATCACTATAATTTAGGTTCAAATCCTAGAAATCTTAATAGTTATAAGTTAATGGTAGACTATTCATTTTCCACATGATAAGTACCGATTCAAATTCGGTTAACTATAAGGGTTAATAGTTAATAGGTAAACGATTTTCTTGTCACGAAAATATATGTCGGATCAAAACCGACTTAACCCGTTAGGAAAAGTATTCATAGGTAAGATAAAGTATTTGCTAAATACTATGTTATACATTGGATGTTCGAATCATCTCTTTTCCTTTAAAGAGTATAATTTAATTGGTAAAATATAAAGCTTCAAACTTTAATTTTTTAGTTCAAATCTAGATACTTTTGAGAGAATTGGCTGAGTGGTTTAAGGCGATAAGCTTGAAACTTATTTGATATAATATATCACATCTGTTCAAATCAGATATTTTCTGTAGCCAAAAGGCGTTAATTAAATAAATAACAATATTTAATAAATGAAATTTATTTTTATTTAAAATTGTTAATTTTAAACCTAAAGAAAAAAAGAAATTAACTCAATGGTAGAGTAATCGTCTTACACACGAAGGGTTAAGGGTTCAAATCCCTTATTTCTTAGCTTTAAAAAGCCATAGTAAAAAACAATATTTATAATCAATAAATTTTCACAATTATTTTATTAAAAAAAATGTTGACTGCACTAATTATTTTTTTGATATCTATTTTGGGTTTTGTTTTAAATAGAAAAAATATTATTTTAATGTTAATTTCTATAGAAATTATGTTATTATCTATAACTTTTATTATATTAATTAATTCTTTAGGATTTGAAGATATAACAGGACAAATTTTTGCTATATATATTATTGTTATTGCTGCAGCAGAATCTGCTATAGGTCTAGGTATATTAGTAGCTTTTTATAGATTAAGAGGGACTGTGAGTATTCGATTTTAGTAAAGATATTATAATAAATGCAAATATATTATTTTTATATTTAGGTAATATTTTATTAACATTTATTATATTTATAATAAATGTTAATATAGCTAAAATAAATAAGGAATTTAAGTCAGGATAATATAAAAAAGGATCTTTAATATTATCTGATAATAATATTAGAGAATTTGAAAATTCTTTCAGAAATACAAGAAATAATTAATAACTTTTATTATATTAATTATTTTTAATTAATATAATAAAAGTTATAGATAATAACATAATTAATAATAAATAATTTTCATATAATCATTTTTAAATAAAATAAATGAGAATATTAAAAAATAATCCTATTTTAAAGTTAGTTAATTCATATGTAGTAGATGCATCACAACCTTCTAATTTAAGTTATTTATGAAATTTTGGTTCATTATTATTATTTTGTTTAATTATACAAATAGCTACAGGTGTAACTTTAGCTATGCATTATAATGGTAGTGTAATAGAAGCGTTTAATTCTATTGAACATATTATGAGGGATGTTAATAATGGATGATTAATAAGATATTTACATGCTAATACAGCGTCTGCCTTTTTCTTTTTAGTTTACATGCATATAGGTAAAGGAATATATTATGGATCTTATAAAAATCCTAGAACTTTAGTATGAGTAATAGGTACTGTAATTTTTATAGTAATGATTGGAACTGCTTTTTTAGGTTATGTCTTACCTTATGGTCAAATGTCATTATGAGGAGCTACAGTAATTACTAATTTAATGAGTGCTATACCTTGATTAGGTCACAGTATTGTTGAATTTATATGAGGTGGTTTTTCAGTTAATAATGCTACTTTAAATAGATTTTATTCTTTACATTATTTATTACCTTTTATATTAGCGGTATTAATATTATTACATTTAATATCTTTACATGATAAAGCTGGATCAGGAAATCCATTAGGTATAGGTAATTATGTAGATAGAATTGCTTTCTCACCTTATTATGTATTTAAAGATTTTATTACTATTTTTATTCTTATATTTGTATTAGGTATATTTGTTTGTTTTGCACCTAATATGTTAGGAGATAGTGAAAATTATGTAATGGCTAATCCTATGCAAACACCTCCTGCTATAGTTCCTGAATGATATCTTTTACCTTTTTATGCAATATTAAGATCTATACCTAATAAATTATTAGGTGTAATAGCTATGTTTTCTGCTATATTAATAATAATGTCTATGATATTATTAGATATTAATAAAATTAGAGGTTTCCAATTTAGACCTTTAAGTAAAATATTTTTTTATTATTTTTGTGCTATTTTTATAGCTTTATTGATATTAGGTGCAAAACATGTAGAGAGTCCGTTTATAGAATATGGACAAGTATTAACTTTATCATATTTTTTATATTTTTTAATAATAATTCCTTCTATATCTTACATAGAAAATAAAATTATTATATATTCTATAAAAAATTATGTATAATATATATATAATTATATATATATATATTAATATAATTTATAATTATCCTTTAATATATTTATAAGGTTATATATTTTATAATAATGTTGTATTTATATATCACTGATAGTATATCTCTTTATGTAAATTTAACAATATTAGAATTTTTAATAGTACTATTTACTATATTTATAATAATTAATAGAAATCCTATTATATCAGTTTTATTTTTAATTGGTTTATTTTTATTTGTAGCAATTTATTTAATAATAATAGGTTTAAGTTTTATAGGATTATCTTATTTATTAGTATATATTGGAGCAGTATCTATATTATTTCTATTTATATTAATGCTAATAGATATTAGAATATCTGAATTACATACTGAAACTAATAATAGTATATTTTTAAGTTTATTAATAGGTATACTTTATTATAATATAATAAGTAGTAATATATATTATCATAATATAATATTTAATATAAATAAAATTAAAGTATATGAATCAAGTAATATAAAACATTCTTTGTATAATATATGAGATGGATCTTTAATAGAAAACTTTGATATTATAAGTATAGGTAATATACTTTATACTAATCTATCATTATGATTAATTATATCTTTACTAATTTTATTATTAGCAATGATAGGTTCTATAAAAATAAATATTAAATAATTTAAATTATTTATATATAAATTTAATTCTTAATAAAAAAAATTTTAAAATGAATACTCAAAAATTTATAATGTTTTATAGTAATAAATATATATATTTATGTGATTCACCTAAACCTTGAGGTTTATATTTTCAAGATAGTGCGAGTCCTCAAATGGAAGCAATAATAGAATTACATAATTATGTAATGTATTTTTTAATAATAATATTATTTGCAGTAATGTGAATTTTATTTACTGCTGTTATAAAATTTTATTATAATAAATTTAGTAATATATATTTAAATCATGGTACATTAATAGAATTAATATGAACAATTAGTCCTGCTTTAATATTAATATTAATTGCATTTCCTTCATTTAAATTATTATATATAACAGATGATGTTACTGATCCTGAGATAAGCTTAAAAGTAGAGGCTCATCAATGATATTGAAGTTACGAGTATGCAGATTTTCTAGATAATGATGATGACTTTATTATGTATGATTCATATATGATTAATGAATCAGAATTAGAAAAAGGGAGATTAAGAATGTTAGAAGTGGATAATAGAATAATTTTACCTGAATTAACTCATGCTAGATTTAATATTTCATCTACAGATGTTATACATTCCTTAGGTTGCCCTAGTTTAGGATTAAAATGTGATGCTTATCCTTATAAATCTAATCAAATTTCAGTATATTCTAATAGAGAAGGTGTTTATTATGGTCAATGTTCAGAAATATGTGGTATATGACATAGTTCTATGCCTATAGTTATAGAATCAGTGTCTTTAGAAAAATTTTTAGTATTTTTAAAAAGTCAATAATGTTAATTTATTCTATAATATCATTAATTATGTCTAATGCTATAAATAATAGACGAGATAGTTCAATTTTATATTCGAGAGCATGTATATTTATATTAATATGTTCTTTACTAATTTTATATAATAATTTTTATTATAATTTTATAATAAATGGTGTTATACTATATAATGGATTATTATGTATAGAAAATTATATAATTATATTTGTTATGTTTATATTAATATTATCTACTTTTATTATATCAATGAATTCAGTTTTTCCTTTAAAAAAGATTAAATATATTAATTTAACTTTGGAATCTGTATTTAAAAATTTTAAATTAAAAAATTATCAGAAATTATTAATTTCTGATAATAATAATGTATATAATTATGACAAAATTGTTAAAAATTATATGTCAGAACAATATAGGATAATAGAATATCCTTTAATAATATTATTTTGTATTATTGGGGCTATTTTTCTTATGTCAAGTTTTGATATAATATCTATATTTTTGTCTATAGAATTACAAAGTTATGCTTTATATTTAATATGTTCTATTTATAGAAATTCTGAATCATCAATTAGTGCAGGATTAACATATTTTTTATTAGGGGGACTATCGTCATGTATTATATTATTAGGTATTAGTTTACTCTATATAAATTCTGGATCTACAAATTTAGAAAATTTATATATTATAAATAATATATCTGATATATTTACACAAAGTTTATCTAACAATTATAATAATTTATTTATAGACTTTATAATAAATAAAGATAATATATTGTTTATGGAAATATATTCATCTTTATTTACACAATATTTATATTTACAAATATCTTTGGTAATTATGTCAGTAGGATTTTTATTTAAAATATCATCAGCACCTTTTCATTTTTGAAGTCCTGATGTTTACGATGCAATTCCTACTATAGTCACCACTTTTGTAGCTATTATACCTAAAATATCAATAACAATATTTTTATATAAATTAATATATTATACATCATCAGATATAATATCATTACCTTGAATAAATAATATAATATTATCTTCTATATTATCTTTAATAATAGGATCAATATTAGGTTTAACTCAATATAGAATAAAAAGATTATATGCTTATAGTACTATATCTCATTTAGGATTTATATTATTAGGATTAAGTATAAACAATTTAGAATCAAGTAAAGCTATGTTTTTTTATATAATACAATATTCAGTTTCAAATTTAAATGCTTTTATTATATTAATATGTATAGCTTATACTTTACGAAATTATACAATTAATAATAATAATAATACTAATATTAAAGACACTAATTATTCACCCATACAATTATTATCTCAATTAAAAGGATATTTTAATATAAATCCATTAATAGGAATTAGTTTATCTATAACACTATTTTCTTTTGCAGGAATTCCACCTTTAATAGGTTTTTTTGCAAAACAGATGATTTTAACTGCAGCTATAAACAATGGATTTATTATAACAACTTTTATAGCTATTATAACTAGTGTTATTAGTGCAGTATATTATTTAGTAATCGTAAAAATGATATTTTTTGATAAATCTAATTTCTTATTAATACATGAAGAATTATTAGATAAAAAAAATTATAGTTATATAATATCTAGTTTTTATTCATTTACAATATCTATATTTACTTTATTAATAATATTATTTATATTTTTTGATCAAGAAATATTAAAATTAATAAATATTATATAATGTATTTTTTCATTATAATAATATTTAAATTGTAATTTAAATGTAGCAATAAAATAATAAATTATTATAAAAAATGACATATTCATTATTATTTATTCCATTACTTGGAATACTAATTATAACAACAAATTATTTAAAAAAAAGTGATATAAGATATATAGGATTACTGATATCTATATTAAATTTAATATTATCTTTGATAATATTTATATTATTTGATTTTTCAAATATAGATTATCAGTATATACAAGAAATAAAGGAATTTTATGGATTGAATATATATATAGGTATAGATGGTATATCTATATATTTTATTTTATTAACTACATTAATTATGCCTTTAGTTTTACTGTCTAATTGATATTCTATAACTGAGAATAAAAAATCTTATATAATAATAATATTATTATTAGAAACACTATTATTAGGAGTATTTTTAGTGTTAAATATATTTGTATTTTATATTTTTTTTGAAAGTACTTTAATTCCATTATTCATATTAATTGGAATGTATGGTTCAAATAATAAAGTTAGAGCGAGTTTTTATTTATTTTTATATACATTATTAGGGTCATTATTTTTATTAATATCAATATTATATATATTAACATTAATAGGATCAGCAGATTTTGATATATTGTATAAAATTAATTTCAATTTTAATACTCAAATAATATTATTTATAGGTATTTTTATAGCATTAGCAGTAAAAACGCCAGTAATATTTTTAAATAATTGATTATTAAAAGCACATGTTGAATCACCATTAGGAGGTAGTATAATACTAGCAGCAATAGTTTTAAAATTAAGTTTATATGGAGTACTAAGATTAATATTACCTATATTACCTAAATCTTTTATAAATTTAACATATATAATATATGTAATAGGCGTTATTACTGTTATATATGCTAGTATAAGTACATTAAGAACAATAGACATAAAAGAATTAATAGCTTATAGTTCAGTATCCCACGCTTCCATATATTTATTAGCTGCATTTAGTAATACTATACAAGGATTAGAAGGAAGTATATTATTGGGATTAGGACATGGATTTGTTTCTTCAGGATTATTTATATGTGTAGGAGGAATATTATATGACAGATCTCATACAAGATTGATATCAGTATACAAAGGTTTAACTCAAATAATGCCTATTTTTTCTATAATATTTTTTATATTATGTTTAGGTAATGCGGGAACACCTTTATCTTTAAATTTTATAGGAGAATTTTTAAGTTTATATGGAATATTTGAAAGATTGCCTTTATTAGGTATATTTGCAAGTACATCTATAATTTTTTCTGCAGGTTATACTATATATATGTTTAATAGAACAACATTTGGAGGTAATTATTCTAAATTTTTTATTATAAATATAATAGATCTAACAAAACGAGAATTTTTAATACTAATTATATTAACATTATTTACTATTATATTAGGAATATATCCTTCATTAATTATTGACGGATTGAATTATAATATATCAAATTTAATATATAATTATATAAATTAAATTTGATATATTAATAGTTTAGAAAATTATTTTTTAAGAAATAATTCTTAAATTAAAAAAATGTTGAGTTTGGTGATGGCTCTGATTGAGTGCTATTCAAATGTTTGACACATGCTAATTATATTTTAGTTAATTTTACTAAAAGAATAGTGAACAGGTGAGTAAATAATTTTCTACCTTAAAAAAATATATACTTTATTTTTAAGATGTCGTTTTTATAACGGAAAATTTATTAAGGTAATGGCTTAAAGATACAACTCTTATATCCGTAGTTGAAACTTAAAGGTTGATCAACCACATTGGGCCTGGAAAAATCCCAATACTTTGTACAGCAGTGAAGAATATTGGTCAATAATTTAATGATTGAACCAGCAACTTGGAAGATAATGATCTGGTAAAATAATGAATAATGACAAATATTTACTAAAAGTCTTGACCAAATCTTGTGCCAGCAGTCGCGGTAATACAAGAAAGACAAGTATTTTTCATCTTTATTAGGTTTTAAGGGTAAGTAGATAGACATTTTAAATAAATATCTAGAGTTAGAAAAAGAAGTTTTAGTAAGAATGGTGTAAAGATAAAATTTTTTAATATCATTAAGACTGATAATTGTGAAAACAATACTTTTAAATAACTGACATTAAGGTACGAAGGCTTAGATACCGAATAGGATTAGATACCCTAATAGCCTAAGCAGACAATAATGAATGCCATAATTTATTTATTTAAATAAATTATAAATAAAAGTGAAAGCATTCCACCTCATGAGTAATTCGGCAATGTAGGAATTGAAATCACTAGACCGTATATAAAACCAGTAGTGAGGTATGTTATTTAATTCGATGATCCGCGAAAAACCTTACCATAACATGAATATTAATAATATGTATTTAATACAAGCGTTGCACGGCTGTCTTTAGTTTATATCGTAAGAGAAGGAATATATTCCGATAATAGATGTAAACCTTACTATTAATTATATTTAATTGTATTAGGATTAAGACAAGTCATCATGACCTTAACTTAGTTATGGGCTATAGACGTGCTGCATATACTTAGACAAAAGGGTGTAAAATTGTAAGATTTAACTAATCCAAAAAATAAGAGATAAAAAAATATTATAATCTGAAACTCGATTATATGAAATAGGAATTACTAGTAATCGTAAATCATAATGTTACGGTGAATTATATCTTATATAGGTACTAACCACTCGTCAGGCGCTGAAAAAGATGTATGCAATAAGTTTAATTATAATATTATCTCTATTAATTTATTATATTATATATAATATAAAATAATTTTCGTATGTGTAATCTTAATTGGTGTTAAGTCGTAATAAGGTTCGTGTAATGGAAGCTGCACGGAATTAATAATAAAGACTTTTTATAGCTCTTATAGCTTAACGGTAGAGCGGAATACTGTTAATGTTCTTGTTGAATGTTCAATTCATTCTAAGAGCTTCATTTCGGATTAGAGCCAGGTAGGTTAGGCGTCTCTTTTGGGTAGAGATATTGTTATGTTCAAATCGTAATAATCCGAATAAGATTTTTTAGCTTAATAGGTAAAGCGTACTTTTGATGAAAGTATTATTCATGTTCAAGTCTTGAAAAAATCAACTGTATTAATAAATAAATATTTATTAATTTGTAAAATAAAAACAATAATTATTTTTATTTTCTATTGAAAAGTAATAAATTTTTATATTACTAGATTAAGATGAATAATAAATAAAATACTATGAATTTTAATAATATCGAAATATTTACTCCTTTAGATCAATTTGAAATAAGAGATTATATAATGATTGATGCACCTATATTAGCAAATATACATATATCTTTGACAAATATAGGGTTATATATTATTGTAGCTTTTAGTATAATTGTTATACTTTTAGCTGTTATAAATAAATATCCTAAATTTGTTTATAAAAGTTGAGTTTTATCTAAAGAATGTTTATATGATACAATATGCAATGTGATAATTAATCAAATAAATAAATATAAAGGACAATTATATTTTCCATTTATGTTTACTTTATTTTTATTTATATTAATAAATAATTTAATAGGTTTAGTGCCTTATAGTTTTTCTGTAACTAGTCATTTTATATTAGCATTTTCTTGAAGTTTTACTATTGTAATTGGTACTGTAGTATTAGGTACTACTATACATAATTTGAAATTTTTAAGTTTATTTGTACCTCAAGGTTGTCCATTATTTTTATTACCTTTCTTAATTTTAATTGAAACTATATCATTTATATCTAGAAATTTTTCTTTAGGTTTAAGATTAGCTGCTAATATGTTAGCAGGTCATATGTTGTTATTTATATTAAGCGGATTAACTTTAAATATATTTAAAGCAGGTTTTATAGGATTTATAGGGGTTTTACCATTATTATTTATAATAGCTTTCTCTTTTTTAGAATTAGGAATAGCTTTTATACAAGCTCAAGTTTTTATAGTGTTAAGTTCTGGATATATAAAAGATTCTATTGATTTACATTAAAAAAATAAAATATTTACAATAAATTTTCTATTAGTTATTTTAATAATAATTAAATAATAAAAATAGTTAATTTGATATTAATATTATATCATTATTTTTTTTAATACATATATATATATTATCTTATTACATATAATTATATAAAACATTTATTTTTTTATGTTATTCTTAAATTATATTATTTCTATTATAGAAATACTGATATTGATATTACCTATATTATTAACTGTAGCTTTTATTACTATAGCTGAGAGAAAAACAATGGCTAGTATGCAAAGAAGGTTAGGTCCAAATATTGTTGGATATTATGGTTTATTACAACCATTTGCTGATGCATTAAAACTTTTAATAAAAGAATATATATCTCCAACTCAGGCAAATATTATTCTTTTTTTCCTAGGACCTTGTATAACTTTAATATTTTCATTATATGGTTACGCAATGATTCCTTTTGGTCCAGGTATTACTATTAATGATTTTAATTTAGGTTTATTATATATGTTAGCAGTTTCTTCTTTAGCTACTTATGGTATTTTATTAGCAGGTTGATCTGCTAATTCTAAATATGCTTTTTTAGGGTCATTAAGAAGTACAGCTCAGTTAATTAGTTATGAATTAATATTAAGCTCTGCTTTATTATTAATAGTGTTAATTACAGGAACTTTAAATTTAAGTGTTATAATAGAGATGCAAAAAATAGTTTGATCAATTTTACCTTTATTACCATTATTTGCTATATTTTTTATAGCATCTATAGCAGAAACTAATAGAGCTCCCTTTGATTTAGCAGAAGCTGAATCAGAATTAGTGAGTGGGTTTATGACAGAACATGCAGCAGGAATATTTGTATTTTTTTTCCTAGCTGAATATGCTAGTATTATTTTAATGTGTATACTAATAACTATTATATTATTAGGTGGGTATGAAATAATATCTATTATAGATTTTTTTAATAAGTTCATTAATTTTTTTGTTAATAATATATTTTTTATAATTTCAATTATACATATTTATGTAAGTGAAATTAGTTTGGTTTTTAATAAATTTATTGTAAATATATTATCAAATTACAATAATTATATTTATATATATATTAAAGAAGATTTAATTAATTTAATTAACTATTTATATATATCTTTTTTTTTTAATCCATTTATATTAAGTTTTTTAAATATATTTATAATAGGGTTTAAATCTTGTTTATTGATATTTACATTTATATGAGTTAGAGCTAGTTATCCTAGAATTCGTTTTGATCAATTAATGTCATATTGTTGAACTATATTATTACCTATTATTATAGCTATAATAATTTTTATTCCTTGTATATTATATAATAAAGATATAATACCTTGTATTATATCTTTATTATAATTAATATATTATTTTTCAATAATGGTTAATTAAAAAAATTAATAACATGAATACTTTTTCTTTATATATATATATTATATTAATAATATCCGTTTTATTATTATCAATAAATTTAATATTTTCAACTCATAATCCTTATATGGAAAAAAAAACTGCATTTGAATGTGGTTTTCATTCTTTTTTAGGACAAAATAGAACACAATTTACTATATCATTTTTTATATTTGCTTTATTATTTTTATTATTTGATTTAGAAATTCTATTAATATATCCATATACTATAAGTGCTTATAATAACGGAGGTTATGGTTTAATAATAATGTTGATATTTTTTGTATTATTAACAATAGGATTAATATACGAATTAGGTAAAAAAGCTTTAACTATTAATTCAAAACAGAATAGAATTTTATAAATAATAAAATTAGGATTAAATATCTTTAATAATAATTTTAATAAAAACAGTTTTATTATTAATAATTTTTACAAAAACGTAAAATATAAGTGTATAATATATCCTTTTATTTAAATATATATATATATTTAAAATGATTTTTAGTACTAAATAATTATTATGATATTAAATATTAATAACAATTCAGTAAGAACAATTGAATATCAAGCTCATCCTTTTCATATGGTTTCGCCTTCTCCTTGACCAATTTTAACTAGTATTAGTATATGGATGCTAACTACTTCAGGTGCATTTAGTATGCATGTATTTAAAAATACAGGTATTATATTTTTTATATCATTATTTTTACTTGTTTATTCTATGAGTTTATGATTTAGAGATGTTATAGCAGAAGGTACTTATTATGGACATCATACTTCTGCAGTTCAGAAAGGTATA
>Ga0265356_1000060_pt1 | contig 18001 bp, 19 predicted proteins | sample NZE4metagenome_FD_189075 | JGI IMG/M metagenome (GOLD analysis project Ga0265356, IMG submission 189075) | Rhizosphere microbial communities from Maridalen valley, Oslo, Norway - NZE4 | ecosystem: Host-associated > Plants > Roots > Rhizosphere > Soil | place: Norway: Oslo | collected 2017-09-15
ACGATACCGGCTTGACCGCCGTTGATGATTGGCGCTGAGGCCCACGACCCATTCGCGCCGTTGTTGTTGACCGTGAACGTACCGCCGGCGAGATCGTCGACGCCGAGCTTTCCTTTGCGCGCCTTCTCGATGAGCTCGCCGGCCGCGAGCGCAATGCCTTTGATCGAGAGCTTGTCGGCGCGCCGGATAACCGGAACGACGAGATTGGTGGCCAGCCCGATCGCAATGCCGATATTTACTTCGCCGTTGACGTAGATGCTCGGTTGGGCGGAGGCGCTCGCCGGCACGAATCGAGCGTTCATCAACGGAAAGGCGCCCAGCGACTCGACGACCGCGCGAATGAAGAAGGGCAGCAGCGTGAGCTTGTAGCCGCTCTCGCGTTCGAAGCGGTCCTTTTCGCGGACGCGCCAGCTCCAAACATTGGTGACATCGACCTCGACCATCGACCACGCGTGCGGCGCCGAATGCTTGCTTTCGACCATGCGCTCGGCGATGATTCGGCGAGCCTGCGTGAGCGTAACGGTGCTTCCCGGGATCGGTTGTGCGTAGGTTGAGGTTCGCGTCGCCGCCGGCGAAGGCGCTGCATTGACCGCCGCGAGCACGTCGTCGGCGGTGACGCGGCCGTTCGAACCGCTTCCCTTGATCGCGCGAATGTCGATGCGATGCTCGCGCGCCAGCCGTCGAACCGCCGGCGAGGCACCGCGCAAGGCGCTCTCGCTCTCAACGCTCTCCGAAGCGGCGGCAGCCGGTGCGCCGTTGGGTGAGGAAACGGCCGGCGCAGCGGGGGCCGAAGACGCGACGGGCGCGGCAGCTGCGGCGGGCGCGGCAGTTGCAGCCGGCGCCGCGGTTGCGGCGGCTTTCGCCGCTCCGGCTTCGTCGATCACGGCGATCGGCGTACCAGTCGCAACGGTCTCACCTTCCTTGACCAATAGCTCGCGAATCGTCCCCGTAACGGGCGACGGGACGCCGGCGTTGACTTTATCGGTCGAAACCTCGACGAAGTCTTCGTACTTGTCTACCGAATCGCCGACACTCTTGAGCCATTGTGCCACCGTACCTTCGGTGACGGTTTCACCCAGCTGCGGCATCGTTATCGTCGTTGCCATGCTTAGAAGTTCACCATTGCGCGCATTGCATCAGCCATTTCAGCGGGAGACGACATGAACTCTTCCTCGAGCGGCAGGGCGTAGCCCATCGAGGGCACGTCCGGACCGCAAAGACGCCGGATCGGCGCATCGAGTAAAAAGAGGGCCTCTTCGGCCACCATCGCGCTGATCTCGGCGCCGATGCCGCCAAACTTGTTGTCTTCATGAACGATCAGCAGCTTGCGCGTCTTCTCGACGCTGTTGAGAATCGCCGTCTTGTCCATCGGGCGGATCGATCGCAAATCGATCACCTCGACCGACAGGTTCTCTTCCTGTAAGCGTTGCGCCGCTTCGAGCGCCCAGTGCAGATAGAGCCCGTAGGACACCACGGTCAACTGCGTGCCCGCCTTGCGGACGTTGGCCTTACCGAGCGGAATCGTGTAATGGCCGTCGGGCACTTCGCCTTTGATTAGCCGATACGTTTTCTTGTGCTCCAAAAAGAGCACGGGATCCGGATCGTCGATCGCGGCGTTGAGCAGACCCTTTACGTCGTCGGGAAATGAAGGCGCGACGATTTTTAAACCGGGAACGTGATAGAAGAGCGCTTCGATGGAAACTGAGTGAGAGAGGGCTCCGCGAACGCCGCCACCGTAGGGCGTGCGAATCACGAGCGGACACGTATACTCTCCGTTCGAGCGATAGCGTATTTTCGCGGCCTCGCCGACGATCTGGTTGAACGAAGGATAGATGAAGTCGGCGAACTGAATCTCTGCGATCGGACGCAAGCCTTCCATCGCCATGCCGACTGCGATCCCGACGATCGAAGCCTCGGCGATCGGCGTATCGATGACGCGTCGCTCGCCGAACTCACCGATGAAGTCCTTCGTGATCAAAAAGACGTTGCCGCGCGCCCCGACGTCCTCGCCGAGGATCACGGTCCGCTCGTCGTTCTTCATCGCTTCGTAGAGCGTCGCGCGAACCGCCTCGACGTTGTTCATCACCGTCGAGTTTGCACTGCTTACGACTGCCACGGTTCCCACGCTCCTTCGTAGACGTGTTTGTAAAGATCGGTGGGCTCGGGATAGGGCAGCGCCTCCGCCGAGTCCGTCGCTTCGTTCGTTTCACGCAAGACGTCTTTGCGCATGGCCGTAACGTCCTCGGGGGTCATGATGCCACGCTCGAGCAGCACCGTTTCGAAGGCCGGCACGGGGTCGTCTTTGCGCCGTTCCTGCACGACCTCGCGCGTGCGATATGTGAGATCGTTATCGTCGGTCGAATGGGCGAGGTAGCGGTAGCAAGTCCCCTCAACGAGCGTTGGCCCTTCCCCCGCACGCGCGCGGTCCATCGCTTCCTTCACCGCCGCATAGGTTTCGATCGGGTCGAAGCCGTTGAAACGCCGGCCGGGCATGCCGTATCCGGCCGCGCGCTTCCATATCTCGGGCTGCGCCATCTGTTTTTCCAGTGGCGTCGAGATCGCCCACTCGTTGTTCTCGACGAGCATAACGAACGGCAGCTTGTGCACGGCGGCGAAGTTCATGGATTCATGCCACTCGCCTTCGCTCGTGGTTCCGTCGCCGCAGGTCGCCAAGACGGCGCGCCCAGTCTCTCCGCGATACGCAAACGCGAAAGCGGCACCGACGGCGTGCGGCAAATGCGCCGCGAGAATCGATGAGAACGACATCAGGCCCGCAGCTTTTGAAGAATAGTGATTGGGGAACTGTCGCCCGCCGTTGTGATCTTCCGCTCGTGCGAAGATCGAGAGCAAGATTTCGAACGGCGAGAGTCCGATGCCCAGGCAGAGCCCGAGATCGCGATAGTAGGGAGCGAGAATGTCACGCCCGCGATTGAAGGCCATCGCGGCCCCGGCTTGCAACGCTTCGTGCCCTTCGCTGCCCAGCGCAAAGGGAACCTTGCCTTGCCGGTTGAGCTGAAATCCACGATTGTCGAGCTGTCGCTGCAAAAGCATATTGCGGAACATATCGCGCAACTGCTCGTCGCTCAATCCGTGACGCTCGAGACTTCCCGTTCGTAAATCCGTCGTAGCCATCGTTCTTCCTATTGCGCGCGTTGTACGGTCCACGGTTCCCAGCCCTCGGCATAGACCTTCTCATACAGGTCGGCTGCGTCCGGATAGGCCATTGCTTCCGCCCGGTCCGTGGCGTCGTTGGTCTCTTCGAGGACGCTCCGCTTCAATGCTTCCACCTGCTCGGCGCTCAGGACGGCGTGCTCGACCAGGAGCCGCTCGAAGCACGGGACGGGGTCGTCTTTGCGGCGTGCCTGGACTTCATCGGGCGAACGGTACGTGCGATCGTCGTCGTCGGTCGTGTGCGAGAGAAAACGATAGCACTTGGCTTCCACCAACGTCGGGCCACCACCGGAGCGAGCCCGCCGCATCGCTGCCCCGACCGCGGCATAGCAGGCGATTGGATCCATTCCGTCCACGGCGGCTCCGGGCACCCCGTAGCCCTCGGCGCGCTTAAAGACGTCGGGCTGCCCCATCTGTTTTGAGAGCGGGGTCGAGATCGCCCATTCGTTGTTCTCGCAGAGAAAAACGACCGGGAGCTTATGCACCGCGGCAAAGTTGACCGATTCGTGCCACTCGCCCTCGCTCGTCGCTCCGTCGCCAAAGGTCGTGAGGACCGCACGGCCGGCTTCTCCCCGATAATGCAGTGCGAACGCGGCGCCGACGGCGTGCGGCAACTGCGCCGCGATGATCGAGCTTATCGTGTGAAGACCCAAGCGCCGGCTGGCGTAGTGGTGCGGAAACTGCCGCCCGGCCGAGTGATCGGCGGCGCGAGCGAAGAGCGACAGGAGCACTTCATACGGCGTGAGGCCAATTCCCAGCGCCAACCCGAGGTCGCGATAGTAGGGCACGAGGATGTCCTTGCCGCGCTCGAAGGCCATGCCGGCTCCGGCTTGCACCGCTTCGTGGCCTTCGCTCGCGGATGCAAACGGAATCTTCCCCTGGCGATTCAGTTGAAAGCCCCGGTTCTCGAGCGTGCGCTGCATGAGCATCGTGCGGAAGATCGCGACGAGCTGCTCGTTCGTCAGTCCGTGACGCTCCAAGGGGATCTTCGATTGCGCTTCCGGCTTAATGGCCACTGCTGCTCCTACTCGGCTACGTGCGCCAAAATCCTGCGCCAGGCAGTGGCGGCCACCGTGCTGATTGAAAGAACCAGCATGTTGCGTTTCGGCGTGGCGCTTGCGGCGCTGTCGATGCTCTTCGTACAAATCGCCGACGCCGGTGAGCAGTACGCGCCGGCGACGCTCTCCGTCGCGCAGCTCTTCGCTCTGACCCGGCACGCAGCCGGATCGCTGCCGCGCGGCGCCTACCATAGCGTCAAACGGACGCAATCGGCCAAGGGCGACGTCTGGACCGCCGAAAGCTATTGGAACGGCGGTGATTACCAGACGACGGAGCGCCTCGGCAACTTCGTCTGGGCCAACGGCTCCGACGGTGGGCGCCATTGGAGCGAGGACGCCAACGGTTTGGTTACGCAATCGTCGAACCTTTTTTCGGAGGTCGATCCGTTCTCCATCGCGTTGCGCGCGCCGGAGAATCCCACCGGCGCCGTGAAGCTCTTGGGCATGACGTCCGGCACGCCGCCGCAGTACGTCGTGGAGGTGACGCCGAGCAGCGGTCTGGTGGAACGCCGCTACTACGACGCTCACAGCTACTTACTGGCTCGGGTCGAAAGAATCGACTACGACGGCCATCGGCAAGTTTGGGAGTACGGCGATTATCGCAGCGTTTACGGCTGGAACGTCGCGCACCTCGTTCGCTACGAGCGAGACGGCTCGACGGTAACGGAGCAGACGCAGCTGCTGACCTGCGAGCGTCTTACCGGTGCCGTCCCCAGTTTAGCGATGCCGCTCTCCCATCCGCTTTTTGATCTGGGAGGCGCGGCATCGGTCGCGATCCCAGCGGACTTTATGCAAGACGGCATCTTCGTGCCGGTGATCGTGGGCGGCCGGAAGCTCGACTTTCAGCTCGATTCGGGATCTTCCGACATGCTGCTCGATCCGGGCATCGCCAAGGAGCTCGGCATGGAAACGAGCGGCGCCTATACCTTGAGCTTTGCCGGCGATATCAATCTGGCAAACGCCCGAGCGCCGTCGGTAACGATCGGCGCCCTATCGGCCGCAAACGTCGCCTTTTCGACGGCGGGACTTGTGGAGGACCTGCCGGGGAGGCGCGTTGTCGGGTTGCTTGGGACCGATTTTATCGCAAGCGGTGTTTTCGAAGTCAACTTCGAGAAGAGTCAGCTGACAATGTATCGTTCGCTGCCGGCAGGGCTGGCGGCGCAGGGATGGTCCGCGCTGCCACTGCGCCTCGACTATGGCGTTCCGGTGCTCAAAGCGAACTTTAGCGGGCTCGACGGCCATTTCGTCGCCGACCTCGGCGCGGCCGATACGACGCTCTACCCACACTATTTCTCGCGCTATCCTAATCACGTTCCGCCGGGCACGCCGGATGCGTTTCAAATGATGACGTTGGGCAATCATCCGTTTGGAGTCAAAGGCATCACGATGCGCAGGATGGCACTGGGCGATTGGGTTTTCGGGAGCGTCCAAGTCGTGGTTCCGTCCGTGCAATACGCACAGGACCGGGATTACGATGGACTGATCGGCCGCAACACGCTCTCGAACTTCGATTTGATCTTCGACTATGCCGACTCGCAGTTATGGTTCAAGCCAATTGATTTCAAGTAGGGCGTTGGCCGTCGCCGCCGGAGCGGCCGAAGGGTACTATCTTTTTCGCTCGGAGTTCCTGGCTCAGTGAGCTCCACGCTCGACGGTTTCGCTCCGCAAGAAGAGCTCGTCCGCTATCGCCGCCACTTTCACGCGCATCCCGAACTTTCGCTGATCGAGTTTGCGACCGCAAAGTTCATCGAACGCGAACTGCGCGAAGCGGGCTACGATCAGATTCGCACCGGAATCGGAAGGACGGGCATTCTCGCGACGCTGCAAGGGGCAAAGCCGGGTCCCGTGACGCTGTTGCGCGCCGATATGGACGCGCTGCCGATTGAGGAGCGAAACGACGAACCGTATCGTTCGCTGACGCCGGGCGTCATGCACGCGTGCGGTCACGACGGGCACATGGCGATTCTTTTGGCTGTCGCGCGTGCGCTGCGGCAACGTACCGGCGAGATCTCCGGGACGATCGTGTTCTGCTTTCAGCCGGGCGAGGAGGGACACTCCGGAAACAAGCTGATGATCGAGGATGGAGCGCTCGAGAACCCGCACGTCGATCGCACGTTTGCGCTGCATCTCTATAGCGGCCTGGACGTTGGGAAGATCGGCGTTCGCGACGGGGCGTTCTTTGCATCGTCGGATCGCTTCGACATCGAGCTGACCGGTAAAGGCGGCCACGGCGCGCTGCCGCAGAGCGCGATCGATCCGATCGTCGCGGCCGCGCAGTTCGTTACGATGCTCCAGACCGTCGCAAGCCGCGAGATCGCCGCGAACCAGCCGGTAGTCGTGACGGTCGGCGCCCTGCACTCCGGCACGACCTTCAACGTGATCCCAGAGCTGGCGACATTACAGGGAAGCGTTCGAGCCTTCGACGAGACGATTCGCGCCGAGCTTCCCGTGCGGATCGAGCGTCTGCTCGCGGGCGTCTGCGAAGCGATGCGCCTGAGCTATCGCTTCGATTACCACTGGATCTATCCGCCGACCGTGAACGATCCCGCTACGAATGACGTCGTGCGCGAAGTCGCGCGCGACGTCGTCGGCGAGCAGAGTCTCGTCGACCCGCACGAGATCGTCATGTGGTCGGAAGATATGTCGTTCATGCAGGAGCTGCGCCCCGGCGCCTACTTTTTGGTCGGCGCACGCGGGCCGCGCAAGGGAATCGAGCCGCAGCACAGCGCACGCTTCGATATCGACGAGCGCGCTCTCGAGGTCGGGTTCCGGATGATGATGGGCTTGGCGCTCCAGGGCACTCGCTAGCGGCGAGCGTCTCCGTCGGCGAGAATCTCGAACTTGTTGCCGCCGGCGTCTTCGAAGAAAACCGCGTAATAATCACCGTATTCGGGGTGCAGGCCGGGGCCTTCAATCGCCATCGCACCATGCTCGCGTGCAATGCCCGCAGCGGCGTCGACCTGCCCGCGCGTTTCGACCGCGAAGGCGAGCCTGGTCGATCCCGGGAGTGAAGCGGGATCGGGAATGAGACCAAACCGAGGACGGCCTCCCGCCGCGGTCTCGTAACCGACGAACCCCGGCTCCTCGGGTTCGTCCGAGTCGGTGATCCGGCGGTAACCAATATGCTCGGCCAACGCATCGAGCAACGTTTGAGCGGTGTCGATGTTTCGTACGTGGATATCTACATGATGCAGCACAAATGGCTCCGGCGCTCAGAGATCGTAGTTGCTCTCGGTGATCGTGAGCACCCAGCGAACGGCACGCGCAGATCGGTCCAACTCGCGCAGAGAGCGCGCGAAGGAGCGAAAAGCGCGGTCGGCAACGCGGCGGCGGCGGCGAGAGCGTTCGAGCCGATCCGTGAAGGCAAGCGCCGTTTCGAGCTGCGCTTCGATTTGGGGCCAGTCAGCGCGCACCGAGCCTTCGCCGGGATCCGCGAAGCGGGTCACGAGGGGCGGCGCGGGCTTGGCCGGATGATGCAGCGCGTACTCCAGGCGCGCCAACGCATATTGCTCGTGCGCCGCGGTAAAGGAACCCAGAAGCTGCGTCAACCGGAGGTCCATCGGAATGACGACTTCTGCCGACGGCGAAGCTCGGCCTGGCAATGAACTCTGAGGTTCGCAGGTATGTTATTGTCGGCAACGGCTTCGCCGGAACCACTGCTGCCGAGCAGCTTCGCAAGCACGACCCCGCCTGCGGGATAACGCTTTTTGGCGACGAGCCCTACACGCTCTATAACCGCATCTCCCTGCCGCCCATGCTGCGCAAGCAGATTCCCGAAGCGAAAGTCATGATCCGCAACCTCGCGTGGCACGAGGAGCATCGCATCGACTTGCACCTGCGCACGCACGTCGAGCGAATCGTTCCCCAGGAACGCATCGTCGTCGTGGACGGCAGGTCCTATCCCTACGACGCGCTGCTGATTGCGACGGGTGGGCGGCCCAACCCCACCGGCAAACCGGGGGCCGACGGAGCGGCAAACCTGTTTCCGTTTCAGTATCTCGATGACACGCGCGCGATCTCGCAGCAGATCGACGAGAGCGCAGCGGCGGTCGCAATCGGCGGCTCGTTTATCGCCTACGAGCTGGCCGAAGCCTTCTCGTCGCGCGGACTCGAGACGCATTGGCTGATGCGCGGTCCGCGCGGACTGCACCGGATCATCGACGAAGATGCCGGCGAGCTGCTCCACGAAGCTGCGGCGGCCGACGGCGTTCACATGCACTATGGTGAAGAAGTCGAGGAGTTCGTGCGTTCCAACGGCGCGATAACGAAGGTTCGTACGACCGCGGGCCGCGAGATCGAGGCCCAGTGTTACGCGTACGGTTTCGGGCTAGCCATGAATACCGAGGTTTGCGACGGCTCGGGAATCGAGACGAGCAAGAACGGCATCATGTGCGACGATCACCTGGAGACCAACGTGAAAGACATCTACGCCGCCGGCGATGTCGCCGACTTCTACGATCCCATCCTCGAGATCAGATATCGGATGGGGACTTGGAATAACGCAGGCGCGCACGGCAAGGTCGTCGCGCTCAACATGATGGGGGGCAGCGAGAAGTACCACGACGTTCCGGAGTATTCGTCCTTGCTCTTCAAGGGTCAAACGATCACACAGTTCGGCCTCGGGACGGACCTGCGCCAAGATCTGGAAATCGCGCGCAAGATCGATCGCGAAAAGAAGTGGTACCGCGCGCTCTTTTTCTGGGAAGATCGCTTGGTCGGGGGCTTGATGCTCGGCAAAGGCAACCGCGCCGGCAAACGCAAGTACGTCGAAGCGATCAAGAGCAAAGAGCGCTTTCCAAAGCCCGAGTGGAACGCAATGCTCGATTGGACTGCGTGAGCGGCTGATGTTTCAAACCACGAGGATCCCCGGTCTTTTCTGGTACGCGCAGCGGACGCCCGGCGCGCTCTCCGAGAATTGCTATCTCTTTATCACCGGCGCGGGAAACGTATTGGTCGACCCGCTCCCGTTCGACGACGCAACGTACGCTGCGCTGGAGCGCTTCGGCCGCATCGAGCGCGTCGTCGTCCTGTCGGCCGGTCGTCAAGCCGCCGCGCGTGAGATCGCCGAGCGCTACAGCGCGCGGCTCGTCGGCGCGCCGCCGCATCGCGAGGCGCTCTTTGAAGGTGCGAAGGCCATTGTGCTGCTCGATCAGCGCCGCGACGGCGAGTTCGCGATCGGCATACCGGCGCAGCAGGTAGTCGTGGCCGGCGACTCGGTGGTCGGATCGCCGGCCGGCGCGCTGTCGCTGCCGGAGGACGGCGAGTACGCCGACGCGCGCAAAGCGGCCCTTGGTTTGCGCCGAATTCTTCGAGAGAATCCGGAGACGCTCTTGGTCGCCGTTGGCGAGCCGATTTTTTCAGGCGCGTACGACGTGCTCTATCATACGCTCTACGCGCGCGCCGGCGCCGAAATCCACCGGATCAACGTCGACGAGCTGGAGTTTCGCGACGAACGCGCCGAACACGTTCAGCAGCCCGAGCGCTATTACTGCCTCGATGCCGAGGTTGGCTTCGTCATCGGCGCGCGCAAACTCGGCTATCGCGTGAGCACGCTGCCGCCGGGACAGTATTTCTGCCCGCTCCACGGTCACGCACGCGAAGAGGAGATGTTTTTCGTTCTCGACGGCGAGCCGAGCATTCGGACGTTAGCCGGAACCGTGCGCTGCCGAAAGGGTGATTTTATCGCACTCCCCGTTGGGGAGAGCGGGACGCACCAGTTGCTCAACGAGAGCGATGCGCCGGCGACGGTGCTTCTCTTGGCGCGCACCGAGGCGTTCGAAGCCTGCTATTATCCCGATTCGGATAAACTGCTCGTCGATATGGAGAGGCCACTGCGGGGCGATCGTCGCTCGCTTCTGTTACGCGCGACGCCGGAACTGGATTATTTCGACGGTGAGGAATAGCCGACAGTTACCAATGACGGGCGCTGATGTGGGTGTCGGAGTCCGCGCCGCGCGGCACCAGAAAGTAGACGACTACCAATAAATAGGCCGCGAAACTCACGATCGGCAGCACGAGAGCCACGAGCGTGGCGCCGACGTAGGTGAGCAATCCGGTCCGATAGCCCCGTATCGTGGACGCGATCGTCGCCTGCGGAACCTCCGGCGCGAAGGCGTTCGAGCGCGCGAGATGCAGGAGCAACAGATTATAGAACGCGGCGCAGACCGACAGAACAGCGCCATAAAAAAACGTCGAGGCCGAGAGTGTCGGATACGCGCCCAGCGTCGTGGTCGCGAACGGAATCAAGACGGCTCCAGCAAGGAGCAGAAGATTCCAGAAAGCCGTTTTGCGGTCGACGCGTTGCACGAGGCGGAAGAGCGCGTGATGATTCTGCCACATGATCCCAATGACTGAGAAGCTGAGAAAGTAGGCGATGAGATCCGGCCAGAGCCCCAGAAGGGCGGCGCTGAGCTCTCGGTTCGATGGCGCGTGCAACGCCGGCAGAACGAAGCCGAGCGCCAGCAGCGTGAACGCGAAGGCAAAAACACCATCCGAGAATGCTTCGAATCGAGCCTTGTTCACGCGGTCGCCCGTTGGATGCAATTCGCGAACTCAGCCACGTCGCGCTCGGCCGTCGCCCAGTGCGTCATCCAGCGCACCTCGGGCAGCGCTTCGTCGAAGATGTAGAAGAAGAAGTCGCGCTGAATTGCCTCGATGGCGTCGCGGTCGAGCGTCGCGAAGATTGCGTTGCACCGCACGGGTCGCGTGACGCGAACTCCTTCGATCGCCCGTACGCGCTCGAACAAGCGCTGCGCCATCGCGTTAGCGTGCGTCGCGTAGCGTAGCCACCGGTCGTCGGTCAATAGGGCAACGAACTGTGCGGCGATGTAACGCATCTTGGAAGCGAGCTGCATCGATTGCTTCTGCACGAACGGCGCCGCTTCGCGGTGAAGACCGGGATTGAAAAAGCAGATCGCTTCGCCGAGCATCAAGCCGTTCTTCGTGCCGCCAAAGCTGAGCACGTCGACGCCGGCGCCGCGACTCGCGGCTCGCAAATCCGTGCCGAGCGCGGCGGCGGCATTGGCGAGGCGAGCACCGTCAAGATGAACGATCAATCCGCGATCGTGTGCGAAGCGACAGAGCTCCCGCAGCTCCTCGATTTCGTAGATTCCGCCGAACTCCGGCGCTTGCGAGATCGAAAGTGCTCGCGGCTGCGAGAAATGGACGTCGTGTCCGCCGCGCAAATACGGTTCGACGTCACTGGGGCGAAGTTTGCCATCGCTTGTGGCGATCGGGACGACTTTCGAACCGCTAAATCGCTCGAGCGCGCCGCACTCGTCGGTCTGCAGATGCGCCGTTGCGGGCGCGAGCACGGATTCCCAGGGCTGCAGCAGCGAGCTAAGCGCCGCCACGTTCGCGCCGGTGCCGTTAAACGTAAAATAAATATCCGTGTCTTCGCCGAGATGCTCTCGCAAGCAAGCGACGGCGCGCGCCGTCCAGGGATCGGCGCCGTAGGCGATCGCGTCCCCGGCATTCGCATCGACGATTGCCTGGAGTATCTCGGGCGCGATCGGCGCGGTATTATCGCTGGCGAAGCTGCGACGGGGCGTTGAGTCCACAGCGCTGACGTTGCGCGAGGGCAAGGGGCAAGCCCTACCGTTTCGCGTAAGTACTTCGCCATGCCGCAACGCGATCAACTCGAAGTCGACGTCCTTTTCGTCGGTGCGGGTCCGGCGAGCCTTGCCGGAGCGATTCGCCTCGGTCAACTCGCAAAGGAGGCGGGACGCGCGCTCGAGATTCTGGTGATCGAGAAGGCCGCCGAGGTCGGGAATCACGGGATCTCGGGAGCGGTGATGGATCCACGCGCCATCGAGGAACTGCTGCCGGCCTGGCGTGAGAGCGCACCGGTGGAGTCGCCCGTTACCAGTGACGAGCTGTGGTTTCTCACGACGCGCGGCAAAATCAAAGCGCCGCTCACGCCGCCGCCGCTGCGCAACGCCGGTAAGTACGTGACGTCGCTGCAGAAACTGTCCGTGTGGCTTGGCGAACGAGCCGAGGAAGCGGGGGCGCAAGTCTTCCCGGCCTTTCCCGGGCAAGAGCTGTTGTGGGACGGCGAGCGCGTCATCGGCGTGCGCACCGGCGATAAGGGTCTCGATCACAACGGTCAGGCAAAGTCGAACTACGAGCCGGGCGCGGATATTCTCGCGAAAGTTGTCGTGCTCGGTGAAGGTCCGCGCGGGACGCTTGCAAAGCAGGCTGAGGCGCGCCTCGGTTTGACGCAAGGCCGCGAGCCGCAAGTCTACGCGGCCGGCGTCAAAGAGCTCTGGCAGTTACCCGACGATCGCTTTAAGGCCGGCTCCGTCATCCACACGCTCGGCTATCCGCTGCCGCCGGAAACCTTCGGCGGCGGATTCATTTACGGCATGGCGGGCAACGTGCTCGATATCGGCATGGTCACGGGGCTGGACTACAAGAATCCGACGACCGATCCACACAACGAGCTGCAGCGGATGAAAGAGCATCCGGCGATCGCGCGCATGCTCGACGACGCCACGTTGATCCGTTACGGAGCAAAAGCGATTCCCGAGGGCGGCCTGTTCGCGATGCCGCGCCCGTATGCCGATGGTCTTCTGATTGTCGGCGACTCGGCCGGCTTCTTGAACGGCATGCGCCTCAAAGGCATTCATCTCGGCATGAAGTCCGGCATGCTCGCGGCCGAGACGCTGTGGGAAGCGCTGCAAGCCGAGGCGTTCGATCGTGCGACGCTCGCGTCGTACGAACGCCGGTTCAAAGAATCGTGGGCGTACGCCGAGCTTCGCACGGCGCGCAACTTCCACCAAGGATTCCACAACGGTCTCCTGCCGGGTTTGATCAACGCGGGACTCGCGACGGTCACCGGCGGCGCCGGATTTGGATTCATCAATAAACTGCCGGGCGAGCCGGGATACGCGCGGATGGTGAAGATGGGCTGGCAGCCCAAGGAAACGCCGCGCGCCAAAATCGACAACGTGCTGACCTTCGACAAGCTGACCGACGTGTACAACAGCGGCACCATGCACGAAGAGAATCAGCCTTCGCACCTGATCGTATCCGATACGAACATCTGCAAAGACCGCTGTACCGTCGAATATGGCAATCCGTGCCGGAGTTTCTGTCCCGCAGCAGTCTACGAGCCGCTCTTCGAAAAGACCGACGGCAAGTTTGAAGGACGCCTACAGATCAACTTCACCAACTGCGTGCACTGCAAGACTTGCGACATCGCCGACCCGTATCAGATCATTACTTGGGTGCCCCCGCAAGGCGGCGAGGGTCCCGTCTACACCGGGATGTAGGCAGCGGTCGCAAAGCTGGACTGTCACGAGCCGCGTCAAACCGTTGTTTTCGATGGATGACCGTGGCGGCGACGTCGTCGTAATCGGCGCCGGGCTCATCGGCCTTGCAATTGCCTTCGAGCTTGCGCAGCGTGGCGCGACGGTACGCGTATACGATCGTGGCGAGCCGGCGCGCGCGGCCTCATGGGCCGGGGCCGGAATGCTGGCGCCGTATACGGAGCGCGTGCGCGATGAAGCCCTGCTCGAGTTCTGCGCTTCTTCGTTGCGCGAGTACCCCGCGTTCGTTGAGCGGGTGCGGGCGGCGAGCGGCATCGATCCACACTTGCGCCTCGACGGCGTCGTCCACGCCGCTTTCAACGATGCGGATCTCAAGCGGCTACAAGGCCACGCGCAGGCGCTCGCAGCGCACAGCGTCCCGACGGAAATGCTCGACCGATCGTCGCTGCTTTCCGCCGAGCCGTGGCTCGGTTCTCACGTCGCCGGCGGACTGATTGTGAGCGGTGAAGGTTGCGTGGATAATCGCCGTCTCGGGCGCGCATTGGTAAGCGCGTGCCAAACGCGTGGTGTGCTCATCGATCGAAGCTCGGCACTGCTCGTGGAATGCGACGAGCGGCGAGTACTCGGCCTTCGCACCGACCTTGGCTTTACAACGGCCGGCGCAATCGTCAACGCGTGCGGCGCCTGGGCTTCCCAATTGAACGGCGTGCCTCCATCGTGCGTGCCGCCGATCGAGCCGATCAAGGGAGAGATGCTCGCTTTGGCCGCGCCCGTAGGCTTCGTGCGGCACGCGACGTGGGTGCCGGGTGCCTACCTCGTTCCGCGGGACGACGGACGGCTGCTGGTAGGCGCGACCGCGGAGCCGGCCGGTTTCGACGAGCGCGTCACGGCTGGCGGGATGCACGAGCTGTTGCACGCGGCGCTTTCGGCGGCACCGTCGCTGCGTTCGTTTGCGGTGACGGAGAGCTGGGCCGGCCTCCGGCCGGGCACGCCTGACGGCCTTCCTTTCCTCGGTCCGACGCCGATTGCGGGCTTCTTTCTTGCATGCGGGCACTATCGGAACGGCATTCTGCTGGCGCCGGCAACCGCGCGCCTGATGGCCGACGCGATCGAAAGCAACACATTTTCGGAACTGCGGGCCTTCTCGATCGACCGCCGGCGCACGGAAGAATCGTCGCTAGGCCGAACCACTTGCGTGTGAAGGCAACGATCAACGGGCATCTGCGCGACCTGCCCGACGAGCTTACGGTCAGCGCCCTGCTTGAGCTGCTGGGCTCGCCTCGCGCCGGGATCGCCGTCGCCCGCAACGATCGCGTCGTCCGGCGAGCGGAGTACGACACCAATCGTCTACGCGACGGCGACCGTGTGGAAATTATCACCGCAGTGGCGGGCGGCTAGCGTGGAAAAGGATTCACTGCACATCGGCGCGCTGGAACTTGCGTCGCGCCTCATCGTCGGAACAGGAAAGTATCCGTCGATGGAAGTCATGCAGGCGGCGCATGCGGCCAGCGGCGCGGCGATGGTGACGGTAGCGATCCGGCGCATCAGCCTCGACGACCGGCAAGGGCGAACGATGCTCGATTACATCGACCGCAGCCGGTTTACGATTCTGCCGAATACCGCCGGTTGTTACACGGCGAAAGACGCGATCTTGACCGCACACCTAGCGCGCGAGCTGCTCGCGACGGACCTGATCAAACTCGAAGTGATCGGCGACGCGCAGACCCTATATCCCGATACCCGCGGGACGCTAGCCGCAGCGGAGCAGCTGATCGCGGACGGATTCACGGTTCTTCCGTACATCGGCGACGATCCGATTGCGTGCAGGCAGCTCCAAGAGATGGGCTGTGCCGCCGTTATGCCGCTGGCGGCTCCGATCGGCAGCGGCCTGGGGGTCTGCAACCCCTATTCGATCCGGATCATCAAAGAGCGCGCGGGAGTTCCCGTCATCGTTGATGCCGGCGTCGGAACGGCCTCCGACGCTGCGTTGGCCATGGAACTCGGCGTCGACGCGCTGCTGATGAACACCGGAATTGCCGGAGCGAGCGATCCGGTCCGGATGGCGCGCGCCATGAAACATGCGGTGATCGCGGGCCGTGAAGCCTTTCTCGCCGGACGGATGCCCAAGCGCCTCTACGCCAACGCGTCGAGTCCCATGCAGGATTTGATCGCGACGCAGGCGCCATAACTGCGATGATGCATCATCCGCTGAGGTATATCGTCCCACCGCTCGTCGTGCTCATCGCCATCGCCGCGGTTTACATCCCGCTGCACCGCCACGAAAAGGCCGTGCGCGAAAATCCGCACCATCACGTCCGCAAGCCGATCACTCACGTGACGGCCGCCGGCGTCGTGGCCGCGGGGTTGATCGTCGCGTTCATCGCCGCCTTTATCTTGCCTTAGCCCTACAGGCTCCTAGCGACCGCGAACCAGTGGACGGCGCCGGAGAGCGGCCGGTCTCGATGGGCCCACGATCCTGCGATTTCATCGGCCTCGTGTTCCTCCAACGACTCGAGCGCGAAATAGGGATCGAGCAGCGCCCGCACCTGCTCGCGACTGAAAAAACCATGCGCCACGCCGCGCTCGTCGCCTTCGGCCGGTGCGAAGGTCGAAGCATCGATGCGCTCTCCCCCGCCAAATCGCGCGTCGCGGATGGACCCAAAGGTCGCGTAGAGCACTCCGTTCTTGCCGAGAAGCCGCGCGATTTGCGACACGTGTCCGGCGATTATCTCGGGCGTGCCGTGGAGCAGCCCGTGAGTCGAGATCGCGGCCGCGAATGCACCTTGGACGCCGCCGAACGGCGTCGCCGAGGCGGTGCGATCGTCGATGGCAACGACGTCGAATCCCGCTTCGCGCAGGGCCCTGGTGTTACGCCCGGTACCGCAAGCGAACTCGAGGACGCGAATTTCCGGCGCGCCTCGCAGGTGCTCGATGAGGCGAACGGCCAACGGATGAGCAGTCACCCCACAATCTTCGAGAAAGGACGAAATCTTGCTTGGTGAAGGCGACCAGCTTCCTACCGTCACGCTCCTGGACGACCGAGGAGCCCAGCTGACGACGACCGACCTCCTCGGCGGGCCGCTGATTCTCTACTTCTATCCAAAAGACGACACGCCGGGATGCACCAGCGAAGCCTCGCAGTTTCGCGATCTCTATCCGCAGTTTCAAGCGAAGAAAGCGCGGATCGTGGGCGTCAGCCGGGATTCGGCCGAGTCGCATCGGCGCTTCAAGGAGAAGTTCTCGATTCCGTTCGAGCTGTTGGCCGACACCGAATCGAAGCTCTGCGATGCCTTCGGCGTAATCGTCGAAAAGAATATGTACGGCAAGAAGAGCAAAGGCATCGCGCGTTCGACCTTCTTAATCGACGGCAGCGGCAAGATCGTCAAGGTGTGGCCGAAGGTCAATGTCGACGAACATGCCGACGAAGTTTTGGCTTCGTTTTAGAATCGACTTTCGCTTAATTCTCCAGCTTCGGCTCGCTGCGAGGAAGCGAGAAGGCAATGAGCGCTCGCACTGGAGAGAGTCCGCGGCTGACGACGGCATAAGGCGTAACGATCAAGCCGAGTTCTTGCAAGCGCGAGGCGGCTGCGAGCAGCTCCGTTCCGCTGGTGACGACGTCCTCGAGCAGCAAGGCTCGCTGGCCGGAGTGATACGGCCCTTCGACGTACTCGTTCGCGAAGGCGCCGTAGCCTTTGGGCTTCTTGCGCACCGCGATCATCGGAATTCCCGACATCTGCGAGACGGCCGTCGCGATAACCACGCCGCCTAGCTCGGTGCCGGCGATCAGGTCGGGACTTATCTCCGCGATGACAGGGGTGAAGAGCCGAGCGATTTTCCGCAGGACGTGCGGGTCGGAGAAGAGCCGGAATTTGTCGATGTAGTAGTCGCTGGGGCTGCCACCGGCGAGGATATAATCGCCTTGGGTTAACGCGCGCTCGACGATGATCTTGCGCAGCCACGCGATTTCCTGCATTCCTAAATGGTCCACTGCCAGGCGTTCCACGACTCGACGACCGGATTCGGAGCGAAGCCCTTGAAATCCACACTGATCGGCTCCATTTGGCGCAGCCACATCGTGAAGACGGCCGGATTGTCTCGCGCCAGCAACGCTTGAATGCGATAGTAGGCAGCGGTGCGCGCCCGCCGATCGTAGTGCGTCAGGGCAGCCTGTTGAGCGGCTTGCATGTCGGGGCTGCAATAGCGTGAATAGTTGTAGCCGCTGGGCGGGACGTTCTGACACTGCAGCTGCGTGCTGTCGTCGGGATCGATGCCCGCGAACCATCCTGAGACGGTGATGTCGAAGCCTCCGAGCTGCAGGATGCCGCCCATGCCGGCCGGCGCGTAGAGCATGTCGCCGGGGTAGAACTTGATCTCCGACTCGATCCCGGCTTGCCGTAACATCGCTTGCACTTCGACTGCCTCGCGCTTGCGCGTTGCGCTCGAGTTATTCGTAACCATGAGGAGATCCAATCGCTGGCCGTTCTTGCGCACGATTCCGTCGGG